>Ga0208958_1000731_pt1 | contig 38030 bp, 49 predicted proteins | sample RifOxyB1_FD_184032 | JGI IMG/M metagenome (GOLD analysis project Ga0208958, IMG submission 184032) | Soil microbial communities from Rifle, Colorado - Rifle Oxygen_injection B1 (SPAdes) | ecosystem: Environmental > Terrestrial > Deep subsurface > Rock core/Sediment | place: Rifle, Colorado...
CTTGAAGAACGTCGCGCGCTGTTCCTTCGAGAGCGACGCGGCGAACTCCACGATGGCCTTGCGGCTTTTCGGGAGGACGACGTTCGTCTTGTTCTTCTCGGAGAACATGAGGGGCGTGACGGACTTCTCGCACTCGGACAGTGTCTTCGCGCGCGTCATCTCCCCGGCGAGCTTCTGGATGCCCTTCACGCTCTCGGAGAACTTCGCCGTGTCCGTGATCGTGAAGGTTCCGTCCTCGTTCGCCTTGACTCCGTCAACGCCTTGAGGAACAGGGGCCGGGGCCGCGTCGTCCGTCACGCCGTCCTGGCCGCCTTCTCCTCCGGCTTCGGCTGCCGCCGCTGCGGCCGCATCCTCGCGGGCCTTTTTCTGCTCGGGAGTTTCTTCCGCCGGTTCGTCGAATTTTGCGAGCGTCTCTGCGAACGCCTTGTTGATCGCTTCGCTGCGATCCTCATTGGCGATCGCTCCGTACGCCTGCTCGAGTTCTGCCTTCTCGCTGGCGTCGATCTTCTCTTTCGAGACGAGCTTCGCCATGAGCTCTAGGAACTTTTTCATGGTGGAATGATGGAAAAAAATCGCTTGCTCCGGTGAGGCTGGAGCGGTGCCCGATCGCGCAAAGGGGGTGGCGCCCTCGCTCGCCATGAGCGGGACCATGTCCTTGAAGAACGGGCGGTTCGTGAACGCGCCCCCGATGAGTAGATTGCTCTGTGGATCCCCGGTCTCCTCGTCCACCTTGTGGAAGACGATCTCCGGGGAGAAGTACTTGTACAGCCCCTCGTTGAGAATCTCCGCCCCCTTCTTCGTGAGCTCGATGTCCGCGAAAAGGTCGTTCCCGTCGTTCTCGACGACCAGATCCTTGAACCACCCGAGTGCCTTGTGGTCCGGCTCGTGATTCTCGTCGACCGCGAGGTCCACCCCGCGCGTATTGTTCTTGAAGTTCGCGACCACGTCGCGGATGACCTTCTTGTCGATCTTCACCTCGCCGTAGTCCTGGTGCTGCCATGTCCCGGTCCGCATGACCTGGATCCGGACGATGTCCCCCGCCTTGTGCTCCTTCGCGTCCTTGAAATCCATCGCCGTGAAGAACCATGCGGCCTCCGGAAGCCCGATCGAATTGAAGGCCTCCTCGAGCTCGCTCGCGCTTCTCGCGCAGCACACGTCGTGCGGGACCTGCGACTGCCACATCGCCCGGTCGGCGATCAGCTGGTCGATGACAGCGTTGACCTCGTCATCGGACAGCTTCTCCACCAGGGCGGGCATCTTGTTCTGGATGAACCAGTCGCGGATCCTCCACAGGATCGCAGAAAAATCGTCGGCCGTGAGCTCTTTCTTGTACAGCAGCTCGAGGATCCGACTCGCCATTTTCTCGCTGATCCCGGTGTCCTGGGCGAACGTCCTCGGGGAGAACTCCATGTCGGATTCCGTAGCCTTCGCGCCGTTCTTCTCCGCGGCGATCCCCTGCAGGTAGGCCTTGCGCTTCGCCTTCCCCTCAGCATCCGCGTCGCCGCAGGCGTACTCGTACTTCTTGCCGGACTGCCCCCACTGTGCGAAGCACGTGTCTCCGTCTTTTCCTGTGCGTACCGGCATATCAGAGGCGGGAAAGTAGCTCGCTGTCGATCAGGAACTCGGAGGTTCCGGGCGCCTTCTTCATGCTCTCCACCCGAAGCTGCAAGACCTGGATCGCGTACTCCGTGGCCTCGACGGCCTTGTCGCGCCGGAGCCTCGATTCCGCATGATACTCCTCCTGCACGGGCGCGCGCGATACGGGGTTATTCCGCGGGGCGTCCTGGACCTGTCGTTCGTTCCAGATGCCGTCGCCGACGCGCTTCTGGATGCGGTCCCCGACCCATCGCTTCGCGTAGTCCATCGCCCCCAGGAGTGCCAGGAGATTGTCCTCGCTTCCCTCGAAACAGATCCCCATCTGCGAGTTTCCATCTACGCCGACGGTGATCCGCGCGGCGCTCACTTGAGGGCCTTCTTGAGGAGATCGATGCGCGCCTGGTGAGAGGCGACTCTGTTCGGGTACTGGCCGGATTCCTGATACTGCTTGAGCTTGGCCTCCCGGTCCGCGAGCTCCTCCTCGAGGACCCTGATCGCCGGGCTCCCCTCTGTGACGACCGGCGCCTTCATGTCCTCGAACTGGTCGATGGTCGGGTTGTCCGGGATCCGCGCCGGGACGCCCGTCTCCTCCGGCTTGAACTCCTCGTCCACGAGGATCTCGACCCAGATCGAACGGCAGTTGTAGTGGCGTGGAGGCGCGTACGTGTAGAAGTCGGCCGATCCGGCGAGCACCACCTTCCCGTCCAGGGAGAGGCAAGTATCGGTCGTCACGTCGTCGATGATCGCGGAGTACTGGAAGCCGTAGACCTTCTCGGGGTAGCGCTCGTATATCGTGGCCCGGCCGAGGTTGAGGGACCCATAGAGCGCCAGGGTGTTGATCTTGCCGACCGCCTTCGCCGCCTCGTCAATAGCCGCCATTGCAGCACCCACGGCTTCGGATGTCCCGGTGCCGGTGATCGAACCGCTTCGCTTCATCACGACCTCGCCAACCGCAGTCGACGCCGCGGCCTCCATGTCGGAGGAGAGCTTCGCCACGAGCTTGTCGTTCGTCACCTTCATCGCGCCCATGACCTCCCGGGCCGTTCCGGGAGCCTTCACGCCCATCTCCTGGGCCACAGAGGACTTGCCGAGCTCGAACATCTCCTTCTGGACGTTCGTGAGCGCGGCGGAGAGCTCCCCGACGTACTTCGCCCTGATTTTCCCGACAGCGGCGATGTCGTTTCCCTCGACCGCGCGCTTCACCTGCGCGATCAAGTCGGCCTTCTGGTCGGAGGTGATCCTCGCGATCTCGGAGTCGAGCGCGGACTGGAACTTCGCCACGGACTTCTGCAGCGAGTTCCAATTGACCTTCTGCTCCGCGAACGTGAGCGGGCGCCATGCCTCGTACGGGTTACCATCCGCGAACACCTGCTCGCGCGGGATCGGACCCTTCTCGAGCAGCATCCCCCGCTGGATCCTCGCGATGCTCTCTGCTCCTTCGGCAAAGATCCTCTCGTACTCGTCCGGATGCTCGTGCGCCTTGGCCTTCTTCGGCTTTTTCGCTTTCTTCGTCTTCACCGGCGCCACGCCGGTCCCGACCTGGTCCATGGCTTCCCGGATCTTCTTCATGAGCGAGCCCGGGGTCTTCTTGCCGGGTTTCTTGCCAGCCTTCGCGAGCCTGGCGTTCCTGCGCTGCTCGATCACGCTCCCTCCTCCACGCCGCTTCTTGAGCGACTCGCTGATCTTCCGCTTGGTCTCCTCGGAGACGATGCGGAAGCCCATCTCCCGGCCCTTGAGCTCGATATAGGTCTCTGCTGCCTGGGTGATCTCCTCCGTAGGCGCAGAGCCGTCCTCCAGGGCCGCCTGCGCGTCCAGGAGGGCTTGCAGCTCCTCCGGCGACAATTCCTCGGTCGGAACCTCCTCGATGCCTTCCGGCGCCTCGGGAAGGCCCGTAGCGGGGTCGATCGGCATGCCGGTCTCCGGGTCGATATCTTCCTCCTCCGGCTCCTCCTCCGGCATCCGCGGCGGGGCGTCGATGAACTTGCGGATCCAGTCCTCGAGATCGGTGTCCGGGGTCAGGACGCCGGCGCCGGCGAGGGTGGAGAGCGTCTGCGCGATCGAGGCGTATTCGACCGAACCGAGCTTCTTGTGGCGCAGCTTCGGATAGTCCCTGACCTCGTAGTTAAGATCCACTAGCTCCGGGACGAGGAACCGGTTGTGCACGTCCTCGATCAGGTTCGCCAGGGACTCGAGCGCCAGGAGGAAGAAATCCGACTGGTCCTCGGACAGCGCTCTCGACCCGGACTCGGTGTTCCCGAGCTCGAGGAACTGCGCCAGCACGTTCTTCGCGATCTCCCGGTTGTGGTGGTCGATCGACTTGAACAGATCGGAGACGTTCCCCGCCTGCAGGTCCGCGAATGAGAACTCCCAGTCGGGATTCGGCAGGACGACCCCGCCCTGCTCGTTCGCCCGGATGTTCTTGAGGATGGCCTTCGCCTCGCTCCGGTCCTTCTCGGTCGACGTCTTCGGGAGCTTGATGACAGGGATCCCCACGCCCTGGCGTTCGTGCCGGATCGAGTCGAACTTGTAGAGGCAGTCCTTGATGTACCAGTGCTTGTATGCGCTGCGGAGCACGCTCACGCCCGCGTAGTTGTCCCCCTCCTTCTGGTACGAGAACAAGAGCATCTTCGAGGCGGGAATTGAGACGACTGACTTCCCGACGCTCTTGTGGTCCGGGTCTGCGATCGGAGCCGGGAGCTGCTGTGTTACGCCGGACGTCCCGTCCTCCTGTTCCCAGCGGTCGATCGTCGTCTGCTTGCGGTACGCGAGCTTCTTGAGCCAGACATGCTCGTCGCCCTCCTCCGCGGTGTACACCTTCTCGAAAAGCGAGAAGCCGAAGGGCAGGAGCGTCAGGACCTCGGTGAGGTAGTCATGCCAGGAGATCTCCATCTTCTCGAATAGGGCCTTCGCGACGAAGTCCGCGGCTTCCTGCTCAACCTCCCCTACCTCGCCCGTCTCCGGATCCTTTGCGGGCTCCACGTACCACTCAGTCGAGAGGATCGGGAGCATGCACACCATGAGCGATGCCCGCACCTGCGAGTCGGATTTCCGCATCTCGTCGAACTTCGCCAGGCCGGTCGTGCCGGTGAGCTTCGAGTTGTAGTCCTGCTCGAGGAATCCGTTCACGACGTAGGTCCCGGACGCACCGACGGAGTTGAGGAGGTCGTCGTCATTCAGTTTTTTCGACCTGATCCTCGTCGGCTGGATCTGCGAGGCGGCCCCCTTCGTCGTTCTCTGCGGTCCTGCGTTCGGCATGGGGTCGGGGGTTAGAATCTCATGTCGAGGATGCTGCCGCCCCCATCACCCTGGTCCGCCATCCCCTGCCTGCGGTAGTACTCCTCCTTGGTCTCCTGGCCTTGCCATCCTCCCGATCCCTGCGGCTTCTTCGCGGCGGGCTCGTTGAGGGAGGCGATGCCGGAGTCGACGGCTATAATATCACCGATCTCCATGAGTCCATAGCGGAGCCCATCGTAGGGGTGGTCCTCGCCCTTTTTGCACACGTCCTCGACCATGCGGTCGTCGTGCACGAGCTCCGGGACTGTGCGGATCAGGTTCGCGCAGTTCTCGGTCACTGAGAGCCGGGCGGCCGTCCTCCCCGTGTTCGGATCCGTCCGCGTGGCGAGGTACCTGCGGACGAGGTTCGCCCCCTCGATCCTCGCGTTGTTTCCGCCGATCACGTGGAAGCCGCTCGCCGCGAAGGCCTGCTCGAACGTGTTCCCCGCCTCGTTCTTTTTCCCGACGACCGACGGGTCGAAGACGCCGATCTCCACCTCCTCGGCTTCCGTCGTCAGCGCCCGGCACTTGATCGCCAGCTGGTCGTATCGGAGTTTCGTCTCGTAGAGCTCGCGGTAGCACACAACGTCTCCGGAGTTGAGCTGCGCGAGCCAGTACACCGCGGATGGGTTCGGACTGTACCCGTAGTCCCCGCAGAGGATCCTGCGTTTCACACCTACGATCGGGATGAACGGGGCGACCACATGGATGTCGCGCCTCCACTCGGAGAAGTACTGCCCCTCGAAGACGTCCCAGTCCCCCTCCAGGCGAGCCCTGCGCTCCTTCTCCGGGAGCGACTGCAGGCTCGGCAGATACTCGGGGTCCAGCCGCATGAGGATCGGGTTGTCGTAGATCCCGCAGCGCGTCATCCCGTAGTCACCCGGCGCCTCGTTCGCCTTGAAATCCCTGGAGATCCAGAGCCGCTTGACCCAGCCATGCCCGAGCCCGCCCGGATTCGTCGAGCCGAAGAAGAACGGCCGGATCCGGATCTTCTTCGTGCGGAGCGACGTCATGATCTTGCGCCACCACAGGAAGGGCCATTGCGTCAGCTCCTCGATGCAGATCCAGTCGTACTCGAGGCCCCGGTACTTCTCCACGTCCCCCTCGTTCTCGCAGAACCCGATGTCGATCCTGGAACGGTTCGGAAACAGGATTTTATTCTGCGATGGGATCCACCGGAGGTACTGCGAGCTCGACCCGTCGGCGGATCTGACCCGCGCCTCCTCGACGAGGGGGTCCACGAAGTTCTTCACGGCCTCGGGCCGCGTCCTCCGCATGATGAGGCCTTTGAGCCCCGGGAGCATTTCGTTCGTCCGGAACCCCTCCATCCGGCAGGCATGTGACTTCCCTCCTCCTTGCGCCCCCCCGATCAGCTTGTACTTCGCCGGGTCCGACAAGAACGCGTCCTGCTTCGGCTGCACAATCGGATAGGGGTTGAAGGCCTCTGCTGGCGCGGAGTCAGGCAGGGGTGATGCGGGGATGCGGCTTGCTCCCCGGAAGGATCACGGTGACATTCGGGGGCGGGAGGTCGTCCGGATCGAACTTCGGGCGGAACTCCTCGGGGACCTTACGTTCGAGGAACCATCGCACGGTCGGCATGTCTCCCTTTTCGATGGCGGCTGCGAGTTTCGACCGCGCAGTGATGATGAGCTTCTTCTGCGCTGCCTCGATCTGCCTTCGGAATTGTGCATCCTTGAGCTTGAGGCGTTCGTAGGATGATGTATGGATTCCGGCTTCCATGAGTGCGTCCTTGATCGAAAGGCCGCTCTCAATGCCAGTCAGAAATACCGAACGGTTCTCTACAGTGATACTCGATGGATGACCACGGCCTCGCACCGGCTTCGTCGTCTTCTTGTTTTTTTTGGCCACTGTTTTTTTCTTTTGCTTTACCATGAAAAAAGGGATCGAAGGCGATGGCCACGCTCGGGCTCGTAAATGGTCCGCCAGGCATGGATGCCGATGAGGCAAAAAAGTTTCATCATGAGAGTTGGCGTTTCCAGAGACAGGGAGATCCGCATTTCCTGCACCAGACGTTCCCGCACCCGTGACTCTCCCCCTCGACCGTCGGGGCGTTGCAGCACACGGAGACCCTGACCACGGAGAAGCGGACGTCCTTCGATCCCGGCCTGCAGGGGCCTGATCCTCGCAATCTCCTCCGTTGATAATGCGCCCTGCAGAGACCCTTCGCGTAGTGCACGCGCGCGCAGCCCTTCTCACTGCAGCCGACGTGCTCGACAGGTCGGGCCATCGGGATCGATCCTACCTCTCCGTTCCTCTTGCCCGCAAGGTCACGGACAGACGAGCGCTCCGGTGCTGACTCTCGTCTTCGTCGAATTGCACGGGGTGAGCTTGAGCCGCGGACGCGTGACTGCACGGGAGATCCCCGGCCTCGAAGAACTGGACGAGCTCGAGGACCCGGAGAGTCCGGCGCAGAACCTTTTCATGGTGGAGGACGTCCTGCGGTTCACGTCCTGCTGCTCCTGCAAGGTGAACTTCTTGTTCCCGTTGAGTCCCTCGCACTGCTTCTGCAGCAGGAGCGCCCGGTCGGACGCAGGCTTCTGCGCGATCGGGGCCGATGGGTGGTACTTGAATTTCCCGATCAGCGTGTCCGGGATCTTGACCGGGACCGGGATATGCTTCGCGCCGGCGCTCGACGGAGCAAGGAAGAAGGCCGCGATGACCGCGGCGACGAGGAGGAAGAACGCCTGGAGTCTTGTCATCGGCGAGGGGGGAAGGCCCCATCATACCATGCGCTTCTTCTTTGGCCCCTGGGGGGCTGCCGCTGCCTCCAGCTTGCGGACACGTTCCTCGAGGCCATCCGTCTCCCCACGACACCCTGCAGTGATCCTGTGGGCCTTCCTGGGGAACAACGTGCGGGAGGAGAACCTCATGACCAGATCCTACTCCTCCCGGTCGTCCCCGGCGAGGGCGTCCTCAAAGAGCTAGTTCGAAGACTGGACAGAAGAAACCGCGCACCCCTTTACGCACGACTGCTTCACGCGCAGCTGGTCGTGCGGGCAGATCGCGAGGAGCTGGAACCACTCGGTCGCGACAACGGCCTTCGCGCAGGAGAACTCTGTGACCCACCCGTCGTCGTGCTGGATGGTGAGCGGGGCCGCCTTCGTATCGTGAAAGGTCGGAAGCTGGACGGAGGAAGAAGAAGCGGATGACATGGTGGAGGACGACTGTGACTGCGCCGCGATCAAAGCAAATCTTGCCTGCTTCCACCTGTACGCGTAGCCGAAGGCGACGACGCAGGCGATCCCGGTGAAGACCAGGAGCGCCGCCCTCACGAGGCTCAGAAGGGGCGCACGGTATTCCTCGGCAGATGTTTCGGGGGTTTCCATGAAGAAAGTGGGGGAAGAATTATTTCGAGAGCATCCTGCTCCAGTACCGCTCCTTCCGGCCGGAGAGCTTTCCCGCCCGGTGGTAGGCATACGTCTCGCACCGGTCCTCCTCGGGGTCCGTGGATGCGTATTCATTGACATACGGGGGGCGGCCGAACGGGCCGACCGGATCCCCGGCGTAGAGGACGTGGCAGCACTCGTGCAGGATCGTGAGCCGCGCCGCCTCGAACCCGATCTCTTTCGAGACGTAGATCTCGCCTTTCTCGTCGACGTACCCGAGGTCCCTCCACTCCGCGTCGCCGTAGAGCTTCACGAAGTGGACCGGCGCAGCGCAAACCCTCGAGGCGAGACGCTCGAGGGTCGCGTGCGAAGCCAGGGAGAGGGCGAACGCCAGGGAGAGGAACATGGCCTACTTGAGATCGCACTCCGCGATGTTGAGGCCCTCGGTCCGGAGACGTTTCTGGCAGTGAGCGACGACCTGGTCGCGGTTCTGCTCGGCACGCGCCTTCGCGAACTCGCCCGTGTTCTGGTCCGTGTGGACCCTCTCGAGGTCGGCGCAGATTGTCCGGTCCAGGACGCGCTGCGACACGCGGATCAGGTTGTCGAAGTAATGGACCGTGTGGTACGAAGGCCCGGCGATCGGCGAGAGCACGATGGCCGAGGCGATGACTACGGAGCACAGCATGGAGAATGGGGGGAAGAAACGAGAAAATAATACCACTCTGTTCCTCTTTATGTAAATAGCGAAAAGCCGCTATTTTTCCGACATGTAAACGGGATTTCCACGCCCCCATCCTACCACAAAAAAACGGCGCCCCCTCTCCCGGGAGGACGCCGCTGTTCTTTCCCTTCGATGCCTAGTCGTCACACTCCACTCCGGACGCGACGTGACAGGTCATCGTCCCGTCGAGAGTCTCGCATACGCTCCATCCGCCCGCATCCGAGTCGAACATGCAGATCGTCGATCCTTCCGGTCCGGCGATCTTCACGGTCCCCGATCCGGACGTGGCGTTCACGTTGAGCCTGGAACCCGAGAGCGACTTGAGCGTCTCGATCCCGTTCTGGTCGATGGTGACCGCTCCGCCACCTCCGATGAGAGTGGCCGCGGATCCTGTGTTCATTTCGAGCGGGTCCGTCTGCCGGATCCCGTTCGAGTCGATCACGAGATTTCCCCCGAGAAGGTTGAGCGTCGATCCGGATGCTGCGGGAAGCTCGAGCTGGTTCACGGACCTGATCCCGTTCGAGTCGATCGTGACGCTCCCCCCGTCCGCGTACAGGACTCGGCCGGAACCGGAGTCCGCCTCGACGGCGCCGGCGATGTCAGCCGCGCTCGTGATGAGCCCGGTGGCGTCGAGCACCTGCGTTCCCCCGCCGGCGTAGACCGTCTGTCCGGAGTTCGTCTGCGCCTCGAACGTGGTCGTGGTGATGGTCGTCGCCGTGTATGTGGCGGCGGTGATTCCGTTCGCGTCGAGTGTCACGGCGCCTCCGCCTGCGGAGACGACGGTTCCGGAGCTCGTTCCGACGACCTCAAGACTCACGTCCGCGGAGTTCCTCGGCTTGATGAGGACCGCGCCGGAGCTATAGACGGTGAGGTATGGGCTCGCGAGCCGGCCGATCTTGATGCCTCCGGAGAGCGAGAAGATGTCGTACTGATTCGTGACGCCGACGATCACCTGGATGCAGCCGGTGGACGTGCAGTTTGCTGAGAGTTCGTTCGCGACGATGTTCGCCGCGACATGAGTGTCTGCCGGACGGGAGACGCCGAACTTGAGCAAGACGCCGCCGCCGAAGGCTCCGCCGATCGCGAGGAGCAAGATGGCCTGCAGGGTCCCGGAGCTCAGGATCCTCTGCAGTACATTTCCGCTGTAGAATGGCATGGAATGATGGGGTAGTCAGGAAATAGGGCTCGCCTCCGTGCTACTTGTAGTAGACGGTGGAGAGGAGGGCGTTCGCCGGGGCCGCGTCGTCCGTCACGCCGTCCTGGGCGGTGTTCGCGGCGATAATGACCCCGGTCCCCATGCGCTTGAGCGGGAACACTCCTGGAGGAATGTCCACCCCGCCCTGGACCGGGACCGGGACGGAGAAGGTCGGGGCGGTCGTCCCAACGGTCACGTTCGCAGTGAGTGCGTCGTAGAAGTGCACGAACGTCACGGAGTCGTTCGGGTTCCAGAACGTGTATCCGTGCAGGTTGCGCTTGCTCGCGGCGATGACGACCTTTGTGTTCGAGAGGGCCGCGGTGAAGTTCTGCGAAAGAGCCTTCTGGTGCGCGCTCGGCGTGAGGGAATCCATGTGATTGTGTGAAAGGATGCGAATCTTCCCCGCCGCTCGGAGGGGAGTCGCTAAGATACTAACTCATTCCGCAGGAAATCGCAATCTTCACGCGTCCCGGACGCCGTCGAGGGACCCGCTGACTTCCTCGATCAGCCTCATGGTCGCCGGTCCGGAGAATCCAGCGGTCGGCGTCTCGCCCTTCTCGAGCTGCTTTTCTTCGAGCTCCTGCTGACGCTTGAACATCTCGTCGAAGGCCCTGCTGACGACCGAGAACGACTCAACGTCGAACTCCACCTCGACCTTCGTCGCGCCGAGCTCATTGATCTCCTTTTCGTACTGCTCCTTTTTGACCTCCGGGATGACCCAGTTGTCGGTCTCGTTGCCCTGCGGATCCTTGCGCGGCTTGTTCTCTCGGTGCTTCTTCCTGAGCGCGTTGATCCCGTCGACCAGCCTCTCCACGTGAGGATTCATACACTGGAACGCCGTGTGCTGCTTGCGCGCCTCCGCTCGGGAGACGACCCCCGTTTCCGAGAGCGTCCGGTGCAGGAAGTGAAGGGCGTCGAGGCGGATCGTGATCTGCTTCTTCATGTGGGCGTTGGGAAAAGACGCCCGGCATCGTACCGGAGAGGAACGAAGCGGAACAATGATTAGCACCGGATCGACTTGACTCCTCCGATGTTGTATTCCACGCACCTACTTCCCGCCGAGCGTGACGGCGGTTTCCACTCCTGGATCCACCCCTTGCAGTATGCGAGAATGAAGACCGACGCGAGCGCGAGGGCACACCCGGTCCCGACGGACTTCCGGATGGCCGCGATCAACGCTGCGGCGGCCAGGAGGGCGGAGACGATGAGAGCTGCCTGCATGAGAAAATGGGGAATACGGAAAATCACCGGCCGGGCGGCCGGCGGGTCCTACATGCCGCGCGAGAGCGTCGCGTCTGGCATGCGGGCATTGTACCACTCAGGCGACCGGGCGGAGCGCGTCGGAGCACAGGAGTGCGGCTGCGGCGATCAGGAGCCAGATCGCGGTCGATGCAGCGCGCAGAACCCATCCCGGGCTGGGAGGAGGCGGCACCTGGCCGACCCCGCGCATCTTTCCGAAGGCGTCGATCCAGACGCCTCGGAGTGGCGGGTGGAATGGCACCACTTCCCCGGCCGGTCGCACACGCAACGGCCGTTGCTGAAAGCCCAGCGCAGACGCGGGGACGAGCCCTTCGTCCTCACGTGATCCGCGCAGACCATAACCACGCGCTTCTCCGGGTCCGGATCGTTCGCCTGGCGACTGCAATCCGTCCCGCACCTGTAGCAGACCCAGCGATCGCGCTCGACGATTCTCCTCTGCCACTCGGCGTCGCATCTCCGCCGCAGTCTGCGGTCGGAGATCGCCCGTTTGAAGCACACTGAGCACACGATGGAGTCGTTCGATGCCAGGCCGCAGACGAAGCAGGTGGACATTCACAGTGGAAAATTGAGCCAGTAGATTCCAGTGCCGCAGATTTCGCGGACTTTTTCATCATAGGCTTTGGCAGCCTCCTCCTCCGAAGTGAATCGACCGATATTATATTTTCTTCCTCTAAGTTGTAATTGCGCCCGCCATTTCTTGGTCGCCTTCTCCCAGCTAACACCTTTATATTTTGATGTCCCATCGCGATGACCAGTACTATTCCTGCAAATAAGAAATGCCTCAGCCACTCTGATGTTCGACTTCTGGTTGTTCAAAAAGTTTTTGTCCTTGTATTGGATCCGGGTCTTTGCGGAAAGTGCGAGAATCATGCGCGCCATCGTTATTCCAGTATTTGAAACAGGATAGTGCCCCTCGCGAGTCTTTCCTGAGCTCGCCATTCTCCAATGATACCGCATGAGAAGCGGAGCATCTTCATCATCCACTTCTGAAAACTCTGTTTTTCCATTTTGCCAATGTACTGGGATGAGTTTCATAGCTTGAGCAGGTATGCCCCCGCGCAGAGGCCGACGTTGTCCGCCGGATCCGGGGAGAAGATATCCGCGCGCATCTCGAGGCCGGCCCTCGTTTTGTCCTCAACCTGGAAGATCCCGTTCGCCCCCTTGCACGTCGGGTGCCAGAGCTTCACGCGATCGCCCATCTCGAAGCCCATCTTGAGCAGGTCCCGCGTGAGCCCCACCGGCCGGATCCCCTGACGGTACATGGAGCAAAGGTTCGTCGAATGGGCTCCGACGCACGGGGAGCCGTCCGTCTGCTCCGGGACGGGGTTGTAGCTCGTCACGTCGACCTTCACCTTGAGCCGGCAGTACTGCTTCTCCCCTTCCTCGCAGAGCTGATCCCTGACCTTGTTCGCTGCTTCATGGAGCCTATCCTGCGCCTCGGCGTGGTGCTGCTCGTTCGCAGAATACTGTCGCTGCAGGGAGTCGAGGATCTCGTGGAGCCCTCCGGAGGAGGCCAGTGCGACAGGAATCAGAAGTGTGAGGAGGGTGTGGATCATGGCAGGACGCGGGAAAAGTGCAGGATGGAAAAGTCGACGAACTCCCTGGCGGATTCCAGGTTCCAGAACCCAGCATCGAAGCGGAACGTCCTGCAGCTGGCGGGCGAGGAATGAACCCGGACCAGCCAGATCTCGTCGGCGTACTTGAGCGAGTCGTTGTAGGCCTTCTGCCCGCCAATCACGAAGGCTTCCGGCGAATCGCATGCCCCGATCGCGCCCTCGATCGTCCGCGCCATGAGGAACCTCCCGCCGCCGATTTCGGCCCCCTCGACGTCCTCATATCCATGCCTCGCCAGGACGATACACTGCCGCCCAGGGAGCGTCCCGAGCGACTGCAGGGTCTTATGGCCCATGATGACGGACTTCCCAAGCGTCAGGCGTTCCAGGAGAGCCAGGGCCTCGGGGTTTCCCCAGGAGGCTATCCCGGCGTCCTCGGTGACTCCATTGTCGGCCGCGGTCGCGAGAATCGTGATTCTTTTTTCGAGGTACATGGTCAGGAGGGAAAAGGGTCATTGCTCTGGATGAACTTCGTGATGAGGATCGGGCAGTAGTCCTCGCGCTCGAGCGAGAAGACTTTGTGGAACCCACGAACGAGGTCGTACTCGTCCGACCGGTGGCCGTCGTCGTGCAGGTGTCCGCAGACGTTGAACCTGCAGTCCCTCCTCCATTCGCTCGGCTCGTGTGTCAGCAGGCATGGGCCGAGAGTCATGCTGTCGACGACCATCGCGAATCCGCGGTCCACATACCACGTGGTCGATCGGTTGTCATGGTTCCCTCGGACCAGGATCTTCGAGCCGTTGAGCCGATCGTTGATACCTTCGATCTCCTCCTCCCGGCCGACGATCACATCCCCGAGGTGGATCACCACGTCGAGAGGGTTCACGAGCCGGTTCCAGTTCTTCTCGATCCTCGCCTCGAAGTCCGCAGGTCGGAAGCCTTTCTCGATGAGCCGCCGGTGCCGGAAGTGCGTGTCGGAGATGAGCCAGATCTTCCGGGGCCGGTGCTTGATTTCCAGATCCATTTCTGCGGAATCATACCACTCCGTTCCTCTTTGCAAAGTCGAAGTTTTCCACAGTGAGCAATCCGGACTATAAAAAAATAAAAATGTTTTGTATTTATAATTCATCGTAGAGGTGTATTCCATGTTTTCCACATTTATGTCTTGGCATCGTGTACGAACGGACTCCATACAATCCCTCTCTTTCATATTGTCGAAGCCAAAATCATCATGTCATATCGTCATAAATACCATACTTCCAGGGTGTGGAAAACTCCGGCGATCCTGTGGATTTCCTGTGCGTAACTTTCTTAGGTAGGCCGGGGTTTTCCACACGATCGACGAACCGGGGTGTGGAAAAGTTATCCACACCCCGGCCGGGGTTTTCCACAGGTCAGCGCTTCTTTTTGAGGCCGCGCATGTACGAGGCGAAGGACTCGCGCAGGAGGACCTGCTTGATCCTCCGGACCTCCACCTTGGGGATCCACCATCGGGGCTGCGACGCCCCGAAGCTGAGGTTCACGGCCTTGATGGCGCCCATGCGGACCATGTTCCCGACGATCTTCGGGTGGTAGCCGATCATGGGTCCGACCTCGCTCGGCCGGTAGACGACCTGCTTCTGGCCGTTCTTGAGGATGATGGTCTTCATAGGTGGATGGGGCGATGTGGAGTATAGCGGAACGGAGTGGAAGCTAAAAGAGAGCTTCGACTTCTTCCGGGCGCGCGAACTTCGAGCTGCGGATCTCGCGGATCTTGTCCAGCGTCCAGACGCGTCCGGAGTCGACCTCCTCGCAGAAGTCGGCCCAGGAGTCCTCGGCGAACTGCGCGAATGGGTTCGGGAGGAACTGGACGACGCCGGTCTCCGGGTCGATGAGCGGGATCCCCGCGAGGGACTTCACGACGCGCCGGTAGATCTCGAGCCACCGGTTGAGCATCTTCGGCTCGAACTCCACGACGACCTCCTGGCGCTGCTGCCCGCCGTCCCGGTTCTTCGACTTTTTGACCTCATCGAAGACCATCCTGGTCGGGCTCTTTCCATAGCGTTTGCGCGTGAGGAAGAAGTACGGAGCGGCCTGCATCTCATACGCCGCAAACTTCTGGACGTCGATGACGCCGTCCCCGTCGATCGAGAACGAAGCGACGAACTTGTGGTCACGGATGACGTAGTCGTCCACCTGCAGCGTGACGAGGTCGGTGAACCCCTTGAGGGGGATCGGCATCGGCTCGTTCTCCAGGTCCTCGAAGTCCGTGAGGAACCGCTCCTCGACGGAGACGACCGTCTCGATCTCCGGGAGCTCCGCGAAGTAGAAGCCGATCGCGGCGCGGACGGTTGCGAATGATTTCTCCAGGGACCCGGTCTTCCCGAATTTCGTCTTCGCGATGGCCTCCGGGTTGAAGACCTCGAGGAGGATCCTTTCGGCCGCCGCGGCATGGTCGAACTGCTTGCGGTGCTGTGGGGCCTTCGTGAGGCCGTCGTAGTACTCGGCCAGGACCCGGTGCATCGCATCCCCCTCGAGCAACGCCGGAGAGAGTGTGTCGTCATACTCGAGACGGACGTAGTTCTTGAAGAAACCGTGCGGATTCTCGAGATACTTCCGGATCGAGCTCGGGGAGAGGTGCTCGACCGGGAAATTGGTCCTTTGTTCTTCGGTGAGTAGCTGGGTCATCGGAGGGGGGGGTAGATAATGGAGAGGAGCGGGGCGAGTTGCTCCCTCGAGAGGGTCCCCTCGTAGGAGAGCCCCGGGCCGGTGATCGTCACCCTGATGCCCTGGCCAATGACGATGGACGGGAGGGGCGCTTCCCCTCCTCCAGCTCCTCCGGGCCCGTTCTCTGCCGCGCCGGCGAGCGGGAGTTGTATCTGGTCCGGCCTCGGAGTTGTTTCCGCTGGCCTCCTTCCTGGCCCCGTGCGGTGCGCCCTGTCGTAGTCGACCATGCGGATGCGGAACTTCTCCAGCTTGCCTAGCTGGGGCCCGTGGCAGGCCCCGGTGATCCACTTCGAGATGGACGGGACGGATCCCTTTTCGATGCCGATGATTTCGGCCGCGCGATCGTGCGTGAGGCCGTGCCGCAGGATCCAGGACCGGAGGTCGCCGGAGAACCGCTTGCGGCGGCGGATGGTCTGCTTTGTGAGCTTCATGATTGCATGGGGGACTGGGGAGATGCCTCCGCCGCCGCGGCGGGAGTGTCGCTCGTTTTCTCGAGCTCCTTGATCTTGTCCAGAAGCAGACCGAAGAACTGGTCGGCCTGCTTCTTGCGGAGCTTCGTCGTAGTGTCGGCCCCGGTGTGCTCCTTCATGGTCCGCAGGAGGTAGGCGTCGTGCTTCTTCGTCGGGATGGGGAGCCCCTGGGGGTTGCGGAACAGCGTCATGTACTTCCTCCAGGCCTCCTTGATTTCTGCCTGCTGCTCCTTCGTGCAGATGGTGTCCTTCGGCTCCGGCGGGAACGTGAGCTTCGGGGCGGCCATGCCGGAGTCTACGGTCCCGAGGAGCTTCCCCTCGCCGATCTTGATTTTCACGAACTCCGTCATGAGCTTCGTGAAGTCGGGGTCTGCGAACTGGGGGAGCTTCGCAGAGCGGTCCTTTGCCGCCCACCGCGGGGAGAAGGAGAACGTGAGGACCCGCTTCGACTGCGGGCGGTCGGCGACGACCTCCGTCTTGATGTAGTAGCGGCCAACGAAGTCCATCATCGCCATCGTCTTCTGCGCGAGCTTCCCGAAAAGCTCCGGCTGGAACCGGGAGAACTCCCGGCCATCCTCGTCCTCGTCGGACTTCTCCGATTCGAGGCAGGTAAAGATGACGTGCTTGTCCAGGTCGAGGAAGCTCCGGAGCACTTCGGCCATGCGATCGCCGAAGTCGCTCCACTGGTCCCGGGATGGTCTCTTGCCTCCCGTGAGGCCGATGATGATGACCTGCTGGAGCTCCGTGAGGGAGTCGATGACGATGGTCTCGTAGTCCATGGGTTTCCCTTTGGCGTCGAGGATCTTGTTCGCCTTGAGCGCGGAGACGATGTCGCGCATATCCTGGAGCGTCCGGATGCGGACGTATTGCGCGTTCTTGTCGGAGAGGGACAGGAGGCCCTCCTCGACCGCGAGGAACAGGGGCTTCGGCGCCGTGGCGCAGAAGACCGTCTTGCCGACTCCGGAGCTCCCGTAGACGAGCATGCGGACCCGGTGCGTGTCTGGTTTGTAGGTTCTGATTTCCATGAGAGAGGGAGAAAGGTATGTAAAAAACAGGGGCCGGTCACGAGTCGATGTAGAGGTATGACGACCGGTTCTCGCAGCTCTCGATCTGGCACCGCGTCGACTCGTCGGGGTGCGGGGCCAGTTCGCCGGCGCGGAACTTCCGCTCGATCGCGCAGCTGCGGCAGATCGGGATCGCCCGGATGTAGTGCGCGTCGCCGCGCCAGATAGGAGAAAGGGGCGGCGGAGGGACCTCCGTGCCTGCCCCTGGTAAGGATTTACCCATAAGATGGGGGGAAAGAATACCCGCAAAATATACCACTCTATTCCACTCTATTCCCCATAAAATTGGGTTTCCACCGTAAGCGAATTATGCTATTATAGCAGCAGTGAAAACAAACCCCTTCCCCCGCGCTCCGCCCTAGACCGGGCCAGGCCCCCGACCTGAAACTGGCGTTTTCCCTATTTCAATTCCCCACACACACATGAACATTCCCATGACTCTCGGCCTCCGGATCCCCTCGGGCGGGTCCCTGGCCCTCTCCCTGATGGAATGGATCGATCCCGAGCCCCCCTACGACTCGAACCGCGCTCTCAAGCGCTGGCTCCTGGCGAACCCCGACAAGGACCTCTCCCTCTACCCCCCCCTCCGATGACCACCATCACCATGACCCCGAAGCTGCAGATCACGCAGCCACCGGCCGGCCCCATCGCCAAAAGATCCCTTTCTGCTACGCTATACGCGAAGTTCCTCCGATGGATCGACGACTCGTCGAAAGAGGCAATCACGAAAGCGGCCCTCCGGCTCGCCGGTGTGCTGCTGATTGCGGCCCTGATTTTTGCGCCGAGCTTCGCTACTGGCTACCTGACGGCCTTCCTCAAGTGGAACAGCTACCGTATCCCGATATTTTTCTCTGTCCTCTCCGTCATGCTGAACGCCAGGGGGATCCTGCGCCTCGCCAGGCGTTCGGCCCTATCGCTCAAGCGAGGCAATCAGCACACCTACAGGGGGTTTGCTGTCTCCGAGCTCGCTGATTTCCTCACCTCCACTGGCGGCCTCAAGCTCGAGGACGCCCGCGGCCGGCTTGCCATGACGCACGGCCAATGGGCGAAGATGGCCGACGAGCTCGAGAAGCGCGGCGTCCTGACCCGCGGGGAGAGCAACGCCCGGGTCCTCCGGCCGATCACCCGCGAGCAGCTCGTCCGTCAGCTCCGGGATGGGTTCCCCCTGACGTGGGACGAGGAGCGGCAGGGCTGGTTCGAGCGGGATGGGGCGTTCGCGCGCTGGACCCTGGACCGGGAGTGGAAGCGGCGCAAGATCGACCAGGCTACGGACAGGGCCGAGGCGAAGTTGGGGAGGCTCCAGAAACGCGCCGGGGCGTTCCAGTCCATAATGGGCGCCCGGGAGGGCATACCCGCCCTGTAGCCCCGGGAAAGGGGCCAGAAAGCCCCCTGAAACTACCCCCGAAACCGCCGGCAGACCGAACCGAAAAGCCCCCTCCACGCGGACGGGGCTTTCTTTTCCGAAGGCTACTGTCCCTCTCCGGCCGGAAGGGCCGCCCGGACCGGGACCTCGCGGGATCCGGCCTTCAATGCCGGAGCCGCGACGGAGTACAGGCCCGTCGACGTCCCCCCGAGGAGGACTCCGTAGATCACCGTCTGCAGGTCGTACACTCCCGCGGTGAGGATCGCGACCGCGATCCCGATGACCAGGGCCGCGAGCGGGAGGATCTTGTCCCGCGTTTCCGGGCTCTTGATGAATTTTCCGATGACTGCGGTAAGGCCGATGACTGCGCCCGCCTGTTCCGCGACTACTGATGCGTCCATGAGATGATGGGAAAAAGAAAATGAAGGAGTCGGCTCCAGCTATTCCGCGATCCTCGCCTCGAGGACCTTTGGGAAGCTGTTGTCGTCCTCGGTTGAGTCCGGCGCGAGCGACGCCAGCACCTTCCTCCCGGCCGGAACGGAGAGGAGGACGTCCATGAGCCCCTCGGGCACCTGGTAGATGTCATCATAGCGCAGGCCGTTCATCACGAAGCTCAGGACCGCCTGGCCCACATCGAGCTGCTTGACGTTGAGGACATCGACGTCGCTGAGGACGCCGGAGGACCGGAGAAGATTGCGCGCGGAGATCGCTGGCATGGAAGGTGGGGGGAAAGACGGTCCGATCATACCACCCCGATCAACCGAATGGGAACAAGAAGTTCTGCGCGAACATCCCGGCGTCCATGATGCCGAGCAGGTGCGCCAGGAAGTCGACGTAGCCGAGGTACCCGTTTCCGGCGTCCAGGACCATCCCCTCCGCGTCGAGGAACCGCAGGCCCACGTGCAGGTGCGGCCCGGAAGAAAAACCGGTGTTCCCCATCGTTCCGATGCGGTCGTAGAGGTAGACCCACGATCCGCGCTTGACGCAGGTCTCCGAGAGGTGCGCCAGGACGATCTCCTTCCTGCGCCCGGCCGCGTCCGTCTCCCGCGTACGGATCCGGACGAACCGCCCATATCCCGACGTCCCCTGGTTCCCAACTTCCGCGACGACCCCCTCGGCCGGGGCGTGGACCGGGACGAGGACGCCTTTGAACTCCCCGGTCATGTCGATCCCATCGTGCCCCGCGAGCCCGAAGCGCTTGTACGTCTCGTACGCCCCGCCGAACCGCTGCGTGATCCGGACCTTTCCCTGGATGGGGCAGACGAGCATGCATTGATAGTACCTCCGCCGGAAAGCGCGCGCTAGTAGACCAGCTGGGCGACGATGAACGAACCGGCGATCCCGTCCACCCCGTTCTGCTTCGAGTAGGCCGCTCCAGCTCCAGAACCCCAGCCGGCCGCCGCGCCGACACCATCGCTATGCGCCCCGCCCGTCACCGATACCGTCAGCGCCCCTGTAATAGCTCCCCTGGAGAGGAGCGCCCCGGTCCCTGCGGCCCCGCCCGCCGAACCGCTCACCGAGCAGGCGGCCCCGCCGTTCGCGGATGAGTTGAACGTGTGCGACTCGGTGGAGATCCCTTCCGCCGCGACTCCGTCGATCGTGACGGTGCCGTCCGTGACGTTTGCGGTCCCGCCGCAGATGATCAGGAGCCCGAGCCCTCCTCGTCCACCGTCAAGCGACGTGACCGTTGCCGCGCTGTTCGCGCCCATCTCCTGGGCTTTGACCGCTGCCCCGCCGCTCCCGCCTCCTCCCCCCGGAGCGACTGCGATGCCGTTCGGGAGAATCGCCTGCAGGAGCGCGATCGTGAGAGCCGTAGAATTACTCGGTGCCGCCCCCGCCGTGGTGGTCGCGGAGTATGCTCCCGTGGATGCGCCACCTGCCGCCCCCCCGCGCGTCTGCGTCAGGTTGTTGAACGGCTCCGTCGCGGCGTTCCCTTGCGTGCTCTGGTTGAAATCCGTCCCTGGTCCTCCGGTAGCAGACACTCCCGCACCACCGAGGCTCCCGTCGCCGTCCCCGTCGATCGTCCCGGCCAGGACAATGTTCCCCTGGCAGAGGAACACCACGAGCGCCCCGTCGTCCGGGACGTTCGAGAAGTCGACCGTCTGCCCTGCAGTGATGTTGAGCGAGGTGTACTGCTTCACGACGAAATGCGAGTTGCCGCAGTCGATCGTTTGCGTCCCGGTGAGGACCCCATCCGAACCGTTCCCGAAGCGGATGTCCACGTCGAGCAGGGTCGCGTACCAGTTGGTCCCGTCGTACACCGCCCGACAGCTCTGCCCCGGATACAGGGTGGCCTTGAGCGTCGAGCTCTGCTTCACGGCGAGGTCACCTGTCGTCCCGCCATTCGTGATGTAGAAGTAGTCCCCCTCCTCCATGTTCGTCGTTGCCAGGGTCACGTCCCGGTCCGTCCCGTCGGCGTTGAGGATCTGGCTTCTCTCGGACGTGGAGGAAATCGACTTGTTTCCCGTCAGGGTCTCCACGTTCACGAGGTTCGAGACACCGATCGGGCCGCCGATGACATCCGTGCGCCAGACGGAGATCGCGGTGATCGCTCCCCCGGACGTCGTGACCGTCCCGAGCCTGGCGTAGTTCGCCGTCCAGCCCGCCTGGTTGATCTGAATCGCGTTCGCGGCGTCGACCTCCACGTAGTTCGTCGAGTCGTCGACGACGGAGATGTCCGTCCCGCCGGCGTACTGCCCGTTCACCTCGCCAATCTTCCAGTTGAAGGCGGCGATGTCGATCTTGAGGGCGGTGAGCGATGCGGCGGTGCGGACCCGTCCGCGGTCGGACCCGTACGCGAACAGGTCGTCGATCTCCTGGTTGAGGTCCTGCAGGCGGGCTGCGGCGACGTCGTCGTTGACGGACCAGTCGGATGAGTTGAGGCGCGGCATGTCAGGAAATGGTGATGGAACAATTGACCGTGAGCGACTGGGCCGCCCCGAGCGTCAGATTTTGCGCGACGCGCGAGAGCAGGTAGCCGCTGTTGGCAGTGGCGGAGGCATCCACGAAGATCCCGGACTCCAGGTACGTGTTCCCCCCGACCGTGGCCGAGGAGAAGAAGACGTCCAGGTACGCGACATTGAGGTACGCGCTGCGCTCGGTGAACGTCGACCGGAGCGTCTCGGTTTCGAGCTGCGTGTCAGAGTTCGCCGGGGCGGTGGCCCCCGTGCCGAGGGCGAAGTAGTTCGCCTTGAAGGTGGGGGTTACGGTCGTACCGGAGACGAGCGTCGCCAGGGAGTTCCGCAGGACGGACGGGACGACGTTGTGGCAGCTGGATTGCCGGAGGCCGGTGAGGAGCTCCGGGCACGCGCGAATGGCCTTGACCCATTCCTTCGCCGCCCACGTCCCTGCCCGCAGCGAGGAGAGCCACTTCGCCCTGTGCACGCGTGAAAGGATCGGATGGACCGCCGCGAGCGCTTCGATGATCTCGTTCTCCGTCGCGACGACGAAGCGGTAGTTGTCAGGCTCTGCGATGTTTTCGCGCACGTTGAGCTTCATGTTGCCTGCGAGAAGGATGCGATCGCCGGGAGCGTTGCCGTCTCGGTCGTCGCCGGGGTGAGTATAACATCCGTCAGCCTCGCCGTCCCGGCCGCCCGGTAGAGGGAGATCTCGAGCGAAATCCACGCGGTCGACGCGTTCGTCGTGAACATGGAGGAACGCTTCGTGAAGTCGTGCGCAGCCGTAACTCCCGAGAAGACCGTGTTCGTCGCGAGCGCGGATCCGCCCTCGATTGCGGCCCACTCCTTCACGACGAGCTTGAATCCTCCGCCGGTCCCGACGCTCGTGAGGGCCGCCTGGACCTCCGTCCATGCGGCGGCGGTGTAGAGGACGGAAGGGGCCGCGGCGATGCGGATGATGCTTTTCACGGTGAGGTCCTTCCCGTCCCCTCCGACGGCCGTCGTGAGGCGGAGCTCCGCGTTATTGTTGTGCCGGCTCGTCGCGAACTGCGCCGTTCCGGTCTCTCCGCCCGTGAAGACGGCGTACCACTGCCGGCCGGAGTCTATTTTCCCGTCGGCGGAGATGGATCCGGAGAGGCCCACGAAGTCGAAGACCTTCTTCACGCGGAGCGTCGCATTGACTGTCTTGTTCTTCGCCGTCAGCGCGATCGCCGGCGTCAGGGTGATGATCTCGTCGTCGTTGAGGATCGTGTCGACGAGCTCCGTGGGGTTGATCGAAAACTTCGAGGACCTGCGGAGGAGCATCTGGATCAGCTCGATCAGGCCGAACAGGGAGCTGCTCGCCGTGATCTCGTACGAGAACCTGCTCCCGTGGATCTGCGAGATGCGCACAGACTGGATCAGGAAGCTGTCGTTGACCCCCCTGCTCGCATCGGCAATCGGGATCGACTGCCCGGCGCGGAGGCCATCCGTCCTGGTCCTGAATGTGGCCGTCGTGATGGCGTTCGCGTACTGCGAAAGCTCCCCGCGCCCGCGGATCCTGGCGTCGTCGTAGGAGGCTAGTGACGCATCCGAGATGGGCTCCCCGTCGTAGATCCCGTCTCCGCCGGTCAGCACCTTCATGGCCGCGATCGATGTCGGGCTGGTCACGGAGACGCGGATCGGCTTGTAGGGGTAGTACGTGAAGACCACGGCCTGCCCGGCGGTCGGAGTGGATCCCGTAGCGGTTTTGCGGATGACCTTCTCCTGGAAGTTCCAGATCCAGTCCACGGCGGACTCGAGCACGAACCCCTCCACGCCGATCGTCTGCGGGACCCCGGCGACGGTCATCGTGAGGGTGTCCGGCTTGTAGTCCAGTGTGAAGGACGTCTGCGAGCCGTCCGCGGAGAACGTCTGCGTGTAGAGCGAGTCGTCCGGAGCCTCCCCGCCGATCACGATCTGCCGGTTCTTGAGCTTCGAGATGTCCGGATCCACGTGGAGGTCCGAGTAGTTCTCGCTCGAATCCGTGATGGACCAGGGCGCCGGCGTCGTGGTCGCGGAGAACAGATAGATGTCCCGCTCGTAGTCGATGTACCAGAACAGGGAAGACTTCTTCGCGATGTCCTCCGTGATCGCTGAGGGCTTCATGTACGGGACCCGCACGTCGGGGAACTTCACGTCCCCGCGCGCGGTTCCCTGGAGCGTGAAGCTGCCGGTGGTGGCCGTCACGTTGTCGAAGTTGAGCTCGGTGATCGCGCCGCCGCAGACTACCTCCAGCTGCAGCCACGCGATCGTCGAGATGTCGGGGGACCCGGCGGACGAGTCGTACTCGGAGAGGACGACCGACTCGTAGTTCCAGCAGTCCTCGAAGGCGGACCCGACGTTCGGCACGTTCCACTCGAAGTAATTCGACGCGTCCGTGCCGGCGCGGATCTTCATGCTCGTGATGCACTCCCCTTCCCCGGCCTTGACCTTGTACCAGAATCGGATGTTATCGTACGCCGTGAGGTCCTGCGAGGTGATCGTCTTCGTCCACTTCGCGGCACCGGCCCCGGTCGTCGTGGTCGTCTGCGATGCCGATCCGATGATCCGATCCGCCGTGTCGTCCGCCATCGCCCCGGCGACGCCGGACTCGGTCCAGGCGGCATCGAGCGTCTCGAGCGTGGCCGACGAGTCCGTCGCGCAGAAGAAATACACGATCCGCCCGATGATCTCCCGGGGGTACATGTTCTCAAACTGCTGCGCCACCGTCTTCCGGTCGTAGAGGTTCGACCAGTCGACGAGCCGCACCTTGTACTCCAGCTTCCCGGACATCCCCACCTCCTCGTCGGGACGGCTCTGGCACACGCCGGCGAATATCAGCCTGCCGCAAACAGAGGTCGCCCGGATGACGTTCGCCGTGAGGTTCGTCGTCAGCGTGACAGTCCTTGCGGCGTGGTCCACGGATGCGACCACGTGCTTCTTCTCGTTCGCGGTCCTGGCATTGACGACGATCTCGTCCCCGGCCGCCCACTTCCCGGCGTCCTGGTACGTGTCCTCCACATAGAGGACATCGGTTCCGGAGGCGGAGTCCTTGGCAAGCTCGAGGGCGTCGTACACGTATACCGGCTTCCCCTGCTCGATCTCCTGGTCGACGAGGGAGAACGAAGCCGTAGGTTTGCGGCTCGACATCTGCTCCGTGATCTTGAGCGTCCCCTGGCGGAGCGCGGAGGAAACGGCCGTCGTGTCGTCGAAGATCCCTATCACAGCGCTGCATTGGGGATGTGCGGGACGAGCATGCGGACGAGCTGGTCGCCGATCTTCTCTGCGAAACGCTCGTCGTCGCCGAAGAAACTGTTCCCGGTGATCTGGATCGTGATGCCCCCGAGGCCTGCGGCGCGCCCGCCGCGCAGCGGGACGACCGCCTCGTCGTACCTCCCCTCCCCGATGTTCGCGATGATCCCCCCCGGCCGGTGCGCGACGATCGCCCCGTCCGCCAGGGTCGGGATCTGCCCGAGGTTGAATCCCCTCTTTCCGAGGCCGAGCGCCGCTCCGAGGGTCCCGGACATCCCGTTGAGCGCCGAAATGAAGGCGTTCATCTTCTTGATGATCCAGTTCATCGCATCGACGAAGGTGTCCTTCACGCCGTTCCACACGGAGGACGCGAGGCCCTGGATTCCCTCCATGACGACGGACCACGCCCCGCCGATGAGATCCATTCCGACCTGCGCGACCTCTTTCAGCCCTTCCCAGGCCAGGCCCCAGTCCAGGGTCAAGATCCCGGTCGCGATCTTGAAAATGCCGATGATCGTGTCCAGGGAGGTCTTGAAGAAGATCTTCAGGGCCGTCCAGACCACGGTGGCGACGTCCCGAATCCCGTACATGTTCGAGCTCCACGCGTACCCGACGAGCTGGAAGAAGGCCACGAGCTGCCCGATCCAGAGCGACATGTTCGTCACGAAGTTCTCGAAGTACGGCGAGAGCTCGTCGATGACCGCCATGACCGTGTCCCGGATCCCCCACCAGTTGCCCGTCCAGGCCTCATAGATCATGTACGCCACGGCCGCGATGGCCCCGCCGACGATGATGTACGGGGCGAGTGCCACGAGGCCGGCGGCAGCGGCGGTAACGACCCCCCACAGGGAGATCCCCCAGGCGATGAACGCCGGGACTAGGGCGCCGGCGACCATCCCCGCGATGATGGGGAGGTACGGCTGGATGGCCTGGAACCCCGCCTGCAGCAGGTTGAACACCCCGGCGACCCCCCCCATCGAGTCGAGCCATTGGTTGACCGCGAAAAGCCCCTGCGAGGCCCACATAATGATCGGAGTCCCGACCTCCTCCATGAAGTTCCCGATCTGCACCGAGAGGATCGCCCACTGCCCGGCGAGGGTCTGCGTGAACGCCTCCGACTGTCCCTTCACCTTCTCCTGGAGCTCACTGAGCGCCTCGAGTGGCGTGGCGGTGTCCTTGATGTCGATCCCGTACTGCTTGAGCACCTTCCCGTTCCCTGAGAGCACCTGCCCGACGAGGGTCGCCGCGGCCCCGAGGTCGATGTTCTTCGAGCGCGCGAGGTCCATCGCGACGTTGTTGAGCTTCGTCGCCTGGTCGACGTCTCCGGTGCGCTGGAACAGCTTCGCCAGCGATTCCGCTGCATCCTCGTCGTCGAACCCCATCTTCGCGGCCGCGTCGGCCGCGGCGAGGAGGCCGGCGCGCGCCTCGGACCCCTTCTTCCCCATCGATCCGAGGACCGCGTCGAACCGCGCCATCTGCACCTCCGCGTCCATCGCGGCCTTCGCTGAGAGGAGAAGGCCTGCGCCTACGGCCGCCCCCGCGCCCGCGAGGGCGAGTGCAAATTTCTTGCTCGCGTCCGTCGCGGCCTTGAAGGACGATGCGCTTTTTTTTGCCATCCCGTCCGTGGCGTCGTTGAATTTCTTGATGACATCGGAGAACTTGTCCTCCGCGGAGATCTCGACGACGACCTTTTCAGCGTTTGGCATGGGCGGGGGGTGGCTTGGATGAGTAGTGCTCCTGGACGTTGAGGATGGTGATTGCGTCTTCCAGCCAGTCGGAAGGGAGCTGCCGGTAGTACTCCCTGGTCCAGTGGAACCTCTCGCAGATCGTCACCTCGTTCCAGCGCTCGAGCGCTTGCTGCCGGTCCGGGGTGTCCGCGACGCACCCGCGCCTGGAGGCGATCGCGGACCAGAGCGAGTGCTTCTCTTTCAGGCGCTCCTTCCTTTTTTTGCGATCTCGTCCGGCGGAAGGATGTTCCCGGATGCGTCGAGCATCTGCCGTCCGGTGCAGGCCTGCACGATCGCCGTCATGTCGCGCTGCGTGAGCTTCTTGAGCGTCTCGCGGGTGCACGGCATGGGGGTTCCGTTTTCGCCGAGGTTCCACTCGACGAAGCACCCGACGATCGTGTCCAGCATGAGCGCCACCTGGTCGGCGATCTCGACCGCTTTCCCGTGCTGCTCCGCGAGACCGATCTCCTGGTCGACGGTGAGCGACGTGTAGACGGTGACCTTGCCGCCCTTCGTGTCGAACAGGTCGATGGTCTTCTTTTCGCGGCCGATGCTGACGAGTTCTGCCATGGGGAGAGGGGGGAAATGATGAGATGAAGGATCAGGCCGTGTAGACGGTCCCGGCGGATGCGTTCTTCACGGTGATGCGGATGGCCCTGGCGTCCGACGAGTCGTACAGCCCGGAATACTCGCAGTCGTAGGCGTAGAGCTCCCCGTAGCTGGTGGTCATCTCGTAGGTCTTGAGCCGCATGTTCGAGAGGGCGATCGTGATCTCGTACTTCGCGGCATTTGTGTCCGTCGCGGAGACGATGACGTTGTTCGAAATCTTGACTTCCATGCCGCGCTGCTGGACAGAGAAATATCTCTCGGCGTCCGCCCGGCTGTCGAAGTACTTCGTGCATTTGAGCGAGATCACGCGCGTCTTCGGGGCCACGAGGGATGCGCCCCTGCGGATCGTGCCAGGACGCGAGTCGAGGTTGTTCGAGAAGGTGAGCTCCCAGCTCTCGAGGTTCGAGACAGTCGTCGCCGCGGCTGCGGTGTAGGTCGCACCCTCCCGGTACTGCGTATCCGCCATCGTCATGACCTGCGGGGCGACGGAGAACGACGGGGTGAGCGGCTCGAGGAACACCATCGCGTTGTTCACGACCGTGTAGCTATTCCCGAGGGTGGCGATCGTGATGGTCTTCGCCGTGGCGGAGAGCGACGCGATCGCGTCCACCTCGTTCTGCGGAGTGGCATCGTAGATGTTCACGCTGTCCGTGGTCGCCACGAGGCCCTCGACGGTGTCGAGGTACAGGGGCACGCTGGCGCCGTTGCCGGCGTTCGCGAGGAGCTTTCCCCGGTGGAAGATCCCAATGCACTGCGCCTTCCAGGAGAACTCCAGCTTCCCGGAGCCGTTTCCCTTGATCGTCCAGGAGTCGATCTGCGCCCCGAAGGCGCGCCGGACCTCGTAGTTGAGCCGGTTGTTCGCCGTGTCCGTGAGGCTGCCGCGCCCTTGTTCGATCGAGAAGACCGGGAGGCTCGCGGCGTAGTCGATCTGGTGCGAGTAGACCGTCCCGTCCGTCGCGGACGAGATGTCCGTCGACGAGGTGATCGTCCCGAGGGCGCCCGCGAAGACGTGGACGCACTCGTTCGCGTCCAGGTCGGTCGTAAACTCGGCCGAGGCCGTGTGCCCTCCGGCGACCATCGTCGTCGGGAAGGCGTTATTCTGCACGGCTTCGAGCTCGATATTTTCCTGTTCGAGGACAAGGTCGCCCTCGTTGAAGCGGAGGAAGTGCGTCGGCACGACCGCCACCGCCGGGGTGGAGGCCGTCTGGCGCTTGAGCGCGAGGTATCCGAGGTTTGAAAGCGGCATGATCTAATGGGGAAGTGTGGAAAAAATGAAGGGACCCTACTCGCGCTCGATCCCCTTCACGGACCGGTCGCTTGAGACGCCTCTCGCTTTTTGCGGCTTCCTGGGCTCCTCGTCGGCGCGCTCGATGAACGGGGAGCGGAGCAGGATCTCGGCATCCTCCTGCGGGACGTCCCGGATGTCTCCGGGCTGGAACGGCGGGTATCCGACGAACGTCTGGATGCTGTCCGACGCGTTTTTGATCCTCACTGACTGCTGCATGGTTGCGGAGGGAAGGCTAGGCGCGGTCGCCCTTGGAGAGGACGCGGAAGACCGCGATCACCTCGAAGGTCGGAAAGCCGCGCGATGAATTGAACACGTAGTCGATGGACTCGAGTCTCGTCGCGATCGCCGCGTACTGCGTCCCGGAGTCCGTATACGGGAGGCGCGGGTTCTTGAGCATCTTCCCCAGGACCGAGGACGCGGAGACCTGCTGGTCCTCGTCCGCAAGCTCCATCATGTCCATCATCTTCGCAAGGGACTGCACCTTTCCCGGATCCTTCGGGCTTGTCTCCGCGTAGTTCCGGAGGTTGTCCACGATCAGGATCTCCACCATGTTCTCCCTCGTGTCGTCCCTGGTCCCCTCGTGCAGCACCTTCGTCGAGACCGGCCGCACGATGACAGCCGGGAAGTCGTCGGAAGGGATTTGGTTCGGGTCCCCGTGGAAGATGCGCCGGATCCCGTGCGGCTGGCCCGCGACCGTCTGGAAGTAGAGCGGGGATCCGTTGTCGGACACCAGCTCGTTCATCATCTCCACGATGGAGGTCAGGATCTTGTGCATGCCCCGGGGAAGGAAGAAAAGAAAGAAGAAAAAAGGGCTCCGGTGATTTCCATGCCGAGGATACCCCTACGCCTTGATCGAGTCGAGAATATCCACCGTCCCCCGATCCAGCAGGACGCTCTGCGCGTTCGAGACGAGCGTCCCCCACAACTCGAAGATGCAGTCGAGCTCCTGTTTCCCGGTGGTGTGGCTGGACAGGATCTTCGCCGTGCAAAGCCCACCGTTCTCATTCGTCCACTGAATCTGCGAGGGCTGGTCAACGAGCGCGTCCGTCCTGTCCGACAAAGTAAAGAGGACGGTGCTGTCGCTTTTCCGCTTTACGTAGAGGTACACGCGCGAGAGCGTGGAGCGCGGGATCGGCTGCCCCTCCGTCCCTCCGTCGAAGTTCGCCCCGTACTTGAGCGTGAAGTATATGTTGAATCCGGAGCCCTCATACATCTCGATGTTTGCCATGGCCGGCATACTATCACAGCGTGACCACCGTGCGCGAGTGGTAGGCCGGGCTGACGGTTCGGGCCGTCCAGTCGGGGTGCGCCGTCCTGGAGGCTTTGCTTGGCGCTGAGGAGGCCGTCCTGGAGGGGTATGTCACGATGACCGTGACGGATTCCCCGTCGTTCGGTGCGACGCTGATCCACACGCTCTGGGTAGGGAGGTCGTACTCCGCCGTTACTGCCGGGACGACGATCAGGACGACCGCCGGGGAGACGGACGCGATCCGGATCGAAACGTACGCAGCGGAGATCCCGGGGATCGTTAGCGTGACGGAGACCGGCGCGACATCCGCTGTCCACGGCGAGGAATAGGTGGCCGTCACAGCGGGGATCGTCAGCGTGACGGAGACCGGCGATGCGGATGCCTGGACGACGGACTGTGACGTGGCCGTGACATCCGGAACGGACAAGGAAACCTGCCCCGGGCTCACGGCCGCGTTCCAGGTCGACGAATATGTTGCTGTCGTCTCGGGCACAGAGATGGCGATCTCGACCGGCGTTGTGCTCGCCGTAGCGACGAAAATGTACGTCGCGATCGGCTCGGGAACAGAGAGAATGACGCCCGCCGGTGAAACGATCGCGGTTGCCTGGTAGACATAAACCGCGGTCACGGCCGGGATCGCGATGGAGACTTCTGCGGGCGCCGAGACAGCAGTCTCGACCTGCACATATATCCCGGCGATCGTGGGGATGGAAATCGAAACTCCTGCCGGAACTACGGATGCCGTCTCCACCTGGATGTAGGTCGCGGAAGCCGTGGTCACCGCGATCGAAACCGCAGCTGGGGAAACGGATGCCGCGATGACCGCCTGATAAGTGGCGGCCGCTTCTGTAACGGACAGGCTGACGACGACCGGGTCGACGGCCGCAGGAATGACCGCCTGATAAGTGGCGGTCACCGCGGGGACCGATAGCGCCACCCCAACTGGGGACGCGGATGCGGTCGCCACGTTTTGCGCCGTCACCGCTGGAACGGAGACGGCCACCACGACGGGCGCGGCCGAAGCGGTCGCGATATTCTTCGCGGTCACGGCCGGGACTGTGATTGCTACTTCCGCCGGAACTACGGATGCCGTCTCGATTTGCACGTAGGCCGCAGAGACCGCGGGAACGGACAGGCTGATAGTCGCGGGCGACGCGCTCGCGGTCTCGACCTGGACATACGTCGCCGTTACCGCCGGCACCGAGAGAGTCACGGCGACCGCAGCGATGGAGGCAGCGATGACCGCCGCATACGTAGCGGTCACGGCTGGCGCGGAGAGCGCCACGGAAACCGGGGCGACGCTCGCTATCGCCACGTTCTTCGCCGTGACGGCGGGGACCGATATTGCGACCGAGACGGGGGAGACGGACGCGATGTCAGCCGACGGGGCGTGCGTGACGGTGAGGATCGGGTCCGAAGCCGTCCCGGAGTTGTCCGCGAAGCGCATATTCCCTCCGATGCCCGAGTCGCTGAAGGAATACCCCGGATTGATGTTGTCGATGTCGTACCCCATCCGCATCCCGAGCTTCGTGATCGATGTCTTGCTCACTGCGGCGATTCCCGAGTCATTGAGCGAGATGGTGTTGATCGCCCCAGTGGTGACTGAAGTGTTCTGGAGACCGGCATTGAACTTAGTCGTCCCGACTTGGTCGTAATCCGCCGCGGTGATGTCCGTGTTGCTCGCCGGCGTCGAGGAGGTGACGTAGAACTTCGCGTTTGTTCCGGTGTCGTGCGCAGTGTCCTGGTCCTCGAAGTAGACACCGAGCGTGACCGCCGAGATGTCGTCGCCATCGGGGAGCGCCGACGTGTCGAACAGCAGGAAGCAACGGCTAATCCGAAGCCAGTTTCCCGCGTCGTAGAAGATCCAGTTCCCGTGATAGGTTCCCGAGACCAGCCCATCCGCTCCTCCATAGGTTCCGGTCCCGGTGTCGTGCGCAGTGGACCAGGAGGTCGACCCGCTTGTTCCATAGTAGGATACTCCGTCGCAAGAGGTGGTCTCCGTGTGCGGGTCCGGATAGAACGTGCTCGTGGTGTCTGTGAAGACGGGGAAAACGGCGCCGTCGAAGAAGCTCTGTGGAATGAGCTTCCTGATGATCCACGCGTCCCCGCTTCTCGCAAACTCCACCTCGATCCTTTGCTTTTTCCTGCGTTCCGGTTCTCCGCTGTCCCATATGTAGAAGTCCTTCATCCCGACCCCGCGCATATCGGACACCGATCCGTTCGGGCGGACGGCGATCGAGCGGTTAGTGCGGGTCTGGCTTACGACGACCTCCCTCATCACGTCCAGGGCCGCCAGGAACTCCCTGCGTCCGGACATGGCCGCCTCCCTCGTCCCCTTCGCTCCCTCCCTTCCTGCCTTCTCCAGATGCCTCTGGACGGCCATTTTCCTCTCCGGAGGCAAGGATCCGAACTCGCGCTCCACCTTCGCGGTGTGCTCCCCCGTGTAGCAGATCCGGAACTCCGGCGTCGGTGCCGTCGCCGGCCGCGAGTTGAAGCGGACCAGCTTCTCCAGACGTGGCGCCCGGCCGTGCTTTACGTAGTAGATCAGGTCTGCGCTCCACTGCGGGTACGCGTTCCGGTAGATCACCGCATCGCCCCGCCCGTTGCCGTCGATGTCGAAGACCTCTCCCCGTACCCTGGCGACGCCGACGGCGGAAATCCGCATCCCGAACGGCGCGTCGGCTATATTCTCCTTGCGGAAGATGTCATACCGGCAGTTACTCTCGAAGTGAGCCTCCTCGTCGCTGTACTTCGGCGCGAAGAACGAGAAGGGCGCGTCGGACACGGAGAAGCCGCGCTCGTCCTCCTTGAGGGCGCAGTCGATGGGCTTCCACGATCCGTCCGGCCCGAGGAAGTTGACCCACTTGATCCTGAACTCGTCCGTCGCGCGGCCGCCGATTTCTTCCCGCCGATTCGCGTTCCAGGTAAGCGGCTGCATCGCCAGCTAGTCTACCACCCCCCGCCCTACTTGATGAGCTTCGTCGGGAACCAACAGTCTGCGTCTCCGCTCCTCGCGAGGATCCGCCGCTGTGTCTCGCCGGTGGGGACGCCGCCCCTCTTGACGAGGACGACGTCGACCTTCAGCACGACGAGCTTCTCGCCGTGGATGGTCTCGACCTCCTGGCCGGCCTCGAACTTCCGGTCGTCCGCTTGCGTATCCGCTGGCATGGTGTGGTGGGGAAAGATGGAAACTAGGCCGCCTGCAGGATTCCCTGGGCGTCCCAGGGGATGTCGATCTGCGTGGCGGTCGTGGGGATGTCGGATGCGAAATCCACGAACACGATCGGGAGGGATCCCGCGTCATTCGTGTCGAATTTGTGCAGGAGCACGCCCTGGATCGCGCGGGTAGCGTTCCCGGAAAGGCCCGTGAAGGAGACGTCGGTCGCGTCGAACTCCGCCCGGTTGTTCCCCTCGTCGATGTTCACCGCCTCGTCGGCGAGCGCGACGTCGGCGTACCCCGTTGCGTCGCACCGGTCGAGCGTGGTGAAGGCCCCGGTGTTCTGCACGTTCGCTTCGGTGTCGCAGGTCGTGTTCGTCATGCAGAGGACCGCCCGGATGTCATTGGTGTTGAGGTCGATCGTCCCGTCCCACAGCTTCCCCTTCGCGTAGTTGTTCACGAGGGACGCGCAGAACTCCATCATGTACGACTGGCTCCTGAGCGCGCGGAGGAACTCCGCCGCGGTCGGGGCCTTGCCGTTCCATTTCGGGGCCTGGGTGAGCTTGATGATTCTCATGAGGTTGTGGGGGACGCAGATAGTATCCGCCGCGCCGGGCAGGGGCGCAAGGATCAGGTGATCGTCGCGGTGATGGTGGGGACGGTGACGGCCGCCGCGACGGCGGCGATCGTAGCCGTTTCCTCCGTTCCGAGGACCGCCGTCGCGGTGATGGTGGGGACGGTCGCCATGCTATGCCTGGGCCATCGTAAGGATGCCAGCCGCGTCCCACGGGAGCGTCACGGAGACGGCCGTGGTGGCGAGAGGTGCGGTGAAATCGATGTACGCGAGGACTGGGCTGTCCGCGTCCGAGGAGACGTGCTTGTAGATCACGGCCCCCTGAATTTGCCGGGTGGCGTCCCCGCCGAGTCCGGTGAAGACGAGGTCGGTGGCGTCGAACTTGGCGAGGTCCGATCCGTCCACTACAGCGACGGACTCGTCGGCGAGCGGGAGCCGGGCGTATCCTGACGAGTCGCACTCGTCCAGGGTCCCGATGTCCCCGACGTACACGATCGCGTCGTTCACAGTGTCCGCCGTGGTGTTCGTCATGACGAGAGCCACGCGCAGGTCCGAGTTGTTGAGGTCGATCGTCCCGTTCATGATCGCGGCGAGTGCCGCGTTGTAGATGCGAGATGCCATGCGGATGAGTGGGGAATACTAGCTCGAATTATACACGGGGTCACGACTGCATGACCTCCTTGACCTCGCGCGAGATGATTTCCATCTGCTCCTGGTAGAACTCCGGGGAGACCAGGAGAAGCTCGACGCATTGCGCGAGCTCCGCACACAGCTGCTCGAGGTGCCGGGGAACGGCGGCTTCCGTGAACTCGCCGGCCCTGATCCCGGCGACGACGTCCCGGACGGTCTTCCTGTACAGCGACTCGTGGTGCGCCCTCGCCTCCGATCCCTGGCGGCCGTTCGACATGCCGGGAAGTATAAACCCCCGGATGACGTCCGTCGATGGATCGCTGGAGGCGGGAGTCGAACCCGCTTTTCCCCGGGGGTAGTTTCCGGGTAGATACCGAGCCTTCCCTCCAACGTCACGCCTGCCTTCCGAAGATCCCGACGTCGCGGTGCACCTTGTCCTGCAGGGCGCGGACGATCTCTGCGTTCGTCGGGTTCGAGAGGTCCACGATCACCCTCCTCGGGAGATTGGTCCCGCCCCGCTGATGGTAGGGGGCGTACGGCATGGAGAACTCCAGCCGGCCGAACTTGTCCGAGAATGATCGTGCGCGGCTGTCCTGCAGGTTTCCGGTCCAGCGCAGTACGCCGGGCCTGGATGGCGCCTTCCTGTAGTACCCCCAGCGCTTCTCGCGCGCCCGGAGCGTTCTCGCTCCGAGCGGGGGCCACGGGTTCGCCTTCTCGACGTTCGACCCCTCCGCGGACCACAGCTGGTCGCTGCGGGATTCCACGATCGCGATCGCGGCCACGAAGAACTCCCGGAGGTCGGTGAGCTTCTCCATGAATATCCTCATGTTTCTTGAGAGCTGCACGTGCCCCTGGACGTTGAAGGAGAGCTGGACCATGGCCTAGTAGGTATCATCCACGGTGAACTTCCGCTCGCTCGTCTCCGGCTCCTCGGTCTCGCGCGCCGGCGCCGTGTATTCCGGCGGGCCGGACTGCTCCTGCGACGACCCGGCGCTGGAGAACTCCGCCCCGTTCACGTCGAGCAGCCGTAGCTCCCCGGACGCGATCTGCTTGAGCATCGACTTCGCCTCATCGACCTTCGCCTTGCCTTCGGCCTCGCCGCGCGGCTGTCCCTGAAACTCCGACCCCATGAGCCATCCGGCCCCGAGGAGATTCTCGCACTGTTCGAGCACCGAGGTCGCCTGGCTTCCCGTGAACAGCGCCCCGGCGAACAGGGAGATCGAATACCGGGAGGCGACATATGATCGGACGAGGTCGTATGCGCGGGTCCTGTAATTGTCGATGTTCGCGTCCGTCACATTCGAGTTCCCCTGGAACCCGGCTTCCTGCCTGATCTTCGCCGTCGTTGAGTAGGATGCAGCCATCTAATTTCCGAGGGGGTTGCATTTTGACGCTTCCGTCTTGTCCTTCGCGAGCAGCTCGCACGTCGCGATGGCGACCTTGAGCTGCTGCCCGGCGATCGTCTCGATGTTCTCCTGGTTGGCCGAGACGTCCTCGATGAACTCCAGCGCGCTCATGAGCGGCGTCGGAAGGAGCCCCGTGAGCACGATGAGGAGGAAGATGATGACGACCGCGGGGAGCCCGACGTCGCGGATCGCCCTCGTGATCGGCGAGAGCACGGTGCTTCCGTTCGAGACGTCCGGAGTCATGGCAAGATCAGGAAGTTGCGAGCAGCTTGAAAAGCGACTCGGCAGATGCGTCCTTGTTGAAATCTTTTCCCTCGATTTTTCCACGCTTCTGTAGAGCCTTGACTATTTCTTCTTTCGGTGATGCGGATGTAAGCTCGACCGGCTTCACCGGTTCGGTCTTCTTCCCGGAGGCCTCCTCGTCTGCGCCGGTTTCCCCAGGACGCGCCGGGGCCTTTCCGGCCCCCTCGGATATTTCCCCGACCCTGGAGGCGATTCTGGCGCTTGCCGGTATCTTCTTTGGCGGGTCCTCCCGGTAGATGTTCTCGTTCGTCTGCGTGCGCTCGAAGCCGAACGCGTCGAACCATGCGACGGACGGGAAGTTGCAGATCTTGAGGTACGGGTCATCCCGGACCTCGGCGACCTGGTCGTCCGTCAGGTCTGCCACGGCGGGCTCGTGCGAGAACTTATGTCCGCAGCGATTCCGTTGCGGGACGTTCTTGGCGAGAGGCGAGAGGCGAATGACGACGAGCATGGTGTCGGGGGGAAGGATCGGAATGGATCGTATCCCGGCGCGGGGGGGAGGACAAGCCTCCCCCGCGCGCGGGCGTGATTGCCGGTGGTCTGAAGACGGACGGATCCTACTCGGCGCCCTGCGTTTTGTAGGCCAGCTGCCACAGGCCGAAGCCCATGTTGAACCGGTCGTCGACGCCGTAGTAGATGTCCTTCCGCATGAAGTTCGCCCAGCTGTCGGGCTTGTCGACGGAGACGAACTCCGGACTCTTGCGGTTCTGGAAGATGAATGGCTTGATCGGCTTGCTCAGGTCGAGCCAGTAGACGGCCGAGTACCCAGGCTCCGCATTGTTCGTGAGGAACTCGGAGACGACGACCTGGACGCGCCCCTTGTGGGCCTTCGTCTCGGACGTCTCGCCCGGTCCGGAGAACTGCGGGTCAAAGGCCTGGCGGAACGTCCACTCGAGGGACGTCGGCACGAGCACGTGCGTCACCTTCGCGCCGAAGTGGACGCCCTTGTCTCCCTTGATCTGCGCCACCGCGGAGGAGACGAGGTTGAGCACGTCGATACAGTCTGACGCGGTGTCGATCGTATAGGTCGACGCGGCCGCGGGGGCGTTCGATTGCGTGCCCGAGTCGCCCTCGGAGTGGTCGGTGTCGAAGAAGTTCTGCCCGTCGTAGCAGAGGCCGTTCGCCTCGATGACGGTGAACAGGAGCTCGTCGTAGTACCGGCGCGCCTCCTGGCCGAGCATCTGCGCCTTGATCTTGACCTGGCCGTACTGGTCGTCGTCGATGGCGTTCCGCTTGACGGCGATCGTGGCCTCGAAGTCCTTGTTCTCGATCGTGAACGTGTGCTCTGAGAGGCTGTGGAGCGTGCGATCGCCGAGCCATTCGCGCATCTTCGGAAGCTCGCCGAGCCACGCGTACGTCTCGGAGGACTTCGTTGAAGGGATCTCCGTGCAGATCTGCTTGTACACGTCCGGCTGCGGCATGCCGAAGCCCTTGTCGCCCATGAACTCCGTGCGGAGTCCCGACGTCAGCAGCTCGGGGATGTCTTGTGGGGTGAGTGCCATGAAAGTCTGGTGTGAATCGAAATAAAGAACGCCCGGGTTGCGGGCTGGCGGCCTAGGCAGCCGCGACGATGGTGTCGACGTGGAGATCGATCTGAACCCAGCCGTGGGTCGAGTCGACATACTTGACGAGCGTCCCGATGCGGGCCTGCGGCTGCCCGGAGTCGGACGTGAGCGTGGCTGTGGAGTCATCCGAGACGTTGTTCACGTACACGGCGTTCCCGACCTTCGCCTGCGTCACTGTCCCGAGGATTGGCAGGAGGAAGACCCCCTTGCGGAGGACCTTCACGAACTTGGCCTCGGCCGCCCCGGCCGAGTTGTCACACTTCTCCGCGGCGATGCCGACGTAGTAGTTCCCGTTCGACAGCGTGTTCGTAGTGCCGTCGTTCGAGAACGCCCGTCCATTGGCCTCTGTGAAGACCGGCGTGCCCTTGTAGATGATCTCCGCCGCGAGCATCGGGTAGTCGATCTCGACTCCTTCGCGCTCCTGGGCGTCGTAGTTCGCTGTTCTTGCGGTCATGGTGCTGGTGGAAGAATGAAATACGAGGTGAAGGCCGTTGCTGTTACTTGCGCCTGGCCTTCTCGGCGTAGAAGTTCGCCGCGGACTTTTGCGCGGTCGGGAGATCCTGCTGGAACTTCTCCATGAAGTGCTTCACGGCCGGATCTTCCGCCGTGTAGGTCTCGGGCTTCATTGGATCCGGTGTCGCCGGATCCTTGCCGTGCCCGGTCTCGGTCGCGGGGACAGACTTGAGCTCGCCGACGATCTTGAAGAACGTCGCGCGCTGTTCCTTCGAGAGCGACGCGGCGAACTCCACGATGGCCTTGCGGCTTTTCGGGAGGACGACGTTCGTCTTGTTCTTCTCGGAGAACATGAGGGGCGTGACGGACTTC
>Ga0208958_1000733_pt1 | contig 37971 bp, 38 predicted proteins | sample RifOxyB1_FD_184032 | JGI IMG/M metagenome (GOLD analysis project Ga0208958, IMG submission 184032) | Soil microbial communities from Rifle, Colorado - Rifle Oxygen_injection B1 (SPAdes) | ecosystem: Environmental > Terrestrial > Deep subsurface > Rock core/Sediment | place: Rifle, Colorado...
ACCGAAGAAGAGGATCTTCTTTAGTATGTTTGAAATCGATCAAGTCGCAACCCAGGGTGCAAAAATCAAGGTCGTGGGAGTAGGTGGCAGCGGATGCAACGCCGTGAACACGATGATCAGGATGGGACTCGAGGGAGTCGAGTTCATCACCGCGAATACGGACAAGCAGGCCCTCGATGCCTCCTTGGCTCCCGTGAAGCTTCCGATCGGCCAGGAGCTGACGAAAGGGCTTGGGGCTGGCGCCAATCCAGATGTGGGCCGCAAAGCGGCACTTGAGGATTACGCCAGAATTTCTGAGCTGCTCGCGGGCGCCGATATGGTTTTCATCACGGCCGGCATGGGCGGTGGCACTGGAACGGGAGCTGCTCCGGTTTTCGCGAAGATCGCGAAAGAGGTCGGCGCTCTTACGGTCGGGGTCGTTACGAAACCGTTCATGTTCGAAGGCCGGAAGCGGATGAAAAATGCGGAGCTTGGAATTTCCGGGCTTCGTGAACACGTCGATTCTCTCATCATGATTCCGAATCAGAGACTGCTTTCGGTTTCGGGAGCGACGCTTTCAATGATTGATGCTTTCAAGAAAGCCGACGAAGTGCTTCTGAATGCCGTTCAGGGCATCTCTGACCTGATCAACCACACCGGGCTCATTAACAGCGATTTTGCCGACGTGCGTACGATCATGCAGAACAAGGGGCTTGCTCTCATGGGTATCGGCTACGGCGACGGAGAACATCGTGCGGTTGAAGCGGCGACGAACGCCATTTCGAGTCCGCTCCTTGAGGATGTCTCGATTGACGGAGCCACCGGAATCATCATTAACATCACCGGTGGTTCGAATCTCAAGATCCACGAAGTGAACGAAGCGACCACCCTGATCATGGAAGCCGCGCACGAGGATGCCGAAATTATTTTCGGTACCGTCATTGATGAATCCATGAACGACACCGTAAAGGTCACGGTGATCGCGACGGGTTTGGGCGGCATGAACGCTCAAGCGACCGTTTCGAACGCGGCTTCGATCGTACCTGCCGCCGGAGTGGTTGCGGCTCAGTGCGCCGCTCCGGTGAACGTCGTGCAATCAGCGCCCGTCGTTGAGACTGTTCCTCCGCAGCCACAGGTTGCGCCCGTGCCTCCTCCGCCGCCAGTGAGTCAGCAGCCGGTCTTAGAAGCCTCGACAATCGCGCAGGAAACGGAGCCGGCCATTGCGCCCATGACGGTCGTTGAAGCTGAAGCAAAGTTTGAGGATTCCGAACCCGAGCTGCGCGAGATTGCCCCTGAAGCGTCGATTTCTCCATCATTGATGGGAACGGGGGCCGAGAGTCTCAGTCTCGCTTCGGGAGGAGAATTAGCCCGGGCACGCGCGATCGCGCAGCGGCTTGGGATCACGAATCTGACCGACGATGAATACGATATTCCAACGTATATGCGTCGGCAGCAGGAGCGAGAAGTCTAAGGACGGCGGCTGGCTGCTTGAGTTCTGGTGGCACCCACGGACGGGTGCGCTCCTTGATCTGCGAAACGCGAATGTGCGTCGTGCAATTCGCTGCCGCTTTTTAGAGCCCGAGTGTAGCCGTGTCGGTGTCTCGGGCAGAGCACATGAGCGGCAAATAAATTTAGTCGATCACACTGAAAAAACAAGCCCCCCATTAAAAAAGAAAGCAGCGCGTTAAATTTGCAAAAACCGAGCTGCTCGATAAACTGACGACAATTTAGTTGATTTCAAAAAGTCCATTAGGGGGGAAGAAGATGTCGAGTTCAGTAAGAGCTTTAGCGCTTTTGATCGCGTTCGCGTTTATTTCCGGGGCGAATGCATCTGAGTATAAGTCGGGCGAAGTGATCGTGAAGTATAAGGATGGTGCGATCAGAGCCCGTTCCGTCATGAACATGATGTACAACGATCTTGGAGTCAAAAGCGTACGCCGCTCAGGATTTCCGAAGGGCTTTGAACATCTTATTTTGAAAGACACAGTCAAAGTAGAAGATGCGATCGCGGAACTGCAGAGGAACGGTCTGGTTGAGTATGCGCAGCCCAACTACATCCTCAGCATTTATCCGACGAGCACTCTTGAAGATCCTCCGATTCCGGGTTTTCCCGGCGGCGGTGGCGGCATCCCCTGCATTCCTGGAATGGACATTCCCGGTTGCGATCCGAATGCCGAGATTCCCGGGCTTCCGGGCGGCGGAGGCGGTGGTGGCGGAGGCGGTGGAGTTCCGTGTTTGATTCCCGGTATTCCGTTTCCTCCCGGCTGTGAAGATTCCGGGACTCCTGGGAATCCTCCCGGCGACCCCGGGACTCCCCCGAGCGATCCAGGAACTCCGACGAACCCTCCGGCGAATAAACCGGCTCTTCAGCCGGCTCCCGCTGAGGTGAATCCGCCGGTCGTGGACCCTGATCTGGATAAGGCCTACGGCCTTGAAAAAATTGGCGCCAGAAAAGCCTGGGCTGAATGGCAGGGGAGCAAGGAGTTCATCGTCGCCGATATCGACACCGGTATCGATTACAACCACGAGGACCTCTCGTTCAACGTTTGGAGAAACCCGACGCCGTCTGAAAAGAACGACGTGGCTGGCTTTGACTTCGTCCACAACGACGGTCTTCCTTACGACGACAATCAGCACGGAACACATACTTCCGGGACCATCGGCGGTGTCGGTGGAAACGGAAAAGGCGTCTCGGGTGTCGCTCCGCGTGTCTCGATCATGGGGCTCAAATTCCTCTCTGGCGAGGGGAGTGGAACGACTGCTGACGCGATTCGCGCGATTGATTATGCGATCGAGCATGGCGCGAAGGTCATTAGCGCGAGCTGGGGCGGTCCTGGCGACGACGGCAATAAAGCCCTTTATGACTCTATTGAACGGGCCAAGGCAAAGGACGTTTTGTTCGTGGCGGCTGCCGGTAACGAAAGTAAGAACAACGATATCCCGAGCCAGGCCTCCTATCCTGCTGCTTTCGATAACGACAATCTGATCGCCGTCGCAGCGACGGATAAGAACGATTCCATGGCATTCTTCTCCAATTACGGTGAAAAGACGGTACACGTCGCGGCTCCGGGCGCGAACGTCTACAGCCTGATCCCCGGGAACAAGTATGCCGCGTTCTCCGGAACTTCGATGGCCTGCCCGCACGTTGCAGGCGCAGCCGCCTTGCTGTGGTCCAAGAATCCTACTTGGAATTACAAAAAGGTGAAGCAGGTCCTGATGGACACCAGCGATAAATTGTCTTCCCTGAAGGGCAAGACAATCAGCGGTGGACGCATCAATGTCTTGAATGCACTGCACTCGACGGACTGAATCGGCTTAGACTTGTTCTAGGCTGAGGCCACGGATTCGGCTAAGCGTGGGGGCTTCGAAAGAAGCCCCCATTTTTTTTGCTATTCCAATAACGGCGCCGGAAGGAGCCGATCCCTGAGCTCCTTCCGGCAGTTCGTCCCCTTATAGCTTATGACAACGCTCGGCCCGCCGGCCTCGCTGTCACAAGCTTTGTAATCTCATCCTTGAGTGGCTGACCTGGCTTTCACGTCCTTGTGAAAGCGCGCGATTCCCCAGCTTCATGCGAGGCGGACTCTCGTACCAAGGCTTTTCGGCTTATGGCCGTCAATGTGGACGTGCTCACGGCGCTCCTGGTCTTCCTTGCAGTGAACGCACAGTGTAGCCGTCGGCCGTGCTTCAAGCCGCCGAAAATCGATATCTTCGCCGCACTGTTCGCATTCGCCGAAGGTTCCGTTGGAAATTCTTCGAAGTGCTTCATCGATTTTCTTGAGAAAGAGCGCTTCACGGTTCCGGAGGCGCATCCGCATGGAAGTTTCCAATTCCGAGGAAGTGATATCAGCCTCATCCGGCAGGTCGTCCTGGTTCAGGTTGAAATCCTCGTTCACAACTCTTCCTGAATAGATCAGATTGCGGCGTTGTTCTTCGAAAAGGCCTTTGAACTTCAGAGTCAATTCCTTATTCATATACTTCTCCTGACACATGGTCCTGTGTTGTTCGAGGGAGTCCGTTCCCTCGGGCTTGCCGGCCAGGCGCGACGGTTCCCCGGCGAAGGCGGCAAATCAATTTGTGATTTAGAAGGCTCTCAGTAGCGCTGAGGGAATGGGAAGAATCCGTCAGCGGCTAAGCTGGAGCGGATAATAAAGAAGTATGCGAATGGGTTCGCAAATCGAGCATCCAGCTCTTTCGCTTGAAAGCCAGCTTTTGGTGATTGATTTTTCATGACCGGCCTCCTTTCTGAGAGAAGGGTTTCTCTCACAACATCCGAAAAGAAGAGATTGCGAGCGTTGTGCCACGCCTAAAACGATAGTCATTTCAGACAAGATGGTATTATCCGACGATTTTGATTTGGATTTGGGGCCTGAAAGAACCACCCGAAGGCGGTGCAAATGGGGGCACCGGGGTTATTCCGGAGTCACAATGATCCCAAATGGGTCATCAGTATTTCGAGTCCCTTGATGTAGGATTTCCACCCCAGGCCACTGATCTGCTTGATGCAAACTGGCGCGATTACAGAGATTCTTCTGAATTTTTCCCGCTTTGTCAGGTCGCTTAGATGCACTTCAACGGACGGTAAATCGACGCCGCTGATCGCATCGCGAATGGCATACGAATAGTGGGTGTAGGCGCCTGGGTTAATTACGATTCCATCGGCCCACTTTCTGTTCTCGTGAATAAAGTCGATGAGGTTTCCTTCGCAGTTCGACTGAAAAATCTTCAGTTGCGTCTTGGTTTGTCGCGCGAACTTCCTGAGTTCGCCATTGATCTGCGCCAATGTCAGTCTTCCGTAAACGTGGGGCTCACGTTCGCCGAGAAGGTTTAGGTTCGGCCCGTGAATCACGAGGATGTGGCGGTTGGCCATGCTGGACTCCTTCAGTGAATACCGATTGAACGTAGTGCTCGAGAAATCTCGGCCGGTGTAACGCTCGTATCCAAAACAGTCGTGCCGATATCCTTCAGGAGGACGAAGCGAACTTTTCCTTCGGCTTTCTTCTTGTCCAAGCGAACCGATTCCGAGATCTGTTTTGCTCTCACGGACTTCGGAATTGGCGGTACCGGCACACTCGAAAGAAATCGGTCGATCCGTTTCTGAACCCTTGGCTCAAGATGCCCTTTCATCACGGATAGGGCGGCCTCGACGCGCATACCGAGCAGAACGGCTTCGCCGTGCCGATAATAACCGTAACCTGCGCGTGTCTCGATCGCGTGGCCGACCGTATGCCCGAAATTGAGGACTTCGCGCGTCCCCTTCCGATCGAGCTCGTCTTTCTGAATCACTCCTGATTTGAGAATAGCGCATCTTGAAATGGTCGGAAGGGCGATTTTCGGATCAAGCTCGAGCAACTGCTTCCAATTTCGCTCCAGAAGAGTGAAAAGCTTCCGGTCGTAGATCACGGCGTACTTGGCGATTTCGCCGAATCCGGAAACCCGATCACGAGCGGAAAGGGGAAGGAGGAGGTCAAGATCGCAAAGCACCAGTCGCGGCTGGTGAAAAACCCCGATCAGGTTTTTACCTGATTCGTGATTCATACCTGTTTTCCCGCCAATCGCGCTATCGACTTGAGCAAGGAGGGTTGTGGGAATATTGATCCATTCCAATCCACGGAGAAAAGTTCCCGCGACAAAGCCAATCGCATCGCCGATGGATCCTCCTCCAACGGCGACGATGACGGAATTACGATCCGCGCCCGCGCGGAGGAGACTCCCATAAAGGGGATAGAGGCCCTTGAAGTCCTTGACCTGTTCGCCGCCGGGGACGAAAAACGCCTTGGTCTTCCACCCGGCATTTCTAAAAACCTTCTCGATGCGCGGAAGCACGCGCTTCAGTCGCGCGTCCGCGAAAAAGAAAGCTCGCCTTTCTTTATACCCTTTCAGCGGCAGGGTAGCGTTATCGCGGAACAGGTGGTGACCTATGCAGACGTCGTAACTACGGCCGTCGAGCGCGACGTGAATGCGTTTCATATGAAGATGCTATTTTATTTGCGGGGCCTCGGCAACACTGAACGAGGAGTTTTCGCCGTAGGAGCGCGGCCACGATTTGCGGTGGCGTCAGTTCGTCGGTACTGATCGACAGATTTGCGGCCCTGTAGGACTTCTGCCGTGCTTTAAGAAGGTCACGAATTCGGGCCTGTGCTTCTTTCTTCGAGAGGCCCTTGAGTAAGGGCCGCCTTCCGCGCTGTCTTGCCGCGCGCGTGAGAACTGTTCGCGCCGTGATCTTCAGATGGATGAGGAGTCCGGAACTCCTGACCGAACGAAGATTCGCGGGATCGAGGAGCGCGCCGCCTCCCAGGGCGATGACCCGGTGGTTGAGTTTTGAGCATCTGGCAATCTCCCGGGATTCAGCCTCGCGAAAGGCCTTTTCGCCGAGTTCTTCAAAGATTCGTGAAACGGGGAGACCGAACTTTTTTTCAATCCGTTCGTCGATATCAACGAAGCTCCATCGGAGTTCCCGGGCAAGCTGGTGCCCGATGGTACTCTTGCCCGCGGTCATGAAGCCCGTTAAATAAACGTTCGCTTTAGCGGGTGTTTTCATTCCAGTCACGAAGACGCGGGAGAATCTCGTTCATCGAGTCCCCGCCGAATTTGACAAGAAGCTCTTCGGCAAGAACCAGGGCGAGAAGGGATTCTCCGATCACGGCAGCTGAAGGAACGGCGCAAACGTCGGAACGCTCGACGTGAGCTTGCTCCGGAGCTCCGGTTTTGAGCATGACCGAATGAAGCGGTCGCATCAGTGTCGCGATCGGCTTCATCGCCGCTTTGATCACGATCCATTCGCCCGTCGTCATCCCTCCTTCGATTCCGCCGGCCCTGTTTGTTTGACGGCGCGCGAGGCCGGGAGTGCGGCCGGGAAAGAGTTCGTCGTGCGCCTCCGAGCCTAAAACGCGGGCCGAATCGAATCCGAGTCCGATCTGCACGCCCTTGATCGCGTTCAGACCCATGAACGCCTCGCCGATCCTTCCCCCGAGGCGACGATCCCAGTGAACGTGACTGCCCAATCCGAGCGGAACACCGGAGGCGATAATCTCGAATACCCCGCCGAGAGAATCTCCCTTTTGCTTCGCCGAGTCGATCTCCGCGACCATCCGTTCCGAGGCGCCGGAATCGAGACATCGAACGGGCGAGGCGTCCGCGATCCGATTGATCTCCTCGACCCGATCTGTTGTGATTTCCGCCGCGGCTTCGACGGAACCGATCTGCGTAATGCGGCTCGCGATTTCAATTCCACATTCCTGAAGAAAGTTTCGTGCGACCGAGCCGATAGCTACCCTCATCGCGGTTTCGCGCGCGCTCGCGCGCTCGAGGATATTCCTCATATCGGCGTGGCCGTACTTGAGCCCTCCCGCATAATCGGCGTGCCCGGGGCGGGGTACTTCGAGCTGACGCTCGGCGGGAAGCTCCGTCGCTTCGGGCTGCATGATGTTTGCCCAGTTTTTCCAGTCCTTGTTCTCGATCAGGAGCGCTATTGGGCTTCCGATGGTTTTGCCGTGTCTTACGCCGGAGAGTATTTCAACAGCGTCGTCTTCCATTTTCTGGCGTGCCCCGCGTCCGTGCCCCAGTTTTCTGCGCCTCACCTCGGCCTGGATTTGGTCGCGCGTGAGTCCCAGTCCGGACGGCATTCCCTCGAGAATTCCAACCAACGCTTTGCCGTGAGACTCACCCGCGGTGAGATACCTTAAGTGCATCGGTCTATTCTCCTTAAACGCTGCTTTAGGAACTTTTTCAGGGCTGCTTTTGTTTCGTGTTTCCGGGGCATTTTTCCGAACCAGAGTTCCCAGGTTCCGATCGCCTGCCAGACCAGCATATCGAGTCCGCCAATCGTCTTCAAACCCGCGGCTGAAGCCTTCTTGAGGAATGGAGTCTCTTCGGGCCGGTATACCAGATCGAACGCGGCCCCGTTTTTGTCGCGGGGGAAAGAAAAGGCTCGGCTTCTCGGGAATCCGGTCATTCCAAGCGGAGTGGCATTGACCCAGAGGCCAATTTCGCGATCTCGCGGAAAGGCATCCCAAGCGACGACATGGTATCGCGTTTTTGAAAAACATGTCTCGAACTTCTTCGCGAGTTCCCTCGCGCGCCGGGGTGTACGGTTCACGATCCAAACATCTTTTGCGCCAAGAATGCCCATCGCGTATGCGACAGCTTTAGCCGCTCCTCCGGCACCGTACAGCGCTACTTCACGCCCGCGAATCCGGACGTGAGCTTCCCGGAGGGTTTGAATAATTCCGAGAACATCTGTGTTGTATCCAATCAGCTCGCCGCTCCTGTTGTGAACGACATTGGCCGCTCCAATGACCCGGGCTTCGTTAGAAACCCTGTCGAGACACGCAATCACCTTTTCCTTGTGGGGAATGGTTACGTTGCAGCCCACGAAATCGAGAGAGCGCAAGAGACCGAGTGCCCGCTTCAGCTCCCCGGGTGCGATATCCAGGGCATCGTATTGGATCTCCCGGCGGAATCGACGGGAAAGGAAGCTGAAGATGGCGGGTGACAAGGAATGAGAAACCGGATGGCCGATCAAAGCCGCGACCTCGGATGCCGTGCCTTGTCCAGCTGCGGTGCGGGAAAGTTTACGCACGGCTGAGCCGCCTTAAAACCTCGAAGAACTTTGGATACGAGATCATCACGCATTCGTGATTCTCAATCTCGGTCGTGCCCTTCGCAATCAGGCTGGCAACGGCGAACGACATCGCGATCCGGTGATCGTCAAAGGAGTTGATGACCGCGCCATTCAGTTTCTGGGGTCCGGTGATCGAGTAGCCGTCCTTGAAGGTCTCGATTTTTGCCCCCATCGCGCGAAGGTTGGTGGCGACCGCTTCGAGCCGGTCACTCTCCTTGACGCGTAGTTCTTCGGCTCCGTGAACAATCGTGGTGCCTTCGGCCTGAGAGGCGACGATCGCCAGGAGCGGCACCTCATCGACCATCGACGGAATCTCTTCGGGGCTGACTTCGGTCGCCCGGAGCGACTGGCAGGTCACCCGGATATTTCCGATCGGCTCGGGGCTCTCACAGGTGATTTCTTCCTCGATTTTCGCGCCCATCCTGCGGAGGACTTCAAAGAACCCGGTTCGCGTCGGATTGAGACAAACATTTTCGATTTCGACCATTCCACCCTTCACGATCGAAGCGGCTCCCATCCAGAATGCGGCAGAGGAGGGGTCACCCGGCACTCGGACCGGACTTGCGGTCAGCTTTTGTCCGCTGGTGATTGAAATCTCCGAAGCCGTTTTTCGGATTCGGACCCCGAAGTGAGGGAGCATCCTTTCGGTGTGGTCACGTGTCCCGATCGAGCCCCGAATGGTCGTTGTGCCGCTTGCATAAAGACCGGCGAGAAGAAGCGCGGTTTTGACCTGGGCGCTCGCGACTTTAAGATCGTAATCGACACCGACCAGATTCGTGCCCCGAATCGTGACCGGCGCGAAATCGTCTCGGGTAAGCTCGATTTGGGCGCCCATTTTCCTGAGCGGCTCGGCCGCGCGCTTCATGGGTCTGCGCTGTATGGATTGATCGCCCGTCATTCTGCTCGAAAAACTCTGTCCCGCGAGCAATCCCATCATCGTCCGAATGGTTGTTCCTGAATTTCCGCAGTCCAGAATTTCCTCGGACGCATGAAGACCATGGAGTCCCCGGCCCGTCACAAGGACCCGATCCTGCGTGCGTTTGAACTCAGCTCCCAGAGCCCGGAGACAAAGCTCCGTGGACCGGACATCGCCGCTATCGAGAAGGTTACTGACTTCGGTTGTTCCGTCGGCAATCGCGCCGAAAATCAGGGATCGATGAGAAACAGACTTGTCTCCGGGGATACCGGTTTTTCCTGAAAAACCTGAAACGCTGTCGAGTTTGATTCTCATACCGTATTCCTGACCGAAGGTTTCGCGCCGGGTATGGTTTTTCCAAGAGCCGGGGCAAGTGAATGAAGACAGGCCATGATCTTCTCGAAATCGTGCGGCTTCAATGCCTGGGCTCCGTCGCAAAGCGCGTTCTCGGCGTCGTCATGAACGTCGATCATGACGGAATGGGCGCCTGCCGCAAGAGAGGCGAGCGTCATCGGTTCAATCGCGTCTTTTCGGCCGGTCCCGTGGCTGGGGTCGATGACGATCGGGAGATGACTTAGGTTTTTGATGACCGGGATCGCGCTTAGGTCGACGATATTTCGCGTATATTTCGAGTCGAAGGAACGGATTCCGCGCTCGCAGAGCATCACGTTCGTGTTTCCGCCGCGAAGGATGTACTCCGCTGCCATCAGCCATTCATCAATCGTCGCGGACATGCCTCGTTTGAGCATGACGGGCGTTCGGGTTCTTCCGACTTCCTTCAGGAGCGGAAAGTTGGACATGTTCCGGGTCCCGATCTGAATGATATCGGTAAATTCGCAAATAGCATCGAGATCCCGTATATCGAGAGCTTCGGTGATGATCGGAAGCCCGGTCTCTTTTCGGGCTGTAGCCAGGATTTTCAAACCTTCGTTTCCGAGTCCTTGGAAAGCATAAGGCGAGGAGCGGGGCTTGAAGGCGCCGCCCCGGAGAACATTCGCGCCCGCTTTCTGGACAGCCTTGGCGATGCGAATCGTCTGTTCTTCACTTTCGACGGCGCAGGGTCCTGCCATAACGATGAAATTGTCCGGTCCGAAGGTGACGTTTCGAACTTGGATGATGGTGTCTTCCTTCTTGAATTCGCGCGCGACGAGAGGAAACGGCTTTGATACCGAAATGACGTCTTCGACACCTTCCAATTTCTTGAAGTCCTCGGGATCAAGTTGGGTGTCATCTCCGATCACGTTGATCGTGACTTTATAAACGCCATGGATGACATGCGGCTCACACTTCGCCGCGCGCACCCGGTCGATCGCGTGATTGAGCTGTTCTTCGGTGTATCCTTTTTTAAAAATAATCAGCATGAAAGCTATCCTTTCCTTCGGATCGATAATCCTGGTTAGAGTTTTCTTCGTGAACCGGTGAGTGCCTGACGAAAGCGGCGTGCCTCGTCGAATCGGGTTTTGAAACCTGTTTTCGCGATTACCGCGCGGATTTCCGCAAGCTCCTGCATTTGAGCCGAGAGCACCGCCCGGATAAAATCAGAGTTGGTGGCGGCGATGTCTTTCCACATCCGGTAGTCTGATTCCGCCAACCGTGTCATGTCGAGAAACGCCGGACCGTGAAGGACCGGTTTGCCTTTCAGGAGTTTTCGAGCGTTGAGCGCCAGCGCGACTGAAAGGAACTGCGGTACGTGGCTCGTAACCGCGAGACAACGGTCATGCTCTTCGGGTTTCATGACCACCGGAATCGCGCCTATCGCCAGGACGAACTGTCGGGCGATCTCAAACGGCGAGAGTCGGCCGGGGGGACTCGTGCGCGCGCGGGGCTCGGGTACGAGCACGAAGGGCTTGCCCCAAAAAATGCGGGGATCGGAATTCGCAGCGCCGGAAACGCACTTTCCGGCCAGGGGATGGCCGCCAAGGAAAGTCACGTCTCGAGGAAGCACTTTCCAGGCAGTTCGGCAGATCTCCCGTTTCGTGCTGCCGAGATCCAATATGATCGAATTCGGGCGAAAAAACGCGTGCTCCTTATTCAGAAGCCGGATAATCGCCTGAACGGGAAGCGCCAAAATGACCAGATCCGCATTCAGGGCTCCCCGTGGGGATGAACAGAGATGATCGACTGCCCGCGGACTGGCGGGTCTTGCATCGTATCCTATGATCCGAATATCTGGTTCAGCGGCTTTCAACGCGCGGACGAATGACGTTCCCATCAGTCCGAGTCCGAGGACGGAGATCGTGAAGTTTTTAAGCTCGGGTGCGAGCCCGATCTGATGTGACGCCGCCTCTTCGTATTCCCGGCATTCCTTGATGATGTTCGCGAAGATATTCTGAATGGACGCGGCCGGAAGTCCCGAGCCTTGGTTCAAAGTCTCCACGCGGGAGAGCACCGCCGCCTCCCGCTGTTGATCATAAACAGGAACGCCGTGCCGCCGCTTCCAGGCTCCGACCAAAGCCGCGGCGCGCGCCCTTTCGCCGATCAGGCGGACCAATTTCTCATCTATAGCGTCAATTTTCTGCCGTAGACCGGCCAAATTAACGCTTCGCGTTTTTTGATTCATAAGAAAAGCCAGCTTGGCTCTTCTTATCGTAATGGAAGAAGTGCATCTTGAGAAAAGAAATGACTGTCGACCGTTCGAGCGCAGTTCTGGATTTACAGCTCGGCGAAGGTTCAGGCGAACTTGCGCGAGAAGGTGTCTCCCAAACTCTTGTGTTCGCGTCCGGACGCCGTAAGGACTTCCTGGCGTTCCTGTTCTTCCTTGCAGCTGACGCAGAGAGTTGCAGTCGGGCGTGCTTCAAGCCGGCGAAGCTCGATGTCCTCGCCACATTCTTCGCACTCTCCGAATGTTCCTTCTTCTACGCGCTTCAGGGCTTCGTCGATCTTCTTGATGTACAGCATCTCGCGATTACGAAGGCGCATTCTCATGGACTGCTCGATGTCCGTGGTCGCCTGATCGAGTTCATCGTAACGATCATCGGAGCAGACGCCGAAGTCTTCACGGATAATCCGGTCGTTGAATAAAATGCTTCGGCGCTGAGTTTCAAAAAGTTTCCTGAATTTATTCAGCTTGTCTTTTCTCATTTTTGTTCCCCTCTCGACTTATTAAGACTGCACTCCCAAACGGTTCCCATACTACGATTTCAATTCCTGAATCACTCGCTGACTGATGGCCTGAAGGGTCTCCATAACCCCTTGGCCCCGATTCGCCACCGCTTCGAAAAAAGGTCGGCGCATCGAATTGAAAGTTGCTTCGAGCTCCTGAATCGGCACGACTCCCTGCAGATCCCGCTTGTTGTACTGAAATACCAGGGGGAGTTTGCCCAGGTCGTATCCCTGGCGCTCCAGCCCTTTTTCCAACGACTCAAAACTTTCGATATCGGCTTCCATTCTTTCGAGCTGGCTGTCGACCACGAAAACAATGCCGTCAACGCCTTTCAGGATGAACTGGCGCGAGGTTTCGTAGAACGTCTGGCCGGGAATGGAATACAAATGGAATCGGGTTTTGTAGCCGTGAACTTCGCCCACCGACAGCGGCAGAAAATCAAAGAACAACGTACGCTCATTTTCGGTGCTGAGGGTGACGAGTTTTCCGCGCGAATCGGCCTGGGTGTGCTCGTAAATGTATTGGATGTTCGTGGTCTTTCCGCTCAGGCCCGGGCCGAAGTAGATGATCTTGCAATTAATCTCTTTGCTGGCGTAGTTGATGAAGCTCACGTCATCTCCATCCGGTTTTCGAGCGCCTTGCCGATTGTTTGGCGGTCCGTGTATTCCAGCATTCCCCCCACCGGCAAGCCATGTGCGAGTTGTGTTACCCGGAGGCCGCTTGGCTTGATCAATCGCGAGAGATAGAGCGCGGTGGCTTCGCCTTCAACACTGGGATTCGTGCCCAAGATCAATTCCTGAACGGGGCTCTGATCCTGATTCAGACGGGCCAGGAGCTCCCGGATTTTGAGTTCTTCGGGACCAATGCCGTCCAGGGGGGAGAGGGCGCCGTGTAAAACATGATATACGCCGCGGAAAGCCCCGGTCTGTTCGATCGAAAAAACATCCGACGGACGTTCAACGATGCAAATGATGGCTCGGTTGCGGGTCGGGTCGGTGCAAACCCGACAAACCGGAAGTTCGGTGAAGGTGAAGCACTCGGTGCAAAGCCGGATCGATGTTTTAGCGTTGAGTACGGCTTCGGAGAGGGCCTTGGAATAGGATTCATCCTGTTTCAGGATAAAATAAGCCAGGCGGGTGGCGGTTTTTTCTCCGATTCCGGGGAGTTTCGCGAGTTCGAAAATGAGTTTCGAAACGGGATCATGATGAGTGGTCATCTGAGCCTCCTTTCGAATCCGATGAATCAGAGTCGCTCAGCTCGATCGGGCCCAGTTCGCCGCCGAAGAGTGACTTCGCTTCGCGAATAATGGGATGATTATGGACGGCCTCTTTGGCTGAGTGCTCACGAGCCAGCCGCTCGCGTTCACGTTTGCTCGCGAGGCTCTCTCCGCCGTCTTTGAGTTCGATCTGGATCCTTATCGCGCGGCCGAAGTATTCTTTGGAAAAACTCTGAAGCTGTTCCTGGTAAACGCGTGATTGCAGCTGATCGCGATAGTGACTGCTCTGAGCTGGATAGCAGATCGTTAATTCACCCGATTTTTCCAGCTGGCCCGGGTCGAGGTCTTCGCAACTGCCATGTTCCAGCATCGAAGCGAGGAGGGGGCGGGTCTTCCGGGTGTGTTCGATGAAGCCGGGCCAGGACTTCTCGCTGGTGGTCTTGATCGGTGCCGTTACAATGGGCGCCGGAGTGGCCGGGATCGGCTGCGGCTGGGCGGCGATGGCTTTCGTTCCGGGAAAACCGGATCCCGTCGCTCCCGGTTGAACCGGCTGGGCCGGTAGTTCTTCGGCGTAAACCAAAGCGTCCGCTGTTGCGCATTTCACGAGAAGAATATCGAGGATCACTTTCGGTTGCGGTGACCGGGCGATCCACTCGAGTCCATGATGCAGGACCTGGAAAATCAGCTCGATCTCCTCGAGAGGGCGAAGTTCGGCGATCGCGCGAAGTTCTTTCGATTCGTCTTCTGAAAGCTGAAGCATCGCGGAATTCGAGGCGCCGACTTTCGCAAGTACGGCTCCATGAAGGAATTCGATCAGCGTACGGGTGAGAACGCGGAAATCATGTCCGCGTTGATAAGCCTGATCGACGAGCGCGAGCGCATCGAGAGGCTTGCGTCCGAAGACGCCGGCGAGAATCCCCAGAACGGTCTGTCCCTCGATCAATCCGATGCTATCGCGCACGGACTGAACAGAAATCCTGTCGCCCGAGAACGCGATCACCTGATCGAGGAGCGACAGTGCGTCGCGCATGCTGCCCTCGGCGGCACGGGCGATCAGCGCCAGTGCGCCCGGCTCCGTTTGAATGCCCTCGGCCGTCGTGACCTGGATCAGGCGATTCTGGATTTGCGTGAGAGTGACGCGACGGTAATCAAAACGTTGGCAGCGTGAAAGAATGGTTGCCGGAATTTTGTGCGGTTCGGTCGTCGCAAAAACAAAAATGACATGTGGAGGCGGTTCTTCGAGAGTTTTTAGCAAAGCATTGAAGGCCGCGGTTGAGAGCATGTGCACTTCATCGATGATGTAGATCTTCCGGCCGCCAGTGGCGGGGAGGAATTTCGCATTTTCGCGGATCTCGCGAACCGCATCGACGCCGTTGTTTGAGGCGCCGTCAATTTCGATGACGTCCACGCTGTTGCCGGCCGTAATTTCCTTGCAGCTCGCGCAATCATCGCAGGATCGCAGCCAATTACCCTGCTGCTGTTCGTCAGTACTGAGGGGCGTGCTAGCGGGCGGAGCGGCCTCGGAGCGGGTGTGCTCGCAGCGGATCACTTTCGCGAAAATCCGGGCGATGGACGTTTTCCCGATTCCCCGTGACCCGGTGAATAAATAAGCTTGGTGAATCCGTTTGGCTTGAATCGCGTTCATGAGCGTGCGCACGATGTGACCTTGTCCGACAATGTCTGCGAACTGCGCCGGGCGCCATTTTCTAGCGAGAACTACGTACGAATTCACTACCCAGAACCCCTGCCCCACTTCTGATTTGAAAGAGGGCCACACCTTACAGTGCCTAAATGAGATAAACAAGCGTAAACATTCATCTTTTGCTGCACGCTGTTAGCGCGGCGCGTGATTACTGATTTCGCTAGGTTACGGGTGAAAAATCAGGCCGTCGGTGCCGGGGCTATACTTCCGACGAGCGAAATTTTTTCGTGCGCCAGGTTCGAAAGAAGTTTCTCGTGAAAATCCGATAGCGCTGGTCCCGTGTCATCGGTGCTTGAAACCCAGAAGCCAATCGAGATCACCTGGTGACCATCGTTCAGGGCGGAGAGATGGACCCAGCGTCCCATATCTTTTCTCGCTTTTTCGGTCTCATCGATGGTCGCGAGGCAAACCGCTTTGACTTTAGCGAAAGGGAAAGCGCAGGAGACCTGAACCTTCGTGGAACATGTCACCTCAGCCGATGGCAACGAGAGATTCATGATCTTCGTATTGACCAGTTCCGTATTCGGTACGATCAGCGTGTTTCCGTTTCCAAGACGGATGCGGGTGCTGCGAAGTCCGATCTCTTCGACGGTCCCAATACTGCCGGAAAGGTCGATCCGATCACCCGGACGAAGATTGCGGTCAATGATGAGAGTGAATCCCGAAATCATGTTGGAGAGGGTATCCTTCGCCGCCAACCCGACGGCCAAAGAACCGACTCCGAGGGCGGTCACGAGCGACATCACGTCGTAATTGAAATGCTTCAGGATCATGATCCCGCCCGTCGCAAACATGAAAAGCGTGATCACGTTGCGCATGAGCGGAATGAATCCTTGTTGAAGAGTCGTCGACTGATTTGAACGATACGCGCCCCATTCAACGCTGATCAGGGCCGCGCGGCGGATCAGGCCGAGCAGAATCAGAACGCCCAGGATGTAAACCACGCTTTCCAGCCATGCGGCTATTTTCGGATTTAGCGGGGCGACTTCGATGAAAAGTTTGAAACCGATGAGGTAAATCAGATTCGAAATGGAGGGTGCGAGCTGAGTCAGGAACTTCCAGCGCTTCTTTCCCAGCCAGTGGAGAAATTCGCGAGAGAACGCCGTTGCGATCAACATGGCGGCAATCACGCCGAATGCGTGGAGCCATTCAGATAATAAATTCGAGTCTTCCCAGGGATTCATGGAAATCGGTTATCACAAACCACCGGGAGCTGGCCAGAGGAGCGGCGAATCGCCCGGCCGATTTTAGAATTGAATTGAAATCGGCCCGTTCGAATGCCAAACTTCGGCGCGAGGATTGAGGGTGCCTTTGTTGAATCAGTACCGGCTGCATACGAACCTGGGATCCATTACCGCGTTTTGGAATGATCAATTCCTCACGCGAATCGATGTTCAGCCCATTTCGGCTTCGAGCGGGCGGGCCGGTCTTGCCGTCAGGTTAATCGGAAAATCTCGAATGAAGGGGCGTCAGGCGGAAACGCCTATTCCGGGTTTTGTGCAGCGGTTAATGACGGAACTCAAGGATTATGTTGAAACGGGGAACGTCCTCACGGGGATTCCCTGGGAAAGAATCGAGCAGTCCGCTTGGACACCCTTTCAAGCGTCAGTCTATCGCGCGATCGCGCAGATCCCGCACGGTGAAACCCGAACGTATGCCTGGGTTGCGGGCAAAATCGGGAAGCTCGGAGCCTTCCGGGCCGTGGGACAGGCATTACGTTCGAATCCTTTCCCGATCCTGATCCCGTGTCACCGGGTGGTCTCGTCAAATTCACTGGGTGGTTTCATGGGGTGCGTGGATCCCGCGCTTCCGGAGTTACAGCTTAAACGTGCCTTGATCGCGATTGAAGATCGATATCGCCAGCCCATGTTTCCGTTCGAGGCTTGCGCCATCGGGGTCTCTGCCGTCGGGGGCTTCTGATGAAGAATGAAGTCTCTTTGATCGGGGTGATCCTGGCCGGGTTTCTGGTTGCGATCGGGACGCTTTGGGCATTTCAGCGCGGAGGAAATGATTTCGGGGTTTTCTATCACGCCTGGCAGCTCGTTTTGGACGGCAGGGGGGCGGAGATTTACCATGTCAGTCCTGACCGATTTCTTTACGCCCCGGGGTTCGCCTGGCTTCTCGCGCCTATCGCGCTTCTCCCCAAAGGCGTCGCACTGGCCCTCTGGTGTCTCGCGAAAGCGGCCGTGATCGGCTTTATCATCCGCGAGTTTCCGTTAAAATTGACCCGTGAATCGCTTCCCGCTCTTGGGCTGGGTGCCTGGGGCATTGTCCTGCTCGCACGGCCGCTTTTGATAGATTTCGAATACGGCCAGGTGAATTCCTTCATTTTGGGGGCGTGTGTCTGGGCGCTGCTCGGACATTTTGACCGTTCGAGGCCCGGTTTTCTGGACGGACTGAAGTGGTTCGCGCTTTCGGTAGCTGCCGTCGCGAAAATATTCCCGCTTCCCTTGTTGATCGTGCCGTGGCTCTCTCTGCTGCCGTGGGCTCGCTTCAAAGGAGATGATTCGCCGATCATGCGGCGGAGATACCGGATCGAACGGATGGGCAGCGTCTTGGGTTTTGCGGCCGTTTTTCTGGTTCCCTTTTTCAGCGAGGGAGGGGCGGGGGGCTGGCAGCTGCTTCAGGGGTGGCGCATGGCCTTGATCGCGCGCGGACTCCCTCTCGAATCACACAATCAGAGTTTCACCGCGTTTTTGTACCATTTCTTCAGCGGTCGGCCGACACCGGTGATCGCGGAAGGCGGTGCTCAGCTTTTCTTCGGATTTTCATCCCTTTCAGCGGATGCGATCGCGTGGACGTCCGCCGTCTGGGTGGTTCTGAGCTGCGGGCTCCTGCTTTATTGGATATCGCGAATCAGGGAAAAGGGGCCGCTTCCATGGATCGCCGGCGCGATCGGACTCCTGATCATTCCGTCACACCTTGTTTGGAAGCCTTACTTTGTCATGGGAATTCCGGCCGCGATCCTGTTGCTGCATCGCCTCGGGTCGAGCCGGTTGGGTTTGCTCGGAATTTTTGCACTTTTCGCCCTGATCAATTTGACGGGTTTCGACTTCATAGGACATCGAATGGGGGCGGCATTTGAGGCCGCCTCGACGCTGCTCTGGGCGCACCTTCTCATTCTTGTTTTCGCGCTTGGCCGAATGCCGGCTTTCTTCTGGAAGGTTATGGCTGGGAAATCCCGAGACCTTGCCCGGCGGTCCCCTCGACCTTAGGTGTTCCGTCCGCGCCCTTGCCGCGCGTGAAATCGCGCCAGCTTTTTCCGACGCGAGCCGACCGATCCATCTGAAATCTTTTTACCGCGGTTGAATGCTCCGCAAAGGTGCGGGTGAACTCGTGTGTGCCGTCATTATGCGAAACAAAGAACAGAAACGGGCTCTCAACAGGAAATAGTGCCGCATGGATCGCTTCTTTGCCCGGATTCGAGATCGGCCCGGGGGGAAGTCCGGAAATCGCGTAAGTATTATAAGGCGTCTTTTCCGAGAGATCGGCTTTGTGGAGGTTCCCGTCGTAGCGTTCCCAGATCCCGTAGATCGTGGTCGGGTCACTTTGAAGCCGCATCTTCTTTTTCAGGCGATTGTGAAAAACCGAGCTGATCATCGGTCGTTCCTGTGGGACTCCGGTTTCTTTCTCCACGATCGAAGCGAGTGTGATTGTCTGGTGTCGGCTGAACCCAAGTTCTTTCGCCCGCATCAGTTCGGCGTCACTCCACATGGCGAGGAATCGTCGTACCATCTGCCGGATCATGTCCTCTGCCGAAAGCGAGCGGTTGAAAAAGTAGGTATCCGGAAAAAGGTATCCCTCCAGGTTCGCGATACCGTCGCTCTGATCTCCAAGTAAGGGTCTGAAAAACTCCGGATCCCGGCAAAGTTCGAGGAATCGCTTACGCGTTGTCAGGCGCTTCGACTCCAGGTCTGCCGCGATTTCGTACATGTTTTCCCCCTCTCGAAGAGTTACCTGATGAACGAGACTGATCCCGGAGGTCAGGATCGAGAAGATCTGGATCGGGGACATTGCGGGAGAAAGTTTGTATTCCCCTGCCTTGATATTCTTCCATTGGCGGCTGAGCCTTCCGAGACGGTAAAAAGTTTTGGCGTCGCGGACAACGCCCTCTGATTCGAGAGAGCGGGTGATTTCAAGATTGTTTTGCCCTTTGCGTACTTCGAGGATCACGATCTTATCCGAGCCCGGCTGGGCAGGCTTGAACGCGAACAGGACCAGGTCGCCGAAGGCCAGAGCCGCGGACAATGCCACGGTCAGGAATATGAAACCCACGATGAGTCGACGTTTTTGAAAGGGCATCCTCGTATTTTAAAGCAGAACACGCCCAAATCAACAGAGCCTATTATAGCCGTTTAAAAATAGACGTCCGTCCGGCTTCTTTTTTCTTTACTCGGCCAGGAGAGTTTGCTACCCGACGGGAAGGCGCCGTCGAGGCTGGCCGAAGCAATCCAAAAATGCCGTAAGCCGTATCGGATCCCGCCAGAACTCTTAAACTGGCTAAATCTTTAACACCAAAAGACGATAGGGGAGTACTGGGTCTGATTCGCGAGCGGAAAGCCTATCTGCAGTAATCAATCATACAATCGAGGGAGTTGAATGCATCTTCGGGAATTAAAGGAAAAGAAAATCGGCGATCTCGTCGAGATGGGAAAAGAGCTGGGCATTGAAAATGCCGGCGGAATGCGCAAACAGGATTTGATCTTCGCGGTTCTGCAGAAGAAGGCTGAAAAAGACGAGCATATCTACGCGGACGGCGTCCTTGAGTGCCTCCCGGATGGCTTCGGATTTTTGCGGGCTCCCGATTACAACTACCTGCCGGGACCGGATGATGTTTACGTTTCCCCGTCGCAGATCAGGCGTTTTGGCCTTCGTACGGGCGACACGGTCAGCGGGTCTGTCCGGGCGCCCAAGGAAGGCGAACGTTACTTCGCCCTTCTGAAGGTGGAGCAGGTAAATTTCCAAACCCCTGAGATGAACGCGGAAAAGGTTCTTTTCGATAATTTGACCCCGCTTTATCCGAACAAGCGGATCGATCTCGAATACCAGCCAACCAATTACAGCACTCGTATTATCGACATGATGGTTCCGCTCGGTAAAGGTCAGCGGTGTCTCATCGTCGCACCTCCCCGCGCCGGCAAGACGGTTCTGATGCAGGATATCGCCAACGCGATTACGACGAATCATCCCGAGATCAAGTTGATCGTGCTCCTGATTGACGAACGTCCTGAAGAAGTCACCGACATGCAGCGGTCCGTTAAAGGAGAGGTCGTCAGCTCGACTTTCGATGAGCAGGCCTCCCGTCACGTACAGGTCGCTGAGATGGTCATCGAGAAAGCCAAGCGCCTGGTTGAAAACAAGTACGATGTGGTTATTCTCCTGGATTCCATCACGCGGCTTGCCCGCGCTTACAACTCGGTCGTTCCGCCGTCCGGCAAGATTCTTTCAGGCGGTGTCGACTCCAACGCGCTTCATAAGCCGAAGCGGTTCTTCGGGGCTGCTCGGAATATTGAGGAAGGTGGATCGCTCACGATCATAGCTACCGCCTTGATCGAGACTGGTTCCCGCATGGACGAGGTCATTTTCGAAGAATTTAAGGGAACCGGCAATTCGGAAATCCATCTCGACCGCAAGTTGATGGAAAAGCGTATCTTTCCGTGCCTCGACATCAATAAGTCCGCGACACGTAAGGAAGAATTGTTGCTTCCGAAGGAAATTTTGAATCGGCTCTGGATCCTTAGAAAGGTTCTGCATCCGATGAACACCGTGGATGCGATGGAGTTCCTCCTGGATAAGGTCTCGCATAGTAAGAGCAATGAGGAATTCGTCAAGAACATGAGCGGTCCAACTTGACCTTAACGTAAGCATTTGATACTTCGAGGAACTCTTAAGAGGATTTTATGAAACAAGGCATCCACCCGGAATATAAAGAGACGACTGTCTCCTGCGCATGCGGAAACGTCATTGAGACCCGTGCGACAAAAGAGAACATCAAGGTAGAAATCTGCGCGAGTTGTCACCCGTACTTCACGGGTAAGCACAAGCTGCTCGACACCGAAGGCCGTGTTGAGCGCTTCATTAACAAGTACAAAAAGAAATAAGCAGAGCACCGTCGCACATCAGCTGATGTTTATCGCGAACATGAAACCCCCCGGCCAGTTTACCAGCATTGGTGGGCAAGCTGTTATCGAAGGGGTCATGATGCGTGCGCCGCATTTTATTGCGGTGGCCGTTCGCAAGCCGAATCAGCGGATCGTCATAAAAAATACGCCGTACCTGGGCTTGGCACAACGGTTCCCGGTCTTTCGCAAGCCGGTGCTTCGGGGCATCGTCATGCTGATCGAGTCCATGGTTCAAGGAATCAGCGCCTTGAGCTATTCCGCGAACATCGCGGCTGAGGACGAAACCTCGGGTGAGGAACTCTCGAAGCTGGCGATCGCGCTTTCGATTGCCTCGGCGGTTGTTTTAGGGCTGGCGCTGTTCGTCGCTCTCCCACATCTCTTAACCGCACTGACGACTTCAAGTCAGGTCACCGCGAAAAGCCCATGGTTCCATCTGGTAGATGGGGTTTTCAAAATGGCCATCCTGCTGGCTTATGTCTATCTCATCGCGCTGATGAACGATATTCATCGCGTCTTCCAGTACCACGGGGCCGAACACAAATCGATTTACGCCTTTGAAGCCGGAAAAGAGCTGACGGTTGAGAACGCGCGTCCTTACACCACTTTGCATCCGCGTTGCGGGACGAGCTTCCTGTTGTTTCTCGTTGTGATCAGTATCATCGTGTTCAGCATTGTTTTCCCCCTCTTCGGTTTGACACAATTTTCGACCATTCCGTTCGTGAATCACGCGCTCATGGTGGTTGTGAAAATTTTCCTGATGATCCCGGTTGCGGGGCTCTCATACGAGTTCATCAAGATGTGCGCCTGCAGGATGGATAATGCGGTTTTTCGGGCTATGATTTGGCCGGGCATGGTTCTTCAGCGGCTGACAACCCGGGAACCTTCGGACGACCAACTCGAGGTCGCTCTCGCTTCGCTGAGGCACGTCTTGAGGATGGAAAAAGAGGGATCGGCTTCTACAGAGCAGTCTCCGGAGTTCGAAATTTCTGAATTGGGCGAGATCGGGGTCGTGGCGGCCCAGGTTGCCGAATTTCCCGAACACTGAGAATTCGCTCGAGGATATACAATGTTTCGCAAGCTCGATTCTGTTGAACAGCACTTCCTTGAACTCGAAAGCCGCCTTTCTGATCCCGAAATGGCGAATCGTCCGGCTGAATTCCGGAAGCTTTCCCAGGAACACGCCAGCCTCCAGGAAATCGTCAACGAATACCGCAATTATCGAAAACTGCGTGACGAGCTGGTCGCGAACAAGGAATTGGTCTACGAAACTGATCCCGAACTTTCCGCGATGGCCAAGGACGAAGTGAAGCGCCTGGAGGTCGAAGTAGAGGCATCCAAGCGTAATCTACAGATACTGCTTCTGCCCAAAGATCCGAATGACGAAAAGAACATCCTGCTCGAAATCAGAGCGGGAGCGGGCGGTGACGAGGCGGCTTTGTTCGTCGCCGAACTTTTCCGGCTTTATCAGCGTTACGGTGAGCGACAGGGGTGGAGAGTTGAAGTTCTGTCCGCAAATGCGACGGGCCTGGGAGGATTCAAGGAAATCATCGCCGAAATCACCGGTCAGCGGGTCTACAGCCGTCTGAAGTGGGAGGGCGGCGTTCATCGCGTCCAGCGCGTTCCCGAGACCGAGGCGCAGGGGAGAATTCATACTTCCACGGTGACGGTTGCTGTTCTTCCTGAGGCCGAGGAAGTTGATGTTACGATCAACCCGGTGGACCTCAGGATTGATGTCTTTCGTTCAGGTGGTGCAGGTGGCCAGGGAGTCAACACGACGGACTCGGCCGTTCGAATTACCCATATTCCCTCGGGATTGGTGGTGGTGTGTCAGGACGAGCGCTCCCAACACAAGAACAAGGACAAAGCGATGAAGATCCTGCGCTCGAGACTGTTGGATATCGAAACCGAGCGCGCGGCGAAAACTCACGCTGATGCGAGACGCAGCATGGTGGGAACGGGGGATCGGAGTGAGCGCATCCGTACTTACAACTTCCCGCAGGGACGAATTACTGATCACCGTATTGCAGTGACGCTCTATCAACTTCCCGAGGTCATGGAAGGCAAGATCGACGAACTGATCGGCGCGCTTCAGGCATTTTATCAGATGGAGGCCTTGAAGGCACAAGGCTTGGCTCCCGTGAATTCGATTTCGCAAAGCTAGGATGATCAGAGTGAACAACGATCATCGTCCGAGGACATATTTCGATGCGATTCGGGTTGCGCGGGAAATTTTGACGACCTCTGAATTGGTTCGGGATTCAGGACCGCTGGGTTTGGAAAACCGACTTCAGGGAGAGGCTGAGCAGCTGGTCGCGGCCGCTTACAGGACCGCGAAAGGCCAATCCATTTCACGGATGGATCTTTATGCCAGGGCCAAGGAGGTTTTTCCCGATGACGCCGGTGAAGCCCTCCTTTCAATGGCTGCTCTGCGCGCCGCCGGTCGGCCTCTTCAGCATGTCACCGGGATTCAGCAATTCCTTGATCACGACTATGAGGTGGGGCCCGATGTCCTTATCCCGCGACCCGAGACGGAAGTTCTCGTTACGACCGCGATTCGTGAACTTTCAATATCCGAATCGCCGCCCGTTCTCGGGCTGGAGATCGGATTGGGGAGTGGGGTAGTCTCGATTGAACTTCTCGCAAGATTTCCAGGGTTGAGGATGGTGGGCTCGGAGCTTGTGCGAGAAGCCCGAGCGCGGGCGAGTAAAAATGCGGAACGTGTGCTCGGCGCGAGTCAGAAAACCGCGGAGCGGCTGATGATCGTCGAAGTCGCGAGTCCTCTTTCAGTCTGGGATCCTTTCGAAAGCGCCCTTAAAACTGATCGCGCGGATTTCGTGATCAGTAATCCTCCGTATTTGATTCGCGGCAACGAAGCGGAACCGGATGTCGTCAATTTCGAGCCTGAGGAGGCCTTGTTCGCCCCGGTCGAAGATCCCCTGTATTTCTATCGGATCATCGCCGCGCGAGGGCGCGAGTTTCTTAAGCCAAACGGACGGGTTTTTGTCGAAATTCCACACGAGCGCGCTGCTCAGGTCAGAGAGCTGTTCGAGGGACTTCCCGGCGGCGGGTGGCGAATCAAGGTTCTTCCCGATCTTGTCGGACGCGAGCGGGTGCTCGTTGCGGACATAATGTGATACGGTCTGTTCATGGATAAAATGCGCATTCGCGGCGGAATCGCTTTGCGAGGTACCGTCGAAGTCAGTGGTTCAAAGAACGCGGCTTTACCGATTTTGATTTCCACTTTGCTGACGCCAGAAGCTTGCCGTTTCGAAAGAGTTCCCGATCTCGAGGATATTCAGACCACGCTCAAGCTCCTCGGGCAGATGGGTGCGGCGATCACTCCCGCGTTGGATCAGAACCGGGTCACGGTCAAATGTGACGCGATTTCTTCGCAGGAGGCGCCCTACGATCTGGTTCGAAAGATGCGCGCATCTGTCGTCGTGCTGGGGCCCCTCTTGGCACGCTTCGGAAGGGCGAAGGTCAGCCTTCCTGGCGGATGCGCCATCGGCGCGCGACCGATCAATTTCCATCTGGCCGGGCTGGAACGTCTCGGCGCCGCAGTCGAACTCGATCAGGGCTATGTCATCGCTGAGGCGAAAAGGCTGACTGGGGCTAAAATCGTTTTCGAATTCCCGAGCGTTGGAGCCACTGAAAACGTGCTCATGGCGGCTGTCCTTGCCCGGGGCGAATCTGTTCTCGAAAACTGCGCTCGGGAGCCGGAGATCGTGGATTTGGCCCGCGCGCTTAGGGCCATGGGGGCTGAGATTGAGGGCGAGGGGACCGAGGTGATTCGTGTTCAGGGGAAGGCGGCCCTTCATGGCTGCGACTATCGAATCATGGGAGATCGGATCGAGGCCGGCACTTATCTCGCGGCCGGGCTCGCCACCGGAGGTTCGGTCAAAGTGAATGGGCTTTCGCCGACTTACATGGATTCGATTCTTGCCAAATTCGAGGATGCGGGTGCGAAAGTCGTGCGTGAGGCCGATGGGGTTCAGGTGATTGCGGTGACACGCCCGCGGCCGATCGATATCAAAACACTTCCTTACCCCGGCTTCCCGACGGACATGCAAGCCCAGTTCATGGCGGCAATGGCTGTTGCCGAAGGGGCTTCGGTCATCACCGAGACTATTTTCGAGAATCGTTTCATGCATGTTCCTGAATTGATTCGCTTGGGGGCTGATATCACCGTCCGAGGTAACAGCGCCCTGATTCGCGGGCGGCCAAAGCTCTTGGGCGCTCCCCTGATGGCCACTGATCTTCGTGCAAGCGCGAGTCTTGTTTTGGGAGGTCTGTGCGCCGCGGGTGAAACCGTCGTAAATCGTATTTATCACCTCGATCGCGGCTATGAGAGCATGGAAAAGAAGCTCGCTTCCCTCGGCGCGGACATCGAGAGAATTTCTTAGCGGGCGTCCGGATTACTGGATTGTGTAATCTTTAACAAAAGCTTAGCATTCTTGACAATCGATGCAGCCTATATTGTGAGCATATGAAGAAAGTACTTCTCGTAGACGACGACAAAGAAAACCTTACCCTGATCGCCCGGATGCTGCAGCCGCATTACCAGACGATCCTTGCGTCCTCCGGAAAAGAAGGTTTGCAGATGGCGATCCGGGATCAGCCGGATCTCGTTCTTCTTGATGTGAATATGCCGGAAATGGACGGGTTTGAGGTTTGTACAAGGCTCCGCGAACAGCCTGGAACGCGCACCATTCCTGTTATTATGCTGACCACGGTCACGGGTCTTGATAGCCGCGTGAAAGGTTTGGATCTCGGCGCGGATGACTATATTGGAAAACCTTTTCAAGCTCGGGAGCTGGTTGCGCGAATCAATGCCAGGCTGCGCCGCAATGAAATGGACCGGCGCGCCGAGAACACGATCGAAGCCGGAAATCTCAAGCTCGACCCGCGAGCCTTTCAGGTCTGGATCGACAGCAAGGAAGTTCATTTGACTCGGATTGAATTCGAGATTCTCCGGTATTTTCTGGAGCACCCAAACCAGGTGATCGAACGAAGCAAGCTTCTCGGCGATCTTTGGCCCGATGCCGTAGTCACGAATCGGACCGTCGACACTCACGTTGCCAACTTGCGAAAAAAGATCAAAGGTTTTTCGGTCCCCTTGGATACGATCTACGGTGCCGGATACATTCTCAAAATGGCTGGACTTTAAAGCTTCTTATTCCGCGCGATGATCGAATATGGCTCCGCGCCTCGCGACTCCGGTTCTTTTCTGGGTTCGGATCGCTGAGTGATAGCTCCTGCTTCCGAGCCATCTCAGGAGCAGGAGACGTTGTTCCTGAAAAACCGCGATCAGCTGAATCAATGTTTGCGCAACACTTGTTCCCGGCGGTTTCACCGCGGCTGTGGGCTCGGTCGCCGGTGTTAAAGGTGGTTTGTTTCGGTGCGCATCCAGTTGGATGACCTGTCCGGGCTGCTGGTCCTTTTTCTGTTTTTGCTGGTCGCCTTCGTTTTTGGTCAGCTTTTGACCTGGCTGATATTTTTCGAAGCCTTCGGTCGACTGGCCTGGCCGGGAACTGGAGTGCACAGTTGTCCGCCGGTTTGAGGAAATCGGGGCAATAAACTCACTGAGAGCCGCTGATATTCTTGGAAGCACGCTCCATCCGATTCTGCCGAGAGGCGAAAACGCGGAGGCCCCCATGCGCCCATGGGAGAACCTACAGTTCCGCTTAATTGCTTATCGGTTTTTGAGCGAAGAACTTGAGTTAAATCTTATCTCCCTTGAAATGTTTGCTTTTTCTAGTTATTCCAGGCAGATAAGCTTCATTGACAAGTCAACGCCTGCGATGTTAGCAGAGATGATCTTCTACAACGACCTTCTATTAAGAAAGAGGTGCGAGAGGTGCAAGACTCATGAGCTCTACAGTGGATTTGTTTGATAAGTGTTTGGCTTTCGAAGATGCAAAGCGGGTTCAGGCTGCCGGGGTTTACCCCTTTTTCAGGCCGATTGAGTCCACGATTGGTTCGAGTGTTGTCACCCATGGCAAACGCCGCGTGATGATCGGATCCAACAACTACCTTGGATTGACCCATCATCCGCGCGTTCAGGCTTCCGCGAAACGTGCTATTGATCGCTTCGGTACCGGATGCACGGGTTCCCGGTTTTTGAACGGAAATCTTGTCCTTCACGAAGAGCTGGAGGAACGTCTTGCCGCGTTCCTTAATAAAGAGGCTTGCCTCGTTTTCAGTACGGGCTTCCTTTCAAACCAGGGTGCGATTTCGGCCATCATGGGCCGCAATGACGTTATTTACAGCGATCGTGAGAATCACGCCTCGATCATCGAGGGTACCCGGGTTGCCGTAGGCGATACGCTCAAGTTCAAACACAACAACATGGAGGACCTCGAGCGGGTTCTCGAGACGAGCCGTTCCAAGTACGAAGGCGCTTTGATTGTCGCCGATGGCGTGTTCTCGATGTCGGGTGATATTTTCAATCTGCCCAGGGCTGTCGAACTTGCTGAGAAATATCGTTGCCGCCTTTACATCGATGACGCTCATTCGATCGGCGTCCTCGGTCCAAAGGGGCAGGGCACCGAATTCCATTTCAATCTGTCGAACAAAGTCGACCTGTTGATGGGAACTTTCTCGAAGTCGTTCGCTTCGATCGGCGGTTTCATTGCCGGATCAAAAGACGTCATTCATTACATCAAGCACAAGTCCCGGCCTTTCATGTTCAGCGCGGCGATGCCACCGGCGGCCGCGGCAACGGTTTTGGAATGTCTCAATATCGTCGAAGAAGAGCCGGAACATCTTGAAAATCTCTGGAAAAACGCCCGTAAGATGAGCAAGGGTTTGGTTGAGATGGGTTATAACACCCTGAACAGCCAGACGCCGGTTATTCCGCTCCTCATTGGCGACGATTTTATGGCCTTCAGCTTCACGCAGAAGCTGTACGAGCATGGCGTTTTCGCTACCCCGGTCGTTCGGCCGGCGGTTCCGGAAGGATGCGCGCTCATTCGAACGAGCTATATGGCTTCTCATACGGATCAGGACCTTGATTACGTCCTTGGGGTTCTGAATGACCTCGGTAAGGCATACGAAATCATCGGAAACCGAGACCGAGAGCAGCAGCTCGCTGAACTCGCGCATACACATTTCGGAGTGGCGACCGTCTGATTTTGTAGGCTAGAATCCCCTCATGCGAATCTTGGGGATTGATCCGGGTTCTCGTTTGACCGGGTACGGTTGTATCGACCAGGTTGCGGGGCAGCTCGTCCATGTAGCCCATGGAACGCTCCGGCTTTCGAATACCAGTGGAAGAGCTGTCATTCCTCTCGAGCGGCGGCTCCTCTTGATTTACGAGGGCCTTTCCGAGGTGATCAAGGAATTCAGGCCGCGGGTTCTCGCAATTGAGAAGGTTTTTTTCGCGAAGAACGCGGTTTCGGCCCTCAAGCTTGGACAAGCCCGGGGTGCGGCGATTTTGACCGGAATGATTCATGGGGTTGAAGTCGTCGAGTACAGCGCGACCGAGGTGAAGCAATCCGTCGTCGGTCATGGTCAGGCGGACAAAGAGCAGGTCGCAAAAATGATCGAGCTCCTGTTGGGAAAACGGGATTTTGAGACGTTCGACGCATCCGACGGTTTGGCTTTGGCCATTTGTCACGCGCATCACATCCGAGGGGCTGTTGCAGGCCAGCGCGCTGTTCCCAAAAAATCGAAGCGAATGTCTCTTGCGGAATCGCTCGGGATCACGCTTGAACAAGTCGGTAATCGTAAACGCATCGACATCACATCGAGAGACTCGTGAGGGACTCATCATGATCGGGTATCTTCGCGGCAAAGTTCAGGAGCAAGCTGAGGGGCGACTCCTTGTGGTCATCCCGGCGGGAGGTTCCGACGAAACGGCTGGAGCGGTAGGGTATTCCGTTACCGTTCCACAGAGCGCCGCTTACGGCCTCGTCCAGGGAAAGTGGGTTGAACTCTTCGTTTATACCCATGTTCGCGAAGATGTCCTGGATCTTTACGGCTTCTTCTCGCGAACCGAAAAAGATCTGTTTCTCACGCTGCTTTCGGTAACCGGGATCGGACCCAAGGGGGCGATCGGGATTGTTTCGGGCGCGGAGCCGAGCCAGGTCATTCAGGCCATCATCGAACGGGATAAGGACTTTTTGACTCGCGTCCCTGGTATCGGGAAAAAAACTGCCGAACGCGTAGTCTTGGAATTGGCTGATCCTCTGAAAAAAAAGGTGGACGCCGGACTGTTCGGCGATTGGAATGCGGTTCAACCCTCGAGTCGTAGAGCCTCGGCGGCGGCTTCGGGTGATCGCGATTCCACCAGCCATGCGGGAGCTCTGGGGCAAATGGTTCGCGATGCCAAAACCGCCCTCGTCGGACTCGGCTATCGCGAGCAGGATATCGCCTCGCTTTTGAATCGACTTGCGGCTGAAATGAACCCGCCTCCTTCAAAAGTCGAGGACCTGATTCGAGTGGCCCTTCGGCAGCTCGCGTAACCGGGAGAAAAAATGGAAAGTAACGATTCGAAACGATTGTTAAGTCCTGATCTTCGGGAAAATCCGGCCGAGGAGCTGACCGAGCAAGGACTTGAGAAGAGTCTCCGTCCTTCTTTTCTGGATGAATACGTAGGCCAGAAGAAGATCAAAGAAAATCTCTCGTTATTCATGCAGGCGGCAAGACAACGTGGCGATGCCCTCGACCATGTCCTCCTAGCGGGGCCTCCCGGTTTGGGGAAGACCACTTTGGCTCATATCATTGCGCACGAAATGGGCAGTCAGATTCATTCCGTAACCGGCCCGAATGTGGAAAAGAAGGGCGATCTGGCGGCAATTCTCACGAACCTGCAACCGCGGGATGTTCTCTTTATCGACGAGATTCACCGGCTTCAGAAAATGATCGAAGAGGTCCTGTACGGCGCCATGGAGGATTTCAAGCTCGACCTGATCATCGGCCAGGGCCCGGCCGCGCGGACGCTTCGGATCGATCTCCCGAAGTTCACGCTCGTGGGAGCCACGACCCGAACCGGGCTTCTGTCCAGTCCGCTCAGGGATCGCTTCGGGGTGCAGCTGCGGCTGGATTTTTACCCGATCGAGGAATTGGAAAAAATCGTTCATCGTTCCGCCAACCTTCTCGGCATACGGGTGGACGAATCAGGCGCTAACGAAATCGCAAAACGATCACGTGGAACTCCGCGAATCGCCAACCGGCTGTTGAAGCGGGTGCGTGATTTCGCGCAGGTCAGGACAGCCGTGGAGTCAGGGACCCCGCTCGTGAGCCGGGCCGTCGCTCAGGCGGCCTTGGCGTTGTTTGAGGTCGACCCGCGTGGGCTTGATATGATGGATCGCAAGCTTCTCCTGACCATTATCGAAAAATTCGATGGTGGTCCGGTCGGTATCGAAACCCTGTCTTCGGCGATCGGTGAGGAGCGTGACACTCTCGAGGATGTCTACGAACCTTATCTGATACAACAGGGCTTTCTCCAGAGGACCCCTCGAGGCCGGATGGCTACGCGAATCGCTTACGAGCATCTCGGAAAGAGTTGGGCTGAGAAGAATAACGGCGGGCAGGATTCCTTTTTTTAGGGACTTAGGTCGGCGATTCTGTGGCTTAATTCCCACACGGGCTTCCGTATCGAGTGTGACCAAAAGAACACACATCTGATCTGCTATCAGAAACGATCGCAAACGTAAGTCGTTGACGCAGCGAGTAAGTTTTGCTATTCTTTTGTTATTACTACAGATTATCGGGCGGTATTTTTTGCTGGCAAGAATGTTTTCTTCTTTACAGCTCGGGCACGGGCCTTGCTCTGTAGCCGGTTACACGAGGATGTAAATGACTTTTCAACAAACCCTCAGGGAAGCAGTTTCACTCACCGGAATCGGGTTACATTCTGGAACTCCCGTCATCCTCACGATCAAGCCCGCGCGTGCGAATCAGGGAATCAGCTTCGTCAGAACCGATCTCGAAGGCACGCCTCACGTCGTTGCTCATTACAAAAATGTCATCAATACCCAGCTCGCGACGACGATTGGACGCGGTCGAATCAGTGTCAGCACCGTCGAGCATCTGCTCGCGGCTTTTCAGGGCTTGGCGATCGATAATGCCACTGTCGAGGTGAATGGCCCGGAGTTGCCGATCCTCGATGGAAGCGCGGCTCCGTTCATGGAAGCGATTTTGTCAGCTGGGATCGAGTCTCAGCGCCAGATTCGGCCGACCTTGGTGCTGAGGAGAAAAGTTCAGATCGGAAGCGATGATAAATGGGCGATAGCCGAGCCCTCGGGCCAACTCGAAATTCACGGCTCGATCGAATGGAAGCATCCGGCAATCGGATACCAGGAATTTCATTACCAGGAAGACAGAACCGAATTTGAGGAATTGGCCGGCGCGCGCACGTTTGGCTTTCTCCGTGATGTCGAAACCATGAAGCGCATGGGTTTGGCTCGGGGCGGGTCCCTGGAAAATGCCGTGGTGCTTGACGATGAGTCGGTTCTGAATCCGGGTGGGCTGAGGTACGCCGATGAGTTCGCCAGGCATAAGGTTCTGGATGCGCTCGGCGATTTCAAGTTGGCCGGCGTTGCCGTTCGGGGTTTTTTCCGGCTGCATAGAGCTGGGCACGATCTTCATAATCAGCTTCTGGCCGCGATTTTCAAGGATGCCGATAATTACGAAATCATCGAAGGTTCAGTCGAAGAGCGCCGTCCGCGGCGTATCCGTGCGGCTTTGGCCAGTGGTTTCGTCGCGGGAATCCGTTAGCTCGCCAGGCCCTTTTTCCTGTCACTGCCTTGTTTCTTGACTTGGACCGAGCGGTTCGTTACTTTGCTTTCCGTCGGGGCGTAGCGCAGCCTGGCTAGCGCACTTGCATGGGGTGCAAGGGGTCGTGGGTTCGAATCCCGCCGCCCCGACCATTTATTATGAATTCTCGGTTTTTCACTTTACATAAGTACCTGTATTCCCTAACATTTTAATGTGAATTCGACTCGAGGGATATCTCGAAAAGTTAAGAAACTTTTTTCCCCTTCGTCCGTTTTACTTCATAGGGAGGAAGGTTCAGATCCCGCTCAGGCATTGATGCTAAAGGTGCGACAAGGCGATAAAAAGGCCTTTGCCCAAATTTACGGGAAACTGAAAAAGCCAATTATGAGTTATATTTTTGGCTTTGTTCTCAATCATGGAGTTGCCGAGGATCTGACCCAAGAGGTTTTCTTAAAGGTTTATCGGGTGAGGGAGACCTACGAGCCCACTGCTCGCTTTTCTACATGGTTATGGACAGTCGCACATAACACCGTGATCGATCATCTGAGAAAGAAACAAGATCTGCTTGCTGATGATCTTTTCCATGATGAAGCAGAGCCTAAGAGCCCGAGCATTGAGTTGATTCAATCAGAGCTGTCGGACTCCGAAGCTGCCTTGATTGAAAATGCAAGAAAAGAGCTTGTACAGGACTGTTTGAGCCGATTGTCACCTTCTCAAAAAGATGCGCTTCAGTTACGAATCTTCAGCGATCTGACTTATGAAGAAATCGCCACCACACTGCAGGTTTCAGTAACATCGGTAAAGACCCTGCTATACAGAGCCAAACAAGGCATATTGAAATGCTTAAACAAGAAGGAGTCAGGCGATGAAGGAGCGTGACTTCTTCAAACTCATGAATACAAAACTAGCCCATCCGCCCTCGGATGATTTTGACCGCCGCTTTTGGGCAAATTTCAAAAAAGAGTTCAATTCGGCGAGCGAAATGCTGTCCATTTTTGAACAGCTAGCAAGGATGGCTCTGAAACCGGTTGCCGTCGCTGCGGTGTTGCTGGCGGTTGCGGGTGGTTCTTTTTGGTTGAAAAAAGATCGCGATCGGCAGAGCAGCGCTGACCTTCAGCTCGTATCAACTCTTATGAGCCAGCAAGGCTTTCTCGATGACTTTGAAATGCTCGAAGAGCTCGGGGAAACAGGGGTCATGGCCTCAGATGAGGATTGGGAATCGGTTATGAATAACAGAGCAGGGGAGTCGCATGGGCATTCTTAACTCGGCTGCCCTTCAGCTGTTTGTGGCGATAAGTGTTGCATTAGCGGCTTCATCCATTGATGAAGAGATCATTAAGGATTTTGATTTCTACTCAAATCTCGAACTGATGGAATTTACCGAGTCCTTTTCAATAGCCAATCAGCCGGTATGGTCTTCGGTTGAATCCAATGACCTTCAAATTCTGATGAACTTCGTTTTCAAGGGGAACGGCGGCAAGGAGATGTCCTATGAAAGGAAATAGATGCGTCTTGTTTTTTGTTACGGCGCAGTTGCTGTTTGGCATTTATTCCACAAGCGGTTTTGCCGCATCGACGTCTCGAAATGATGCAGCTACCACGGGAGTCAATGATTCAACCCGGGAACGTTGGAATCGACTTTCCGAGACCGAAAAAGAACAGATCCGCAAGAGCTACCAGCGATGGAAGGATATGCCCGAAGAGCAAAGAATCCGGTTACGGGAACGCTTTCAACGCTTCCAGGCCCTTCCAGTACAAGAAAGAAGGAGTATTCTCGAATTGTTTAACGGGTTTAAGGCCCTTCCGGAAGAGCGGCAGAAACAAATTCGTCAGCGGTACGTTGAATTAATGAAAATGGCTCCTGAAGAACGAAAGGACCGAATGGATTCTTTGAGGCAAAAAATCAAAGACCGAACCGACCGGAATAAAGGTCGGCGTGGCGGGTTTGGTGGCAGCGGAGATTCTGACAGGCGTCGTGGCTCCAGGAGATAGTTGGAAACAGAACATCCTTACGAAGGAGGAGTGATACATATGAAACCATCCGTATATTCCCTCATGTTTGCATTTGTGATCGTTACTACGTCTGTTTTTGCCGAGGAACAGGTGACAGTACCCTCGGCTGTCGAACAGAATGAAGTTCAAACCACTGATGCGGTGAAAAATGCTGGAGTATCAACTCAGGTGCATGAGCGGAACCGAATCCGAAAGCAGGAACACAAGACGGAATTGATGCAGAAAAAACAGGACAAATTAAAGGCGAAAATGGAACGCAAACGCGAGCGCCTGATGGACAAAATGGAAAAGAAAAATGAAAAGATGAAAGAGAAAATGGAGAGGCGATCAGAGCGGTTGAATGGTGCGGAATCGGGTTCAGGCAGTGGTCGCCGCTGATGATTGAATTCGCATTCTGAAGGGAAAGATCGACCATGAGCCGATTAAACCGGGTCTTCATAACGGTCCTGCTTGGTGGCTTTATCGCACAGCCGGTGCTTGCCGCTGATACGGATCTGGACTTGGTCTTGCTGGGTGTTTATAACAACAACGTCACCGAGGCGGCGGCAGGATTGGAAACATCATCGGCTCTTGGTCGATCTATTTTGGATATAGGCTTGAACTGGAAAACGAACGGTAACGACAAGGTTTTCTTTAAAATTAGTGGTGACACCGAGCACTTCTTCAAAACGACAATACCAGGAAACACGAAACTTGTCCTAAAGCCAGGATATCGGTTCGCTCTGTTTAACGAAGCATTGGAAACAACGGTGTCCTACCGGCTGACGAAAAACTGGCGACACCTGATTTCAAGCAATACACTGAGTTCCAGCAGACGAGGAACGGCGATCACGACCGACATTCCGACTTACGAGGATCTCAGTAGTGATCCCTATTTGAGCCACAGAGGTCAGATTAGCAGCGATTACTCGCGGGATAAGTGGAGGCTGGGCGGTTGGTTTGATTATGACAGGAAACTGTATTCCACGAGTGACAGACGTGACAGCTGTTTTGGAGCTGGCGGTAATCTGGGGCTTAGTCCCTCGAACAGAGTTGGGTTGGATCTAAGCGCTGGGTACGAACAGAATAGCTCGAATTTGTCCGGCAGTTCGTACTTTGGGCCGTTCATTCAGGGGCTGGTGATTTTCCAATTTACGAATTCGTTTTCTGGAACCACGCTATATCGGTATGCCCTCAGAAATTATGGTGCGGACGGGGTCGAACGGAATCGAATGCTTGTGGTCGACTTCGAATTTGAATTGAGTGCTTCCACCTCTTTAGAGGCAGAGTTGGTCAGGACGAATAATAGTTCCAGTGATGCCTTAAGTTCATTTCAGACCATGGAATACTCGTCGGGAGTCGCTTTTCATTTTTAACAACTATGGTCCACCTCACGACGGCGTAAATCAGGGTGCTGGCTGAATGAGGTTGAGTATTGAACCAAGGCAGCTCGAGCCCGCTCTCACGCGTTTGACAATGAAAGTTCTCCGCGCATAAGAGGTGGCCGAATCTCTTTCCAGTTTAAGGGAATCGAGCAGTGCCGTTTTAAAATCCTTCGGAAGGTGACTCATCGCCTCGAGGTTCGCACGCTTTTCGGGAAAACACTTGCTGACGAGATGAACTAATTCGTCGGCGAGTACGGGAAAAGAATCGGGCTTCGCAAAGACATCATTCCAGATAATCTGCATCATCCGTGAATACCGGTAGTCATTCGTCCCCAGATCGATTAACGCCTTTATGGCAGCCCCTTTGCCTTTGTAGGGTGGCTTCAAGTATTCCCGCGCGATAAATTCTCCCAATTCGGGCGAATTCTGCGCGACCTTTCCAGCCCACTTTGAGAATCCCGGTTTTGTATTCCATGGCTCGCGCGACAGGACTTCGACAAAAAGAGCTTTCTTGGCATGTGAATGCCACGACACTGTGTTGAGATAATCATCCATTAACTCGGGAAATTCCGCGGCCACGAACGGATAACTGAGCCACTCACGAATCAGAGAATGGTTCTCTCGTATTTTTGGGTTTTTTAACGACGTCAAAAAGGAACTTTGAAACGCGCTCTTACGATTGTGATTCCAGGGCCTCGCCTGGAGCTCCGAAGCAATGTCAGCACGCTTGTACGTGAAGCGTTCGTCAAAGAAATCGTCGAATTCATGGCTTGAATTCGTGGTTCCTTGCTGACTGGTTTTATTCGATGAATGGGCGGACGAGCCCGCTTTTGGCGGCTCGGGCGGGCCCGATTCGGCAAAAGTGCCGGCTCCAAGGTCGAAGCGGTAATACAGGTTTGTCTCCGGATCCAGATACGTCTGGTGAAATCCACCGACCTCATTGACGTAGCGGTAATATCGTTGAGCGGCTGCATCGTAGCGGTAGAGCGTTCTATTCACCCCATCCCAGAATGTATTGGGATCGTGGCTGCTTCGCGATAGATGAGCCCAATACTTTCGATCTTGCTTCGATTTCGGAATATCGGAAGCCGCACTAGACGACTGGTTGCTGCGAGTTCTGGACTGACTGTCATCGTAGGTACTGCGGGCGTACCCTCCTCCGAGTGACGTAAAACGATTTGATCGCGGGTCCCAATGGAACCGCTCCTCGGTGTCTGGATCGAAAAATTCAAAAGCAGAATGGTTGCTTACCCTTTCGTAATAACGGGACCGCTCGGAATCGTATCGGTATTCCTTGCCCCAGTTGCCCGTGAAAAGGTTATCAAATGAGGGAACTCGACGAAGACCCTTCCACCAGGGCTTCTGAGCCGAGGGTGGCAAATCATCAGCGGCTCCGGAAGAACCGTAGCCTTTCCGGTTCGCTGAGTCTGAGTTTGAGTTTCTATCGTGGTTTCCGGCCTGATCTGAGTTTGAGTTTCTGTCGTGGTTTCCGGCCTGATCTGAGTTTGAGTTTCTGTCGTGGTTTCCGGCCTGATCTGAGTTTGAGTTTCTGTCGTGGCTTCCGGTCCGATCTGAATTTGACGAACTGGACTTTGAACCGGTATTCGAGGAACGCGTCTGGCCGTTTCGCCAATATTCAGCGCGCTTCATTTCACTTGAGAGAGCGCTGTTTGCTTCATTGATCCGCTTGAAAAGTTCAGTCGTGTCGACGCCCTTGGTTTTGTTCACGTCCGGATGAAATTTTAGCGACGCTCTTCGATAGGCTTTCTTGACTTCCTGATCGGAAATGCTTTCGCCCGGTGTTACGCGCAAGCCGAGTCTTTCGAAAAAATCAGCGCTTTCCGGCTTTGGCGCAATCACCTCGAAAGCGAAAGAAGTGCTCACGGAATTGGATCCGATGATCCAAAGCGCGCAAGCAAAACCCAAAATGTACGGCCAATCCCGGACATGGTGCCCGGGTGTTGAATTGACGTCATTTTTCATCATTTAAGCATACCATATCGGACATCAAGTCCGGTTGGAATGCTGAATTCCTCAGAAAAACCGAGCTTTTCCTGGGGATCATCTCAAACTATTTTCGTTCCCATTCGGAATTCGGCACGAGCTCAATCGCTGGATCAGCAATTCCTGCTTGTCTGATTTCAACCTCGATGGGTATTCGGTCGAGTTTGTTTTGAATTGCTTCGCTGAAATTGCTGTCCTCCCAAAACTTTT
>Ga0208958_1000741_pt1 | contig 37772 bp, 56 predicted proteins | sample RifOxyB1_FD_184032 | JGI IMG/M metagenome (GOLD analysis project Ga0208958, IMG submission 184032) | Soil microbial communities from Rifle, Colorado - Rifle Oxygen_injection B1 (SPAdes) | ecosystem: Environmental > Terrestrial > Deep subsurface > Rock core/Sediment | place: Rifle, Colorado...
GTAGAGAGACTAATTCGAGGAGGGGCTAACGTACATGTTGGTACAGACCTTGCTCTTAGATGGGCTAGTATAAACGGGCACCTTGAAATAGTAAAACTTCTTCTTGAGCGCGGAGCTGACGTACACGCTTGTGAAGATGAGGCTCTTAGGTGGGCAAGTACGAATGGGCACACTGAAGTAGTAAAACTTCTTCTTGAACGTGGCGCTGACGTCCAAGCTAAGGGGAACGAGGCTTTTAGGTGGGCTAGTAGAAATGGGCTCCTTGAAGTGGTAAAACTTCTACTAGAACACGGAGCCAACGTACACGCTTGTGAAGACGAAGCTTTTAGGCGGGCTAGCGGTAATGGACACCTCAAAGTAGTAAAACTTCTTCTTGAGTACGGAGCTGACGTACATAGCCGTGAAGACGAAGCTTTTAGGCGGGCTAAATATAATGGACATCTCAAAGTAGTAAAACTCTTAAAAGAATGGGGCAACAAATGAATTTCTACAAAGTCCTCAACGAGACCGAGTGTCACTATGGTTTACAATTCAAAACTGGTCTAAATGTGGACCCTGTTCCTTTCCAGAAGGAAGGTTCTTGTTGTCCAGGGGGAATTTACTTCGCTAGGGAAGATATTCTAGCTTTCTTATATCATGGCCCGTGGCTCAGAAAAGTTACCATTCCTACCGACGCAGAAATGGTGCTAGACCCAGGAGGGGAACCTGAAAAGTGGAGAGCTTCTAAGGTTATTCTTGGAAAAAAAGAAAAAATTACCACCAAGGTAATAGAAAGATTGATTCAAGAAGGAGCCGATGTACACACTCGTGAAGATTGTACCCTTAGGGAGGCTAGTGGTAATGGACATTTAGAAATAGTAAAACTCTTACTAGAACACGGAGCCAATGTACACGCTCAAGAAGACAAGGCTCTTAGGTGGGCTAGTAATAATGGACACATCGAAATAGTAAAACTTCTTCTTGAGCACGGAGCTGACGTACGCGCTTGTGAAGATGGGGCTCTTTGGTGGGCTAGTGAGAACGGGCGCCTTGCAATAGTAAAACTTCTTCTTGAGCACGGAGCTGACATACACGCTTTGAAAGACGAAGCTTTTAGGTGGGCTAGTAGAAATGGGCACCTTGAAGTAGTAAAACTTCTTCTTGAGCACGGAGCTGACGTACACGCTTCGAAAGACGAAGCTTTTAGGTGGGCTAGTAGGAATGGGCACACTAAAGTAGTAAAACTTCTTCTTAAGCACGGAGCTGACGTACACGCTTCGAAAAACGAGGCTCTTAGACTGGCTAGTGAGTACGGACACACTGAAGTAGTAAAACTTCTAAAGGATTGGATTAAGAACCACTAAAAAATTCTACAGAAAGGGTACAAGGGAACTGTAGAAAACAACAAAATCAAGAAACAAAAAAAGGAAAACAAAAATGAGCAAAACAAATCATGAGCACATTTTCGTAAAGATTATGAACAAATATCAACAACGGGGTAAGGGGTCGGTATTGGTACAGGCTGAGTGGTGTAGCGTGTGTGGGTATATACAAATAGTCCACGTGGGTAAAGACAATAGTAGAACAGTGGTAAAGATTTTTGAGATTTAGGCTTTTTAACCCGGCGAAAAAATCGAGATAGAAAGGGAACCAAAAATGAGATGGGGAATTAACATTGAGGCACTCTTGTGGGTATTAGGCACTATTTGGGGCTTACTCCTATTAGTATCATTGATAGCAATACCTATAAGCATAGACTGTAAAAACGGCAAAAAAATAAGAACCCCACTTATGCTTCTATTAGCAGGGGCCTATCCAGGCCTATAGAACCCTTTTCTGTTTTGATATTCTGAAAAGTCTATAGGAGGATACTGTCGTGTGTGGCTGCGTACAAGTGGTGCACATAGTTGACATCCTCCCCCGACTAAAGTCGTGGGATTCCTAAAGAATTTCCTCTTTAGCACTCAATGCCCTGAGTGGAGAATACAGCGTTGAGAGACCTCGTTGTTCAATATTGACATCCTCCCACGACTAAAGTCGGGGGATTCCTAAAGATTCTGAATCTTTAGCACTCAATGTCCTGAGTGGAGAAGGTAGAGTTAAGAGGCCTCGTTGTTCGATGTTGATAGCCGAGTTGGTATCTCTATCGTGCACCGTGCCACATTCTTTACACTGCCATTCTCTAACTCGAAGCCCTGCTAGACCGGAGGGGCCAGTAAGACACCCACAGGCTGAACAGGTTCGAGTAGTGTTGTTTTCGTCAACAACGTAGTACGTACCACCACGCGCAATCGCTTTATATTCAATGAAGGTACGAAGTTGACCCCAAGAAGCGTCGGAAACGGACTTGGCTAGCTTGGTCTTTAATAAACCAAGGCTGCCTACGTCACCAACGAATATTTTATTAAAGTCTCTGGTCAACTCATGGGAGACTTTATGGTTGAAATCTTTACGAGAGTTAGCTATTTTAGCATGAATAGTTTGTACTTGACGACTATTATTACACCGTTGGTGGTGGGCGAGCTTTCTCTCGTACTTGCGAAAGAACTTTTGAGCGTCATACTTTTTACCAGTGGATAACGTTGCTAAGGACTTAAGACCTAGGTCGATGCCAACATTGCCTTCGTTGGAGACAATGGTTTCCTCGTATTCACAAACTAAATTAAGGTACCAACGACCCCTAGAATCACAAGAGAAGTTTCCATTCTTAATTGTTGGGGGGATGTCTCTAGTTTTCCAGAACTTGAACCTTCGTCCCTGGTAAACAGCAGAGTCACCACGAAGCTTTATTCCAGAAGCTTTGAAAGGAATCCAGCCCTGGCTTCTTCTACCACGGAATCGTAGAAAACGTTTCTTTTTACCAGTAGGAGATTTGGCTTCCTTTAGTGAAGTAGCATAACATTCGCCAATAGCCTGAATAGTTTGACTGTGCAACCTTAATTCTTTAGAACACCCGGAGGTGAGATTATTAAGCATTACCCAATTAACCCATCGCCTGTTGCTACGAGCGGCTTTCTTTTGAATATCGTTGCAATAGTTCCATACATAGTTTACAGCTCTAGCCATAGCATGGAGGTACTTGTGGGAGGTGGAATCTTTTATACGGAAGGAAAAAGTCTTAACCATTGAAAGCCCCTCCTTGGGACCTAATACAGTAATAGCTTACTATGCTAAAAATGTAAACTATTAGTTTAGTATTTCTAAAAAACTAGGAGGGTCTTATATCCCACCTATAAATAGGTGGGTTTTACGACCCTATAAGATGACTATAAAAACTTTGGAGATCTAGATTTTTTAGCCAGGCAAAAAAATATAACATTGTGGCTAGATTTTTTTGCCTGGCTAAAAAACCAAAACAAAAAAGGAAACAAAAAAGAGCTATCATGGATGTTAGTAAAATCAAAAGGTTTCTTTACCTGTTACAAAACGAAATCAAAGATAATTGTTTCGTTCACTTGCAGTATGATGATCGTCGCGATAGACACTACGACATTTGCAGCGGCTGCTGTGCAATGGTCACATACGAGGAGCTCTCTTGCGCTCGTAAAATAGAACACCACCCAGACTGCACAACACAAGAGATTGAACGACTAATAGATGAACTGATGTCTGAGTTACCGAAGGACTAACGGGAGCTTATCCAAATGACAGCTAAAAACAAACTTTTAACATTACACTTACAAGCAGAAACACAACGTTGGGAATGTGTTATTAATGATATTAAAAATCTATTAAATAATGACAAATTAATAGTGAACCTAACAAAAAAATTGTTGACCATGTCGGCGTATGCTAGGTGGAATGCCTTTGGGGGTAGCAGTGAGTTCCTCCCTGGGTTTTATTCCTGTGGATTTGACCTTCCTTACTCTTCTATTGATATACTAGAGTTTGTAAATCACTTCATAAAGTACGAACTACTTGACGACGGACTACCTGGTGTTATCTACTATAGATGGGATAATCCTCGTCTAACCTACGAAAGATGTAAGAAAAAAGATAAAGGGGCCACACCATATTTCCATTCTAACGTGGAAGTGCTCCGCAAAGAAGACCCAAAAGCAGAATTTCTAACCCCTAAACAGGCATTAGAGATTCTGGAGCTTCATGAAGCTTCATACGAAGAATTTTGTACCCGGGTAATGGAAGATTACCCTAAGGGCGGGGATGTGGAAACAGACGAAGAAAAACAACAAAGAGAATTATTTCAGGCTCTTGTGCAGGAATTAACAAATGACCAATAATTGTAACGTTATAGTAGCTCCAAATCTTAAGCGTTGCGATGGTATAGTTACCCACCAAATAGCAATAACGGGACAAAAAGTGTGTAAGAATTGCTTCGATAGGGGTGCCTTTTTTCCAATAGACAGAGCCCTGGCCTGTTGGTTGGCTATAAACCTATTCGAATGTGATTGTTATAAATATCCCCCTGAATCACAGGCTAAACATCAAGAGATAATTCCGACTGGATATCAAAAAGACGGACTATTAGTAGAATGGAAAAATATAGATTGGGGCAATCTTATTTTCTGGGAGGATGACATATATATAGAGGCTATGAAACCTGTTTTAATAGCAAAGAAAAGGTTTAGATTTTCTACAGAATATGATCCATCGGAAGAACTTCCATGGTGTGCCAAGTTATGGGATATTGAAAAACAAGATTTTAGTATATCTAACGAGAAAAATGAGGAGGATGCCTTATTGTGGGCATTTTACCTCCTGACAAAAACCCACGAAAAAGGATAGAATTCTATGGGATACATGCATATTAACAATCTATACAAAGATACTAGAGTATTAGAGTTTAAAAAACTATATGCTATGGAAAAGATACACGGAACAAGTAGTAGTATACTATGGAAAAATAATGATATACAATTCATTCCTGGTGGGTGTAAAATGGAAACTTTCCTCTCTATATTCAATATCGATGAGTTGAAAGCCAAATTCATAGAATTGGGGCATGAAGAGACTCGATTATATGGGGAACAATATGGTGGACGTCAGCAAGGGATGGCTACCACTTATGGTAAAGACCCCAAATTCATAGTATTTGAAGTACGGGTTGGGGACACCTGGTTGAATGTAGCAAAAGCCGCCAATGTAACTCGAAAGTTAGGACTAGAATTTGTGCACTATGAAGAAATAGATGCTACTATAGAAGCTATCGAAATTCAGAGAGATACTAATTCAATACAAGCGATACGCAACGGTATGGGCACTGGGCATAAGAGGGAAGGGGTAGTACTAAGACCTTTGGAAGAATATGTAGATAATAGAGGAAACAGAGTTATGGCAAAACATAAAGGAGACGAGTTTAAGGAAACTTCCTCTCCCCGCGCTGTAGGTGAAAATCTAGAACAGAAAACTGGACAGCTGGCTGCTTTTGAATGGGTAACCGATATGAGGCTCCAGCACGTCCTGGATGCCCTGAGAGCCCAGTATGACGAGCTAGGTATGCAGCATACCGAGAAGATAATAGACGCCATGTTGGAGGATATAGAGCGTGAGGGAGGGTCCGAAATTATAATGAATAAGTATACACGAAAAGCTATTAGTAGTAGAACTGTCCAACTGTGGAAAAAATGTCGTGAAAAAATACATATGTGAAAAATGTTTTAGAGAAAACGGTTCTATACATATCAAAGATTTAGAAAAACCTTGGCATGAAGGCCTTGTTTATTGTCCCTTTTGTGAGGACTACGATACCTACATAAATCCTACGGAAAAAATTTTATTCATAGATAAAAAGATAAAAGCTTTGAATAAAGACAAAGAATACTATAGGAAACTATTAGGAGTAGTGGAGTCTTTAAAGGTGATTCTATGAGAGGCAATCTAGAGAAGGAAAAAATACTAGAGATACAAAAAAACACTGTAGAGTTTGTGCAGTTGATAAATAATCATATAGACAAAAGACGGCAAGTGGGTGACCCTGACTTCAAAAACTGCCCCCTTATAGATCTAAAAGATCCATGGATGGAAATGTGGTTTTCTTTGTCTGGAGAAAATGTGAAAATAGGATGGAAAGAATATCATAACGACAGTTATGATGTTTGTAATTGTAGCTTTGCAGTATCAGAACTGTGGGAGAAAATTTCTATGGAGGAATTTAAGGCCAAAGTGGAAGAAGTGGTTATGGAAAGACTCGAAATGAAAAGAATAGCCAAGGAGAACACAGATAAACTACTTAGAGCAAAAATGGAGGAAACAGAAAGAAAAGTATTTGAGCGATTGAAAAAGAAATTTGGTTAATATTTCACCGAAAAAAAACAGGGAAAAACCTGTCAATATTGGGGAAAGCACATGTTAAATATTGTTACCTCGGAAAGAACACCCATAAAGATATGGGCTAGCGATTTAGAAGATGGGGCACTTGAACAAGCTAAAAATTTAGCCAACCTTCCGTTTATTTTTAAACACATAGTCTTGATGGCGGATTCTCACCAAGGCTATGGTATGCCAATCGGAGGAGTTTTAGCTACACAAGGGGTAGTTATACCAAATGCAGTGGGAGTAGATATCGGGTGTGGGATGTTGGCGGTTCGAACCTCATTTAGTGATATAACTAATAAAGAATTGAAAGAAATTATGGGCTTAATAAGGGAACTAATCCCCCTAGGGTACAATCACCAAACGTGGGAACAACCGCTAGAATCAATGCCCCTTCTTGACGGTAATTTTGTTCCAAAGTTTGAACAAACTCCTATTTGTAGTATAGAGTGGTCTTCTGCTAGAAAACAGGTAGGTACTCTAGGTGGGGGGAACCATTTTATAGAAATACAAAAAGGTGATGATAAACATATATGGTTTATGCTTCATTCCGGTTCCAGAAATCTGGGCAAAAAGGTTGCTGATAACTATAACAAGCGGGCGATCGAGTTGAATGAAAAATATTATTCGTCAGTGCCAAAAGAAGCACAGCTTGCTTTTCTTCCCTTAGACACCACCGTAGCTGAGTTATATCTTAACGAAATGCACTGTTGTATAGACTTTGCACTCTGTAATAGGCGCTTAATGGCTGAAAACATAAAGAAATGTTTCAATGAGATACTACCAGGAATAGAGTTTGGCGATGAAATAAATATCGCCCACAACTATGCAGCGATGGAACACCATTTTGGTAAAAATGTTCTAATTCATAGAAAGGGAGCTACTAGAGCATACGAAGGGGAATTCGGAATAGTCCCTGGGTCTCAAGGTTCTGCTAGTTATATTGTTATTGGTAAAGGGAATAAAGAGAGTTTCCAATCTTGTTCTCATGGAGCAGGTAGAAGAATGGGTAGGAAAGAAGCTCAAAGAAGGCTCGACTTAAAAGAACAGCAGGAACTATTGAATGACCAAAATATAGTACATAGTGTTAGAAATAAAACTGATTTAGATGAAGCTCCCGGAGCTTATAAAGATATAGAAGAGGTAATGAGAAATCAAGAAGACTTAGTTGAAATAGTGGTAAGGTTGAAACCTTTAGGTGTCATAAAAGGTTAATTTTTTGACGCGTTAAGGAAGGTTAGACAAAAAAGGAAACTAATATGCCTTTAATACTTGTACCCCCTGAATGTGTATTAACTTATGAAGATATAAAAATATATAGATGTTATAGATGTGACATGTATGACAACCCATATGAATTCTATTATACAACCTCTAAAGAAGAAGATATAGATGAGGATTTTGACATAAGAGAATTAGAATTCCCCTATAACTGGATTATAGACTTGAAGAACAAGATAGATGTTTGTAAAGTTTTAATGTATGCAATAGATACTAAACAAATTTGAAAACTAGTCTTTTTTCGCGCGCCAAAAAAAAGTCCAGATAAAAAATGATTAAACAATTAACAATAAAGCTCTGTGCCGAAATAGGATGAACAAAAAGAGAAGAGAAAAAGAGAAAGGAAATCTAAATTGAAATTTACGACGAAACACCTGTTCGTGTTTGTGATTGGTATAGCTTTTCTATTGTTAACAATACTGTTTAGTAGTGGTTGTAAACAAAATAACATACCGGAGACCTCCTTCGCCTTAAAAATATATTTAGAAAATAGCAGGCCTTGTTCTAGAGGAACCTCTAGGGGGATATCTCTTGTTGGATATAGAAGTGCTCTTGTATATTGTAAAGACAAAACTATAATTTTGGACTGTTCATGGCCCGGTTGGACTAAGTATTATTGTACAGAGATTTTCCGGATAAAGACCACACCGTGAGATTTCCAAAAGCAAAATTCTCTAAATAGACAATAGACTGTGGAGAATATGGGTGCTTTACAATAGAATTGGCGTCCTTCCCCGACTAAAGTCGGGGGATTCCTAAAGAGCCTGAATCCTTAGCTCTCAATGTTCTGAGTGGAGAATGTAGAGTCAAGAGGCTCCACTGTTCAATATTGATAGCCAAATTGGTATCCCTATCGTACACCATGCCACATTCTTTACACTGCCGTTCTCTAACTCGAAGCCCTACTAGACCCGATGGACCTGTAAGGCACCCACAGGCTAAGCAGGTTCGAGCAGTATTGTTTTCGTCAACAACATAGTAAATACCACCACGCGCAATTGCTTAACTTTCGAGGTTTGCTAATGGGTTATACTTGGAGCAATTTAGACGACGAACTTGACGAACTATTAAATAAAGCATTTCCATCAAGTATTGGAGAACCAAAAAAAGAATCAAAACTATTAGTTAAAGAAATTTATGAGAGAAACAAAACTGCAAATTTTTGTATAAACTGTGGAAAAAAGACAGAAGAGAAAATGGTGTTAAGCTCTATTATACACTACTGCAAACCATGTTGTGGATAAACCCAAACGAAGCACTTCATTCCAATTATAGATCTAACTCTGGTATTAACTTATTATTTAGATTATTATTTTAAGCAAAAGAGAATGAAAAAACTTTTGACAAACAGTCTCACAATTAAAGGGAGGCAGTGCTTTCTCCTTAAGACTAAAGCTAAGGATTTGTGCACTAAAAAACCAATGGATTTCTATAAGGTTCTCAACTCAGACGAATATCACCACGGTCTACGATTCAAAACTGGTCTAAATATAGACCCTATTTCTTTCAAGAAGGAAGGTTCTTGTTGCCCAGGGGGAATTTACTTCGCTAGGGAAGACATTCTAGCCTTTTTAGGCTATGGGCCCTGGCTCAGAAAAGTTACCATTCCTACCGACGCAGAAATGGTGCTAGACCCTGAAAAAGAACCTGAAAAGTGGAGAGCTTCCAAAGTTATCCTTGGGGAAAGAGAAAAGATTACCGTCGAGGTAATAGAAAGATTGATTCAGGAGGGAGCTAACGTACACGCTAACAAAAATTATGCTCTTCAATGGGCAAGTGAGAACGAGCACCTTGAGGTGGTAAAACTTCTACTAGAACACGAAGTGGACGTACATATTTGGGACGACGGGGCTCTTAGGTGGGCAAGTGAAAACGGGCACCTTGAAATGGTAAAACTTCTTCTTGAGCACGGAGCTGACGTACACGCTCAAAGAGACTATGCTCTTAGGTGGGCTAGTATGAATGGGCACATTAAAGTAGTAAAACTTCTTCTTGAGAACGGAGCTGACGTACACGCTAATACAGGCTATGCTCTTAGGTGGGCGAGTATAAATGGGCACTTTGAGGTGGTAAAACTCTTAGAAGAATGGGGCAACAAATGAAATTGCAAAAATTGAAACCCATATCCTGGTCGATAGACTGTGGGGACTATGGGTGTTTTGTAATAGATGATCTCAAAGACTATTATATTGCCACAAGCGTGTATAAAGATGCCCCACCTCAAGAGAGATTTACAACTTTGTGGATGGGAAAGAATTTGGAAGAAGAGGCTGCTATCTTTATAAGATTAGGTAAGACTTTATGTGCCACAGCATTTGCTACAAAAAAAGAAGTTTTAGATTGGTGTCAAGAAAGACTACTGGAGATAATAGACGTAGTAGAAGAAAGAAAAGCTGAACAAATTAAAAACTAGTTCTTGTCAATAGTATAATTTTTTCCTATATATATTTGTGGAAAGTTTTTCTTTAGGTTTTTTTGGCGCACCAAAAAATAACAATTATAGGAAAACTCTAATGATTATAACTACATCAAAAATAAAAATACCCCATAAGATACGTCAATTAATAAAGAAGAATGACTTTGGTATGTTTATACTGTCAACAAGACAGTTTAATTTCTTATTGCGAAAATGGGGGCATGAGAAAGAAGTCATAGGCTTAGCTATGCTGGATGAAGGACTAATATTTATTAATGGAGGCAGGTTAGAGAAAGAACAATTTTCCCAAGGGCAAATAAATGCAATTCTTCTACACGAGATATCTCATATACTTCTTAATTCTAGAAGTGAAACAAAAGTTGATAATTACGTGGAAAGACTTGCACGAAAGTGCAGGATAGATATTGAAGATGTCTAATGTAGTTTTTTGCCGAATTTTTGGGATTTAATTTTCCCCACTGGAGAAAATCATGCGAATTGATCCAAGCTTGCTTGACAAATACTGCCAGGAGAAAAAAATTACCGTTCGTCCACACCCTTTTTTGCCCCTCCGGATTTATAATTACACCAAAGAATGCACTTACAACCGCTTGTGGGACAACCTCACAATGATGTGTAGGGGTCTCATTGTAGATATTGATGGCAATATTATAGCTCGTCCTTTTAAGAAATTCTTCAACATTGAAGAGTATGGACAAGAAAACTTCTTTCCCCTTCCTACAGGCCCTTTCAAGGTATACGATAAATTAGACGGGTCTTTAGGTATCCTCTACCATACTCCTGACGGGCCAGCTCTAGCAACCAGAGGTTCTTTTGATGGTGAGCAAGCCATAGTTGGAACGGAAATACTAAAAAATCATCTTAAAAATAATATCACCTTTCTTCCTAAGTATACATACCTGTTTGAAATCATCTACCCTGAAAATAGAATAGTATTAAGCTATGGTCAAGAAAGAAAACTAGTTTTGTTATCGGTGAGAATAACTGAAACGGGGGAAGAGCTACCTTTAGATTGGTTTTCGTGTCTTGGGTTTGAACTTCCTACTAGATATGATTATATAAATGATTATACTAAAATAAGAGAGGTCTTGTCCTCTGATAATAAAGAAGGCACGGTGGTAGTATTTGAATCGGGAGAAAGACTTAAGATTAAGTTCGACGACTACGTACGATTACACAAACTTGTTGTCGGTGTAAACAGGTCTCGTATATGGGAAATCCTTTCTTCTGGAGGGAGTCTAGATTCGTTTGCACAGGGTTGTCCTGATGAAATATTTAAGGATATCAACGAATTAAAAACCAAAATTCTTGATGAATATCAAGAGGTGGAAAAAACAGTGAGAGAAGACTTTCGTAGTGATTTTGCTACGAGAAAAGAAGCAGCCACATATTTTCTAAAGTGTACTTATCCACAAATTTTGTTTGCCATGCTAGACGGTAAAAAATATGACCATCTGATATGGAAACAAATTGAAAAATAAAGAGGTGTTTAAATTTATACGATTCTAGTTCTCTTCCTAATAGGTTCTTTCTTCTGGTTAATTGGGGAAATTCATATACAAGGAACGGTCTATGAGAACAAACATCGCAAGACAGACGGACGGTAAACAGGTCTCTCCAGCAAGGGGGGGCGGCTCTCTCTATGGAAATGACGCACAGCCAAAAATGCTTCTAATATGGCTGGATTTTTCCAAGTCAGACTCGATACAACCCAAGCCTTTCCTCGACGCCCCCTACAGCTGGGCTGCGTGTAGAGAAACATTACAACGTAATTATGAAGTTGTATGTAGACGGAATGGTTTTGAGGCCTTCCCTTATATTAGTGTAGTTTTTTATATGCCTGATAAATATAATCTGGACCATGTAAAAGGGGCCTTGAATGTAGGTTTAGAACGTTTAAATAGCTTAGAGGATGAGTATGGGTGGGCCAGGACAGAGTATATTGATGTAGGAGAGAGACAGTTACTATTCATAGGGTCCAAGAGATGGAGGAGCTGTGTTCCTTATCTTTCTCTGTGGTGTCTTCTTTTAAGAACGTTTATGACGGAGGAAGATACCAATTTCCCTCCAAAAAAGTATTCAATAGTAGATGGAAATAAAAAAGCCGAGCTGGGTTTTGTATTAGAAAACAATTTTGAACCAATGAATATAGTTGAAATAATGATAAAAAACTATAAAGACATAGTACAAGGGGTAGACCCTGCTAAAGTCCGTCAAGAGGACACCACCGTCGGTATATCAAACCAGGTACTATTAGTCCGTATGATTTGTGAAGCAGAAAAAATTCTTCCTCCAGGAAGAGCTAGTCTTTATATTTCCAGGTGTTTCATACCTCTTATAAAGGACATTGCCTATAGATTCTTTAATGGAGAAGACATAGGATACATAAACATGGCTATGAAAAATATATTTGAGGATATAAGGAAGAAACCAATAACTAACTTTACAAGGGAGACAACAGGGGATCTGTACGTAGGATATAGTTATATTATATCTAGAAATCTTAGAAAGATTCTAAAAAAAGAGGGAATTAATTTTAAATAGTCTCTGAACCAAACGGAATTATTAAAAAAACAAAGATTGGAGGATATGTGAGAACATACATAGCTAAGGAATTGGCCAAAAGACAGCCTTTGTCCTGTACCAATATTTGTAGTATATATGCTTCTGAAGATATAAACATGTGTTTAGCTTATATCCTATTACTACCAAATAAAAAAACACAACTATATAGGTATAAAGGATGGGAAGAATGTAGGGAACTCTTGGTCTTTAATTTAGATGGGTATGCAAAGAAAACATCAGGGGGCTATTCTTGTGTTATCTTTGATATCTCAGCGAATGGAACCAAGAAATCATTAGTAGAAAAACGAATAAGGATAGGTTTGGGCACGTTAAATAAATTGGAGACCAAATACGGGTGGGAAATAACTGAGTGCCTATATTTAGAAAAGAACCTGCTAGTATTCGTAGGTTCCAAAAGGTGGACCAAGTATTCTTCTTACTTATCGCTCTGGGCTTTGCTCTTAAGAACCTTCCTATCTAGAATGGTAAAAACACTACCTCCCGCACACTACGCCTTTGATAGCCAGTATAGTGGTAGAGACGACTTAAACTATATCAAGCGCAGATTCTTAAATAACGCCAATATTATAGCGATTATGTTAAAAAACTATGATAAATTAATTAGGGGGTTAAAGAACAGTTATGATATGAACAGTACGGGTATAGCGGAGGATTTATTAGTAGCGTATATTCTATACAAAGCAGATAGATATATTCCAAAAAACAAACGGAACCTAGTGATAGGAGATAGCTATTATATAGCATGGGATGAGTATCTTGATGAGTTACTATATTTTGGTAGCCTTAACTTACGAAAAATGCGTTCAGATATAGAAGATATAACATATGATTCACAAATTAGAATATCTAAATCTTTTAACCATAATAAGTTTACTAATAATCTATTGGACATTCTAAGAAAAGAAGGGGCACTAAAACCGTATAGCAGTTAAAATTTTTTAGCCCGGGAAAAAACACCCACTAAGGATTCCAGAAAGAAGCAAAACATTGGCTTATCAAAATCTGCCTGGGGTATTTATATACAGCCCACCAGTAAAAGCCCACAAAGTATTTCGACGGCTAGCACTTTATCCTATACAAAGAATACTAAATAGGGTGTCTCGCAAAACAAATATTAAGTTCAAATCTTTTATGGGCTACAGACTTAATATGGCTAAACAAAGATACAAAGTGTTTTATGACAAAGGAACTTTTTGCGTAAAATGCGGTCTACAAGGAAGTTACTTTGCCCTAGAACGAGCCCTTTTTAATGGAGAAGAATCGGTACCCCATTTTAGTTTATATGGAATAGACGAGCAGGGGGACGAGGTTCTAATTACCGTTGACCATCTTATCCCTCTTTCCTTAGGGGGTAAAAACACACAGGATAATAAAGTTCCCATGTGCGTAAAATGTAATCGTGAAAAAGGAAACAAGTTGGAAGATATATCCCTCTATGTAGGACAAATTCGTCAGAACCAAGCCTTTTTGCCAAACTTTCGCAGAAAGGATGAATTTTAGAAAGAAAACCATGTTCCACACAAAAGAAGAACAACTTATAGGCGCAGCCAAGATCGGTAATGTAAAAGAAGTTAGGAACTTAGTAAGAGAAGGAGCTGACGTACACGCTTGTGAAGACGAGGCTCTTAGGGAGGCTAGTGGTAATGGACATTTTGAAATAGTAAAACTTCTTCTTGAGCACGGAGCAGATGTACACGCTTATGAAAATTGGGCTCTTAGGTGGGCCAGTATGAACGAGCACATTAAAGTAGTAAAACTCCTACTAGAACACGAAGCTAATGTACATACTTACGAAGACGAGGCTCTCAGATTGGCTAGCGAAAACGGGCGCCTTGAAATAATAAAGCTTCTACTAGAACACGGAGCTGACGTACACGCTTGTGAAGACGAAGCTCTCAGATTGGCTAGCGAAAACGAGCACCTTGAAGTAGTAAAACTTCTACTTGAGCACGGAGCTGACGTACACGCTGATATAGACTATGCTCTTAGGTAGGCTAATATGAAGGGGCATACTGAAATAATAAAGTTTCTACTAGAACACGGAGCCAACGTACATGCTTGTGAAAATGGGGCTGTTAAGTGGGCAAATAGGAATGGACACATTGAAGTAGTAAACCTCTTAAAAGAATGGAGTAACAAATGAATTTCTACAAGATCCTCAACGAAAAAGAAATTCACAACAGTTTACAACTCAAAACCGGTCTAAACGTAGACCCTGTTCCTTTCAAGAAGGAAGGTTCTTGTTGTCCAGGGGGAATTTACTTTGCTAGGGAAGACATTCTAGCTTTCTTATATCATGGGCCTTGGCTCAGAAAAGTTACCGTTCCTACTGACGCAGAAATGGTGCTAGACCCTGAAAAAGAGCCTGAGAAGTGGAGAGCTTCCAAGGTTATTCTTGGGGAAAAAGGAAAGATTACCGTCGAGGTAGTGGAAAGATTGATTCAAGAAGGAGCCGGTGTACACGCTTGTAAGGACGAGGCTCTTAGGTGGGCTAGTGCGGATGGACACTTTGAAGTGATAAAACTTCTTCTTAGGCACGGAGTTGACGTACACGCTCAAGAAGATGAAGCTTTTAGACGAGCTAGTATGAACGGACACATTAAAGTAATGAAGCTTCTTCTTGAGTACGGAGCTGACGTGCACGTTTACGAAGATTATGCTCTTAGATGGGCTAGTAGGGAAGGACACCTTGAAGTAGTAAAATTTCTTCTTGAGTACGGAGCTGACGTGCACGTTTACGAAGACTATGCTCTTAGGTGGGCTAGTAAAAATGGGCATCTTGAGGTGGCAAAACTTCTACTAGAACACGGAGCCAACGTACACGCTTGTGAGAACGAGGCTTTTGGAAATGAGGACACGTCTAGGTAGTAAGCCTCTTGAAAGAATGGAGCAAAAAATAGCTTGCAACATCTAAAGACCAAGGGGTTCATTATTAGTATCGTTTTGTTTTTACTATTTAGTTGTTCTTGTACAGCAAAATATGGATTTGTACCATATACAGGTCAGAGTTTGAAAGAAGAACCATACGTAGAATTAAATAGAAAAAATACTAAAATATATTTATGGGCATGTTTTAAACATCCTGTTTCCTGCTCGTTAACTTATAGTGCTTTACCTTGTATTCATAACCCCCTCCCAACTGCTATTCATGGGGAATTGATTTGTGAATATAGGTGGGAAGGATTCATAACCAAGGAAAAAAAGAAGAAAGTAATTCTTCCAGCCAGATCAAGCAGGAAATATGATATGACCTACGTTACTTTCATTGATACTCCGGGAACAGCAGAAATTGCTTGTTATATAGAATACAAGGCCTCTAATTTCATATCCTATACTCGTGCTAAGAAATCAAACGAATGAAGAAATTCATACTTTTGTTCACTTGTCTTGGTTGTTGTCAAGAATGCTATTACAATAATTATGCAAGCTTTACAAATTATGATTTAGACGACTATAGAAAAAACAAAACCCCTTATGGGATTACTGTTTATACCAATACCGGAGTCAACCACTGGGAAGTGGATGAAAGAACCAGAGAACTGGAAACCTGTTTAGGAATAAGAGTAAGGAAAGTTTGTTTTGCCATTCTAGTTCCGGATGACTGGTTCTATTCTACAACGTCAGGACAGGAACTTCTACCCTATGCTGCACCAATAGAATACTGTTGGGAGAAAGGATTAGATATTCCCTTCTACTGTGAAGGAGTGGTTAAGCCTACTAATTTATGTCCCTTAACATGTAATTGGAGGGTAGCTACTCAAGATAATTTTCTAATAGTAACCGGACCTAGTTTGATTTTATACAAGGCTGAATTAGCTCGTCTTGTTACAGGGATTAATAACCCCTGGGAAAATGAAACCCTTAGACCCTGCCTTTAGGAGGATACGATGTCGTATCAAGGTGAAGAGCAATACCTATGTGTAAATGGGCACTTAACTGGAAGGAACTGTTTTAATAGTCTTATGGACTCTGAGTGGCTCACAGGAAAGAGTGGTAAATGTGATATATGCGGAGAAGATTTGGTATGGTGGCATAGCGTAGATTGTACCAACAATGAGGGTGTATTTGTTAAGCCACAAGAATATACGAGAGAAACAAAAGAAACCTGCCCCCACTGCACTCATACACATGTAACCAAGGTTACATATAAGATACCAGGTAACTATGGAGGAAGAGTGGAGGGAGTACAAGCCAGGGTTCCTTTTGGACGAGCAACGTTCGTTCTTGGTAGTATTAAAGGCGAAGAATTCGCAACGTCAGGAGAGGCTTATGACTATCTAAATAGAAGAGACAAAGAAAGACCAGAGTTGAGATTCCAAGAGGGGTGGAGTGAAGAATACCAAAATAGGTATGATGCTTGGTATAATAGGTGGTACAAGGAGGAGAAATGTCCATAAGTTGTTCGGGTGATTTAGATTTCCAACAGCGAATAGATAATCTTACAATAGGTGAGATTATTACTTTTTGCCCGGCGGAAAAAAGACAACTATCAATAAATGATATAATTTTAGAACTAAAAGACAGGGTAAAAGGAGTCATAACGGAGATACTATGGCCTGATTATAATGGTGGATACTCTTTCAAGGTATATATAGAAGTAGCCTCATCTGAAAACGCTAAAATATATACTTCGATGTTTATAAAAACAGAAGATATTAAACAGGTTGGTTTACGTGCTTGAACACAAACCCCTCCTTACAGACGCTAAAGAAGAACGACTGATAATATCAGGATACTCTAATAGTGTTGATATGAAAAAACTATTAAAACTTCTCCATAAGAAAATGACCGTAATTAATTCCAATGGATATAGTTTTAAGTTTATAGAAGAAGAAGATACAACGATAGATTTTTCTATCAAATCTTTGGGTACAGATACAAAAAAACTAAGTTTCTTTCTTGAATCTGTCAAGCCTAATGCACATAAAAATAAAGAACAAGTAGAAAAACTACAAGCTGACTTGTTATTATGGTTGTCCAGGTAGTTTTTTGCTAAATTTTTGTGGAATTATTGACAAAGATATTCTTTGTCTTATATTTAATTTAATGCGGGCTTGGTGTAATTGGTAACACACTGGAGTTCCTCTCTAGAGATGTTGGTCCAAGTCCAACAGCCCTGCTTAACTCAATTCGGCATCTTAGTTGACATCTTTTCCTCCCTAAGAAAAAGAAATTTCTAAGGAAAAACCATGTCTTACACAAAAGAAGAACAACCTATAGGCGCAGCCAAGATCGGTAAAGTAGAAGAAGTTAGGGACTTAATAAGAGAAAAAGCTAACATACATACTTGTGGAGACGAGGCTCTTAGGGAGGCTAGTGAGAACGGGCGCCTTGCAATAGTAAAACTTCTTCTTGAGCGCGGAGCTGACGTACACGCTTGTGAAGATAATGCCCTTAGGTGGGCTAGTTATAATGGACATCTTGGAGTAGTAAAACTTCTTCTTGAGAACGGAGCCGACGTACACGCTGACGAAGATGGGGCTCTTAGATTGGCTAGTTATAATGGACAACTTGAAATAGTAAAACTTCTTCTTGAGCACGGAGCCGACGTACACACCCGTAAAGACGAAGCTCTTAAGTCGGCTAGTGTGAGGGGGTACGTTGAAATAGCAAAACTCCTTCGTGAACACAAGGTCCTTGAGAAAAATCGGATAGCCAAAGAAGAAAATCCTTCATTGTTGGAACAAAAGGAATCTGAAATAGAAACGAAACCTAGTAAGGAACCGGAAATCCTCCTTCCACTGTTTGCCCTTGTTTCTTTAGTAAAAGCTTGTTGGGAGAAGACCTAAAAATTCTCGGAGGTGCGAAAAAATTAATGATTAAATCGATAGAAAAATTATTTGAACATACACAAAAAATACTAAACAAGTACGACTTTCAGGGACTTATTAAGGGGGGAGCACCCGAAGACGAATACGACCCGGAAGTCAGGGCCTTGGTCCTTTGGTTCGTGGAACATAAAGATCCTAAAATAAGAGAAGTAGCTACAGAACTGCACAGTATTTTTTGTAAATACTTTTGGGAGGATACTGCGGGAGAACCAGAACAATATGTAGAAGCGGCCGGAGAAATTTTGAACTAGGGGTAGCGCACCCGGTTTGGAACCGGGGGGGGGAGGGCTAAGAGCTCAAATCTCTCCTCCTAGATTAGGGGAGTATAGCCCAATTGGTAGAGGCCCGAGTCCTAGAAACTCGTCGTTCTCGGTTCAAGTCCGAGTACTCCCATTTAGGGCGCATAACTCAATTGGAAGAGTGCCAGCCTTACAAGCTGGAAGTTGCAGGTCCGAGCCCTGCTGTGCCCACAATGCCTCGATAGCTCAGTTGGAAGAGCACGTCACTTGTAATGATGAGGTCGGGGGTTCGATTCCTCCTCGAGGCTAAATTAGTTTCCTTCCAAAAAGGAGCTTCAATTTTGATGAAAAAAGTGGTTTTCGGATCTTTCGTATTTTTCTTTTTACTAACTTGTCATACATCCCATGCTCAAATCTTCCATGGAATTCGTCCTCATATTGCGAACACACCAGAACACCAACTTGTACTTAGTTTTCCCATTATTCCCCCTGCGGGTTTATCAGATTTATTTGCTATCGAAAAATCAGTAGAGTTCATAACAGCTTTTAATAGAATCAAAGTACCAAAAGGAAATGAAACACTGGCCGTATTTGCAGAGCAAGCTATGGACTTTATTAATAATGCAAACGTACTATATGGAAAGAACATCTCTGTAGTAGGGGCTGTTCTTCCATTTAGATTATTTGGCATTAATACCAGATGGTTTGAACTATCTATTGACGGTGGAATACAAGACTATACATCAATAAAGGTTACCGGTTTAAAGAATAAACTTTCTGCAGGGGATATTTGGATAGAACATACAAGGGATCATAAATATATTGGGATGAAAATAGCCCCACAAAATATATTAAAAATAATTGCTGTCTCTTTTGCCGGCGCTGATACCTGGGCAATAGCTAAAATCCCTATTAAAGGAAAAACTTCCGTAATAACTCCTCTGGCCGGTATTGGAATTAGTACCGCCTATGGGAATAGATATGGTTTCTCTATGGATGTAGAAGAATTTGTTACTTCCCAGGTTGGATTCTTTACAACAAAAGAAATGCACCAAGGGTTTATTTGGGCTATCAGTGGAATGGCCGGATTTCAATTTGATTCTACGTATGTTGGTTTCAGAACTATTCTCCAACTATGTGGAAAACCGAATTTGCCTTGGGATGATCAAGATAGATTTAATGTGTCTCCAATTTATAATATGGGTACAGATATGAGAATATGGAAAATAGCTAATATTAGAGCAGAAATAAGAGACCTATCAAGTCCTGAATATAATGTAGAAATTCAACGAGGGTTTCTATATAACAGTGAAGTAGCTGTAGGGGGATTATTTCGTTCCAGGTTATTTGGAAAATCTACGGGATATGTAGCGTTGAGTTTAGGTTCGAAATATATAAAATTTAATTTAATAACATTAACAAATGGCAAAACATTAGGTGCCCTGTTAGGCTTGCTTGTTGGTCTAAACCCAGAATAACTAACAAAAGAAAGGAAAAACCATGCCTATACCAGCACATACTTTAGTTCAATATATAGAGGTAGAAGGAAAAAAGAAAGCTGTCTTAGTAGCTACCCCTCTCAATGATACTCAATATGGAATAGGATTTTCGGTTTGTCATTCCAGAGACCGATTTAATAAGAAGAGGGGATTAGAAATAGCCCTTGGGAGAGCAGTCAAAGGAACGTTAACCATCGTCCCCATTGACATGGAGTCTCTCATAGAAGAATACCTGTCTAACTTTCTAAAGAGGTGTGACTCCTTCTACAAAGGAATGGTCTTTTATAATACAGTGGAAGACAAATACGATGCAGCGCTTAATTCAGATTTTGGACAAAAGGAATCCCTGTAACTAAGTCATAAACAAGCTAGATTTGTGAAGCGAGGGGAAGGACAAAAAAACAAAAACAGTTAAACACACAAAAGCAAAACACAATACTATTTCCCCTTCTCGGACTTTTTGGAATAACGACCCTAACAAATAGGTGACTGCGATTTTTTGCTGAATTATTGATCTTTGTTATTAAATTCAAAAATAAAAACCCCAAAACAACAAGAGAAAGAAAAAGAACATGTCGAAAATCGTTGAGACCGCAAAGAAGTCAGCTATGGTACTGAAGGACAAGGCAGTACATGGGGCAGAGGTGGCTGTGTCCGTAGCAGCCAAGGATCTGTTGGTAGAACAAGTTGTGAAGATGCTGGGCAAACACTTCCCCAAAAAGTTTTACGAAACCCCCATCGGAAAGGCAGTAATGGACAGCGCTGCCTGCTATCTGGTGCACGTTGCCGCTTCCACGTTCCCCACCACCCCTGGTGCCTCCATCGCGGCTAAGGCTGCAGAGATGGCCATGGAGGGTGTAGCTCGTGACTCTTTCACTCCGCTTCTCGGGATGGGTAAAGAACTTCTGTCACAGGTATCAGAGCAATTCAAAGCTAGTGGGATGCTTCCTAACGAGAGCAACTAGATGGGGTTATCGATAAGTGCCCATTTAGGAAAAAAAGGAAAGATAAGAACATACCTCCGATACTACAAGTGGGCATCAGAGAATAGTCCGGGATTTTCTTTCACCCTCCCTCTTATCTCCTTTCTGTTGTTTGGGGATAAGGATAAAAAAGAAGAACCAAGAGAGGTAGAAGCTACTAAAAAATAAGTAGCTGGGAAAGGTGGCTGAGAGGTCTAAAGCGCTGGTCCTGAAAACCAGAGAGCCAAAAAGCTCCGCGGGTTCGAATCCCGCCCTTTCCTTTTTTGACATCCTCCCCTTTCTAAGGAAAAACCATGTCTTACACAAAAGATGAACAACTTATAGGCGCAGCCAAGATCGGTAAAGTAGAAGAAGTTAGGGACTTAATAAGAGAAAAAGCTAACATACATACTTGTGGAGATAGTGCCCTTAGGTGGGCTAGTTATAATGGACATCTTGGAGTAGTAAAACTTCTTCTTGAGAACGGAGCTGACGTACACGCTTGTGGAGACGAGACTCTTAGGGAGGCTAGTGGTAATGGACATTTTGAAATAGTAAAATTTCTTCTTGAACACAAAACCAACGTACACGCTTGTGAAGATAGTGCCCTTAGGTGGGCGAGTACAAAGGGGCACACTGAAGTAGTAAAACTTCTTCTTGAACGTGGCGCTGACGTACACGCTTGTGAAGAAGAGACTCTTAGGTGGGCTAGTTATAATGGACAACTTGAAATAGTAAAACTTCTTCTTGAGCACGGAGCTGACGTACACGCTCAAGAAGACAAGGCTCTTAGGTGGGCTAGTATGAATGGACACACTGAAGTAGTAAAACTTCTTCTTGAGCACGGAGCCGACGTACACACCCGTAAAGACGAAGCTCTTAAGTCGGCTAGTGTGAGGGGGTACGTTGAAATAGCAAAACTCCTTCGTGAACACAAAGCCCTTGAGAAAAATCGGATAGCCAAAGAAGAAAATCCTTCATTGTTGGAACAAAAGGAATCTGAAATAGAAACGAAACCTAGTAAGGAACCGGAAATCCTCCTTCCACTGTTTGCCCTTGTTTCTTTAGTAAAAGCTTGTTGGGAGAAGACCTAAAAATTCTCGGAGGTGCGAAAAAATTAATGATTAAGAGGTCTAAAGCGCTGGTCCTGAAAACCAGAGAGCCAAAAAGCTCCGCGGGTTCGAATCCCGCCCTTTCCTTTTTTGACATCCTCCCCTTTCTAAGGAAAAACCATGTCTTACACAAAAGATGAACAACTTATAGGCGCAGCCAAGATCGGTAAAGTAGAAGAAGTTAGGGACTTAGTAAGAGAAGGAGCTGCCGTACACGCTTGTGAAAACGAAGCTCTTTGGTGGGCTAGTAGGAATGGGCACACTGAAGTAGTAGAACTTCTTCTTAAGCACGGAGCTGACGTACACGCTCAAAGAGACTATGCTCTTAGGTGGGCTAGTACAAAGGGGCACCTTGCAATAGTAAAGCTTCTTCTTGAGCACGGAGCTGACGTACACGCTTCGAAAAACGAGGCTCTTAGATTGGCTGGTATGAATGGACACATCGAAATAGTAAAACTTCTTCTTGAGCACGGAGCCGACGTACACGCTTACAAAGACGAGGCTCTTAGATTGGCTAGTATGAATGGACACATCGAAATAGCAAAACTCCTTCGTGAACACAAAGCCCTTGAGAAAAATCGGATAGCCAAAGAAGAAAATCCTTCATTGTTGGAACAAAAGGAATCTGAAATAGAAACGAAACCTAGTAAGGAGCCGGAAATCCTCCTTCCACTGTTTGCCCTTGTTTCTTTAGTAAAAGCTTGTTGGGAGAAAACCTAAAGGAGGAGTACCGTGAAGACAGTGGTTTACATATTAACTATTGCAATAGTTATTGTGTTAACGACTATCTTTAGTGACGTAGTTAATCCTCTCAGTGAAAAGAATATTTCCAGAAACACTAAATGTTATAACCTCTCTAAAGCCACGAAAGAAATAATCGAGGTATTTATTTCCTTTGACAAACAAAGAGGACAAGTACTAAGAAGAGCACTCAAGGAAAATCCAAAAATTTGTGTAGGCAAGTCTTGGGTGTTAGGTCCTTTTTTAAACGATGTAGCTATGACGGTAGATAATATTATAGTGGTTAAAGACATGAAAGATATGTCGATCTATCTCTTAGTACATGAACTTGTTCACGTATATCAATATAAGAAGTTAGGTAAAAATAATTTCTTGAGAATATATTTTGGTGAAACTTTAGGTAATTATATTACTAACAAGTTTACTTTCTTTTATCGCGCAAACAAAAATTTGAACAATCCATTAAAAGATATGTTAGCACAATCTAAAAAGAACCTTCTGGAACGACATGCAGACGATATAGATGAAGAATTTTCCAGCTGGACTTCTAATGAAGGTATAGTAGAGATAAGGAATATATTGAGAAAACACGGTTTGAGATACATTCCTTTTAGTTAATTCGACCAGGACCGGAGAATGAAGTGAACCCGCTACAAAAAGAAATAGACAGTCTGAATATCTTTTTTAAGGAAAAGGAAACCGTTCTTGTAGGCTGTTCTGGTGGCGCTGATTCCAAAAGTTTAGTCGGGGCCTTCTTAGATAGCCCTCTTAATCTACATATAGTAGTAGGTCATATCGACCATGGAATTAGGCCTGAATCTAATAGGGACGCTGAAGAGGTAACTTCTTGGTCAAAAAGCCTTGGCTTGCTTTGTCTAGTAAATAAGTTACACCTGTTAAAGACCGATGAAAATACCGCCCGTGTGGTCAGACACCAAGCACTGGAAAAAATGAGGGAGTTTGTAATAGCAGAGAAGGTAGCTTTAGCCCATAATGCCAATGACCAATTAGAAACCCTTCTTATGAGAGTGTGTAGGGGCCATGGTCTTACAGGTGCTTGTGGGATTAGGAAAGTATCGAAGTCTGTTATTCGGCCTCTACTTAATACTCCACGAGAAAGAATTGACGAATACATAAAATATCGTGGGTGGGAACCCATAGAAGATAGCTCTAATAAAACTGAAACATATTTTAGAAATAGAGTTCGAAAGCAAGTGATTCCCTTTTTCCTGAAAGAAAATCCTAATATTCTTGAGGTAGCATGTAATACTGCTGAAACTCTTCAAGAGGAGCTTTCTTTAGTAGAAAGTTATGAACAGAGAGAGTGGAAAAAAACATACCATAGTAACGCTTTAAATTTATCCCTCCTAAAGGACATGCCAAAAGAAATGGCAGCTAGACTCCTAATCAGACTTTGGAAAACACATTCCCATACCTCAGAACAATTATCAAGAAAACATGTTGTTCAAGCTTTAGAGGTAATCCGTTCTAAATTAGGAGGACAAACCATTCAATTACCGGGATTGAATCTTAAAAAAACAAAATACTGGTTGTGCGTTCTGGAGAATAAAAATCCCCAATATTTATAGCCCAGATGATGAAATTGGTAGACGCAAGGGACTCAAAATTCCTCGGGAATTTCCCGTGTCGATTCAAATTCGACCCTGGGTACAAAAATTTTAATTTCTTTAGAAGGCTTTGCAGTCAAAAACCGTGAAAGAAAAAACCTTGCTCCCAACAAAAGAAGAACAACTTAACACGACTCTTATGCGGGCTAGTAATTATGGATACCTTGAAGTAGTAAAACTCTTACTAGAACACGGGGCTGACGTACACGCGCACGAAGACGAGGCTCTCAAGTGGGCTAGTATGAATGGACACACTGAGGTGGTAAAACTTCTTCTTGAGCACGGAGCTGACGTACACGCTTGTGAAGATGAGGCTCTTAAGTCGGCTAGTGTGAGGGGGTACGTTGAAATAGTAAAACTCCTTCGTGAACACAAGGTCCTTGAGAAAAATCGGATAGCCAAAGAAGAAAATCCTTCATTGTTGGAACAAAAGGAATCTGAAATAGAAACGAAACCTAGTAAGGAGCCGGAAATCCTCCTTCCACTGTTTGCCCTTGTTTCTTTAGTAAAAGCTTGCTGGAAGAGAGCCTAGTTAAAAAGCTATTAGAATGTTTAAATTGCATCCTGCTTTGAATCGCTTAAACGAGTATACTTTGAGAATTGATAATCCACAAGGAGTGGATGCCCATATATTTGCTAACCAAGAGGTACAAATAGAAACTAACGCAGTAGAGGAGTTACTAGGATTTCTTAGAGTTCACCAAGATTATGAAGGAACTCTCGAAAAAGTTGTAATAACCCCAGATTTTCATAAAGGTAGAGGAATACCTATTGGTACTGTTGCACTAATGAAGGGACTAGTGTTACCCCAGGCAATAGGAACCGATATAGGTTGTGGGGTTAGTCTTCTAATTACTGATTTACAATCTAAAGATTTGGAACCTCATTGGCCCACTTTTCAGACCAAGCTACGATATCTTTTCTTTCAAGGAGGAAGAGATATCCCGATGTCACCAGAGCAACGAATATCGATGTTATGCCAAGGTCCCCTTGGTCTATTAGAAAATTATAATATCAACGCACATATTGGGCTATGGCAATATTATGAACCCAAAATACAAGCTATTAATGCTACTCTTGTAACTTCACAACCAGTAACTTTGTTTTCTCCATTTTTAAACTATGTAGAAGGTTCAGGGAGGCAAGATAGCCGAGATGCCCAAATAGGTTCCGTAGGAGGAGGTAATCACTTTGTTGAAATCCAAGAGGTAAATCAACTGTTAGGTTCAACTTACTTGTTAGATAACAAGCTTATAAATATGCCAATTCATCCTGGTATTGTTACCATCATGGTACACACAGGCTCTGTTAGTCTAGGCTCCCTTGTAGGGAGATATTTTGTAAACCGTGCAAGAGAACATTGGCCTAAAGGAGCTGCAAAACCTAAGAGCGGATTCTATAAATTAGAGGGGATAAACGCAGAAGAATACCTTACAGCGATGTGGAACGCGATCAATTTTGCAGCTTGCAATCGCATGTTTCTAGGTCTAATGGTAATTCGTGCTTTGGTAGAAACACTAGGACAAAAAGTTCAACATTGCTTGTTGTGGGACTCTCCTCATAACTGGATCTCCCAAGAAGGTAACCATTATTTACATCGTAAGGGAGCCTGTCTAGCGAAGAAGGGAAAGCCCGTCTTAATTCCTGGCTCTATGGGAGACGCAAGTTATGTGTTAGTAGGTAGTGGAAATGAAACAGCATTAAATAGTGCCTGCCATGGTACTGGTAGACAAATAGCTAGAGGGAAAACTTTAAAACAAGAAGAGTTAAGCAAATTAAAAATAGTAACAGCTATAGATCCAAACACTATTGAAATAAGATGCCGCCCAGATATCCTGAAAAAATACCATAGAACATTAGCAGAAGAAGCACCCGAAGCTTACAAACCCAGCGGACCAATTATCCAAACAATGCAAGATGCTGATATTGCCAGCCCAAGAGTAAAACTCCGGCCTTTACTTACAATCAAGGGATAGGAAAACTATGGAAATAGGCGAAGAAGTGGTATTATCCTTACCCATATGTCAAAAATGTAATCATAATCTACATCTCATAAATGACCAGACGAAAGAGAACGAATTAGGTGATAGCGACGTTCTAACTATGTTTTGTTTCTTTTGTGGAAATACCCTTACTCTAATAGGTTACCCGGAAATAGATAGAAATGGCTTATTTCTAGACAAGCCTGAACAGAGAGAAGGAAAAGAAAAAACCTTTTGCCTGTGGACACCAAGAACGAAAAAACGTATAGTTGACTTCTTTAACTAGGGAAAACAAATGGACTTTTATAAGATTCTCAACTCAAACGAATGTCACCACGGGTTACAATTCAAAACCGGTCTAAACGTAGACCCTGTTCCTTTCCAGAAGGAAGGTTCTTGTGTACGAGGAGGAATTTACTTTGCTAGGGAAGACATTCTAGCCTTTTTAGGCTATGGACCCTGGCTTAGAAAGGTTACCATTCCTACCGACGCAGAAATGGTGCTAGACCCGGGAAAAGAACCTGAGAAGTGGAGAGCTTCCAAGGTTATTCTTGGAAAAAAAGAAAAGATTACCGTCGAGGTAATAGAAAGATTGATTCAGGAGGGGGCTAACGTACATGTTGGTACAGACTTTGCTCTTAGATGGGCTAGTATAAACGGGTACCTTGAAATAGTAAAACTTCTTCTTGAGCGCGGAGCTGACGTACACGCTTGTGAAGATGAGGCTCTTAGGTGGGCTAGTATGTGGGGATACCTTGAAATAGCAAAACTGTTGAAAAAAACAAAGGGATAGAAGCTAACGAGAAGGGTTGTGAAATGAGAACCAAAAGAATCATAACTATAGATAATCCAAAATATCTTCCTCTAGCTGTGTATACCCACATGTTCGAGGATATCGTTTTGTTCTATAAAGGAGAACAACTAAGCTCAAAAATGCTATTTAACAAACACGGAGAATGTGCTAAAGGACTCCGTATTGGAGAATATCTATATGTAGTTCCAAATATGTATGGAAAAGATAATCCAATCAAGAAACGAGCTCGTGCAGGCGAAAAGCTACTATTCATTATAGAAAATAGCACAGGAACATGTGTAGGAACAGTAGAAAACGGAGTGGCACACAAGCGTGAAAGACAAGCCAAAAATGGGTAATCCAGCGATTTATTTTGACGATTTAGAGAATACGTGGTATGAATTGGTCTATTGTGGAAGCCGTCCTATAAAAACAAGTTTGGGAATACACGGACACTATAACGAAGACCAAGCTATATTATTAGCAAAGAAAAATGAAAATGATAGCCAGGAAACTTCTCTTATGGACCCCTGTAGTGAAGAAACGAGCAAGCCCATAGAGGATGTAGAGAACGACCCTCCTAGTGAAGGATTTTTTGATTACAAGGAACCACCAGAAAAGTGGATCGATATAGATGGCTAGAAAAAAATATGACGGCAGCAGAGCTATGGTTGCTGTCTGTCCGTCCTGTTGGAAACTATTTAGTGCGTGTTCCTGTGGATTTGCTGAAAAAACTTCTAGAAATGCTTGGATTCTAGTTAATCCGCAAGAATTAGAGTACTTTCATAAAACAGGCCTCGTACCAAATCACAAAGCAATATTATTAGTAGACACAGGAACAGAGGTCCCCTCGATCCCCCTAGTCTATCCTCCTATATATGACTTTAAGATTTAGTTGAAAAAGGAAGCAGACCATAAGTGACCTAAAGATATAGTAGAAAAGGAAAAACAGATGTCAAAAAAAGTATTGGTTATAGGTTCCCATTCAGACTACCTGCCTCATAGAGTATTTGGGGAAATGACTACATACGTCGGGGGGATAGAATCAAATGCCAAAAATATTGGACTAGTGGTGTTGACTGGGGGGGCAGACATAAGTCCCTCTTTATATGGTCAAAAGAAAAACCCCCACACATACGACTCTAAATATAGAGATGACATAGACGGGTTCGTTTATCATTTTGCTAGGAAATACAATATACCCATAGCGGGTATTTGTAGAGGTGGACAATATCTCACCGCTATGGCTGGAGGATTTTTATATCAACATACCACTGGTCACGAAGGAGGTTATCACAAAATAGTAACATCGGAGGGGGCTTCTCTCGAAGTGACAAGTTGTCACCATCAAATGTTTGGACACCCTCTAGTAAAGGGTGCTATAGAGTTAGCCTGGACAGACGTAAACAGATCTTCTATCTATGAGCTTGAATCTAGAAAAGACGTAGGAAACCCGGAAAAGGAATTAGAAGTTGTTTATTATCCCTCTATAAATGGGCTGGCAGTTCAATACCACCCAGAATGGATGAGGGAAACCTCTCGTGGCGTTATATATTATCGACAATGTATAAAAAATTACCTGTTTAATCAAGGAACACTAAAATGCCAGCTGGCCGTATAAGACCTAATGGAATATGCCCCTTTCCTTATTCTAGCATACATAATACTATACAGAAACCTGACGACTATATAGCCTTATTCTATATGCCTGACATAGGCACTGTATATAAATCTCTGTCTAGAGAAACCAACTACGCGGGTCGAATAGGATATGGTGGTCTTTGTGGCCTAGCCTTTATACTAAGTGAACCGAGGGGCCACACTTTGTTTCTACTTAATAATCAAAACAATACCTATGTATTTGACGCTGGCTTTTCCAATAGTAAGCAGTTGAATTGTACCTCCCACCTTGGTATTCATCCGGCACACCCGGAGGCTAAGATACTAGCTGTAAATACTATAAAAGATAAGCCCCTCTGTTTTTTAACAGAATTTCTAGAGGATGGCTCCGCTTTGATTTCTTTTGTCAGTGTATGTTTAGGTAAGCATGGTGACAAAACTGTCTATATAGCTCTCTTGCGACAACAAAAGATGGAATCCATACTAGCTCCTGAAGAAACGGTGGTATCCGTACAAACATTATCCAACTCTTCGGGAAACTATACCCATATACTAATAAATAGGGGTACTCTATATAGAATTACAACTTTGTGCCATTTTACTAGTGGTTTTACACAAATTTATAGGGATTATCTGGGCGACGTCACTGATAATTTTGCCAGGTTCTCTGAATTTTCAGTTATAGATAGTTATTGTGTAGGACATCCTAAAAATGTAATAGTGGTAGATTTTGAGACCTTTACTAGATTAGGATACCTTGTGCATTCTCAACATTCTGATTTTTATGAAGCTTTCATAGAAAACAACAATATAATAATAAGTTGTAGGCGCTACGCCGGAGAGGCCACTACGACTATGGTTTCGAATGGGGTATGTTTAAGGTATGATGGTAATCTGAGTATAAGAACAATAGGGAACTATCGATGTTAACACAGACTCTGGAGCCGTTTGTCCTTGCTAAATTCTATTTGCTCCTAGACTCTGAAAAAAGTACCTCCATACCAAAATATACAAGCTTGTTAAAACACTTGAAAAAAATAAAATTGTCGCCACATAAATATGGAATAGAAACAAAGAATAAAAAGGAGATAAATATAGTATTTGAATGTTTTGTAACGAAATCAGGGCTTAGCTATCTTCAAAGAATAAAAAAAATACCAGAGACGTGGACAGAGCAACATTTATGCGTAGAGTTTTCTTTACTAGAAAAAGGAATAAATAGACCAGTTGTTGTAGATTTATTTCAAAAAAGTAGACCTACTTCCAGGATACCCTATATAGTAAAGAGGGAATTATGGGAAAGTGTTATGAATGGCATCCCATTAAAGACCCCTGATCAGTATTTCATATTTGAACTTTTGAATCGTCTTTCCTATCCCAAGGAGACCAGATGTACGAGATAGAATTTAAATCAGGTTCTTTTGCAGAAATATACCAGCAAGTAAATATGCAGTTTGCTTTTTGCTTAATCAATAAAACAGGGGATGGAAAGACTAAAATAAAACAACTGCACGGGTTTGTCTTGTGTAGAGATTTTCTAGGAGATGCTCTGGTAGCCTCCAACCGAGAAGACGGAGTAAATATATATAACTTCTCATGGAATCAAACGACGGATGGAAAAATTCCCTCTGATAAAACATACTTACTAATTAAATATGAAAATAAAGAAGGGCTACAAGCACAACTTAATTTATTAAACAAAATAGAAACAGAACTAAGTTGGAAAAAATCTGAGCTAATAAACCTTGGTGTCAAAAGTGAAAATATACCTGTATTTTTGGTAATTTCCACTAAAAAATGGATTAGTTCTACTGTTTTGATTTCTATTTATACTATGCTGTGGCGCTTGTCTGGAGTGAAACAATATGGAGGGGAAAAAATAAGGGACTATCTTGATGTTTGCATAGATAAAGAAAAAATAGGGAAATGGACTAACGATCAAGGCTATTTAAAAAATGTAGTGGAGAAAGCTATAAAGTTTAATCTAGATGACCATATAATAATGTTCGTATTAAAGAATAGTAACAAGATTTTTAAACTCCCATATACAGAAATAGAAAAAAAGGAAAAAGATACAGACTATATACACTATAACAATGGTATTGTGTCCTTTATAACAAATGCTGCGTCTAAACCCAAAGATTTTAAATGCTCCAGGTTTGGAGATATTTGGCAAAAGAACCTACTCCAACTTTTGAAAAAGGATTGAATATGTCTCATATAACCGTAGGAACAGACACAGAGCTATTTCTTAGAGATGCGGAAAACAATCTTTTATCGGCTATAAAGTTTATATCGGGAAGTAAGCATAACCCAACTATATTATCCAATGGAGGCAATGTTACTCATGATAACGTAGCCTTAGAATTCGCCACGCCACCCGTGGACAATGTGCAAGACTTTGTGAAAGCAATCAGAGATACGATGGCAGAGGCGTTCAAATCTCTTCCAGAAGGATTGTTGGTTCTCCCTATAGGTTCGACGGAGTTTCCAGAATCTGAATTGTTAGACCCCAGGTGCCGTGAGTTTGGGTGTGAGCCCGACTATGATGCATGGAAACTTACGAGAAACGAGGTTCCTATTGGTGCCACAGAAAGGACTTTTAGAAGTTGTGGGGGGCATCTTCACATAGGGTATGTAGAAGATTCAGGCAATGACTTTTTATTGGATCCATATGGAAAGGTAGCTGTGATAAAAGCATTAGATATAGTAGCAGGAATCCCATTTACAATTATGGACCACTCAGAAGATTCTATAAACAGACGCAAACTATACGGAAAGGCCGGCTGTCATCGCCCAACTAGTTATGGAGTAGAATATCGTACTCTAAGTAATTACTGGGCCCAATCCCCAAAATTAGTGGAATTGGTCTATTCTATGGCGGAGGATGCCGTAGATATTGTTAGAGAAAAACGCTTACAAGGTTTGGTCAACAATATTCCAGAACAAACCGTAGTAGACATTATAAACAATGGAGATTTTAAGACAGCCTCTAACCTATGGAAGAAGTATATTTCTAAAGAAGTGAGTGAGGGAACTATGAAGTTATTTAATAAGTGTTGTAGAAAGACATATAATCTATACAAAGAGTGGGGTCTTTAACACCCTAGGGAATTAATAGTGCCATATAACCTGCTTTTTATAGGAAAAATAGATCCTACAGAGGAGGAGATAAAAGTAACCGAAAATTTGGCTCTTTTAATAAACAGTGGCCATATGATGCCAGATACAATACGTATGAATTTTCCTTTTAGTTTGAATTCTCTGGACAAATATTTCCTTTCTTTGCTTTCAGTGCCAGCCCAAGTAGTACCAAGACAGGAATCTGAGGCAACTCTGTTTAGTAAAAAAATCGGGGAAATGTTTAAAATAAAAAGTAATAAACTGACAGAAAAAATAACACAATCACTCAAATGTCTGTTTGAGTCTAATCTAGGTTTGGTGATACTATATAGTAATAGTAAACTAGGAAAAGGATTTAAGTCCCTATGTCTGGAAACAGGCATACGATATATAGATCTTTCGGATAAATATTGTGTTGGTCGTATTAATAATGAAAAAAATAAACTAGACACCACAGCTTTTATCCCCCCAACTCCCTGGGAGTCCCCTCTCACTATTAGCATAGATAACACGATTAGTCAAGGTGTCACTATAATACCTGGTCTAGATGAACTTACCAGTATGAACACAATAACTATTAGCAACTTTGGCTATACTAGTACTACCTAGTTGTTTTAACCAGAAAGGAAGCAAAATGCCAGAGCAGGTAGATAAGATAATCTGTATTTATACTGATGGTGATAGGAAATACTTAGTTAGGGCGGAGGAACTAGATGATACAACTGCTATGATTGTTTTCCTGAAAAAAATTTCGGGCGGAAAAGGAAGACTTCCTAAATCAAAACCAGTAGATAAAAATTCATTAAATAAGCTAGTAGATTCTAATGTCATATGGGGAATGCTAAGTTCCAAAAATACATAATGTTAAACAAAAGCCTACTAGGAAAAAAGATTTCTCTACATTATAAATCAATAAATAGAACAATAGAAGGAGTGGTGTCAAATATCGACCTAACTCATAAACAAATTGATCTAATAGGGCCTAGAATAATATATCCAATAATAAGAGAGTTACCCAATAGAAATATGATATATCCAATAGAACCTTCCTTATATAATATAATAAAATACTATAATATATCTAATATTAACACTAAGGCAAAACCAGTTTATAAATTTAAATTTTCTAATGATGTAGAATTACTAACTATAAATGGAATTCCTACTAATAGTTATTATGGACTAGACTTACGTAAATGGCCTATACAGATGTTACGTTTACTATACGATGTCCCCTCCAACACTGGCACCTGGACTATTGATATTTTTATGGACAAAATAACAGAAACACGGAATCGAATTCACAACACCTTGGTTTTAAAATATATAATAGATGAAATTTCTATGTAGGAGGCAATATGGATCCCCTTCTTTCCCTCTTTCTAGTCGGGGGACTTCTATTTACTTTTGATGATGGCCCCAAAATAGAGACTACTCCGATCATATTGGATACACTAAAGAAAAATGGAATAAAAGCAATATTTTGTATTCCTGCAGGAAATCTTCTTGATAAGAAAAAACTAAAAATAGCAAAAAGGATATTGGCGGAAGGACACATAATGTGTAATCACTCTGTCTATCACCCCGACTTTTCTAAAATATCGATTACTAGACAGAGATGGGAAATAAGACAAGCACAAACATTGTTTGAAGAAAAACTAGGCGCTAGGCCCTTGTATTTTCGTCCTCCATGTGGAGTAAGAACTAAAGCCATGCTTTCAGAAGTTAAATCCTTAGGCATGAGTATCCTTATGTGGGATTTAGATACGAAAGATTGGCACTGGAAAACTTCCGAACAAAACATTGTAGACAAAATAGCAAGATGGAGTCGTGGAGGTAGAAAACCTACCATAGCCTTATTACATGATACAAATAGAAAAACAGCCAAAATATTGGAAATAATCATAAGGAGCTTAGATGGGAAATAGAATCTATAATAGTATATGCATAACTTTGGGTCTTCTCCTGCTTTTATTAGCTATATACACAATTGGCTTGTTTATGGAACCTCTCTCGTGCTCGGTCAAAGCCAAGGTAGAAGAATTGGAAAAAGGGTGCAATAAAGACGCGGACTCGTGAGATGTAAGAGAAGTTCCCAGTATGGGAGTTAACTAATGAGTACCTTTTTTACTTCAGATTGGCATTTGTATCATAGAAACATTATAGAATACTGTGGAAGACCCTATTCAAATATCCACCATATGAACACAGACATATTGGAAAAATATAACACTACAGTAACAGATAAAGATGAGGTCTATTTTTTGGGTGACCTAACTATGGATGGACCAAGTAATCAAGAAAAGTTTGTATCACTTTTTAGTTCTTTACCTGGCAAAAAACACCTAATATTGGGTAATCACGATAAATTCAAACCTTTCTCTTATCATGATATGGGATTTTTTAGTGTTCACACCTCTCTAAGGGTTTCACTGACCACAAAACTTGAGATTTATATGGTGCATGACCCTGCATGGGCACAAATATCCAATTCAGTTTGGTTGTGTGGACATGTACACCAACAATGGAAATCCCAGAGGGTTGGAGAAAACACTTTGCTGATAAATGTTGGTGTTGATGCGTGGGACTTCTTTCCTGTAATATTAGAAGATATATTATTAGAGTTTGACAAATACAATATTGAATATTAAAGGTTGACAAAATATTAATATTTTCATATTTATATCTATAGACGAGGAAAAAAGATGCTTGATAATTCTTTTTTGGAAAAATGGGTCCCCATAATAGTCCCTCCCCAATATGGTCCTAATAGAGAATTGGACGCGAAGAAACCACTATTAGGAGTTTACCTGGTTGACGAACAAAGCATGGAGAAATCTAGAAATATTTGGTATAAGGATTCTCCAGAAGATTCCAAACTATATGGACAAATTGTAGACCTTGGTGGTTTACTTCGTATGACCGGAGAAGAAAAGGAGAGACTAAACGGTAAGTTCGTAATTAGAATAAATAGTTCAATAGATGAAACGGCCGCAATATATGCACTGGCTCACGAGACAGGTCACTTGGTTGGCTTCATAGAGAACCCTGAAGAGCATGAAAAAGATATGGATACATTTGCTGATGAATATGCTATGAAAAGGGTTGTCGAAGTCATAGAAGATAGTTATACAAGGTTTCTGGTGCTTTTATCTGGAATAACAGGCACCGAAAAAAAAGCCTAACATACATTCTTGGAGGAAAACATTTAGAGATGGGAAAGACTCAAAAAGACAGAAGGGACGTAGAGGAAGGGTACAGAAGTAAGAACAAAGTTAGGAAGGAACGTCCCAAGAGAAATACAAACAAATTTCCAAGGAATTGGTCAGCAGATGAACTTTTCGAAGATTACTCCGACATCGTGGACAAAGAACACTAAGGCCTTACTATTTTCTTTGTTAGACGCCCTAGAAGCAAGAACAACCTATTTTATTTGCCCTCTTTTCGGAGTAGAGTTGCCTCTTAATACGATAAAAAAGAGTGCGAAAGAAACACTATTAATACAAGAATACAGAGGATTTTCCTACTACGTGAAGAAATTTCATTCTAGTACTCTTAAAACATGGTGTTATTCTTTTGGAATAGTCGGAACCCCTATGAACAATAATTTTGAATACTCAGTCATATGCTTGATTGATGAGGCGAGAACAACCCTGTATAATTTTGGGCTAGATTCTAAACCTACACAATCAGAAATCCTAAAGTGTTGAAATTGATGGGGAGAAATAGAAAGAAGAAAAAAGAAAAAAAGGGATTAGCCTTAGCTTGGTATGAAGATAATATACAAAGTGGAATGGATAAAAGAAAAGAAAAAAACAGGCGTAGAAAAAGCAGAGAGATGTACATTTTTGCCTCGGAAAATTTAGATGACTAATTTTGACATAGAATACAAATGTACTAATCCAAGCTGTCCCAAATTTGATCTGTGGGAACAAGACTATTATTCATTTATTACGGAAGAATGCCCTTGGTGTAATTCTACAAATATGGTCTATAGGGACTGGGGAAGTTGTGCTAGTCTTCCAATAGGAATCAATACTAAAATAGTAGAGAAAGAAACTAAAAAATACAAAGGTATGCATATATTTAGGTCTACTGGTCTTTAAACTTAAGGGGCCGAATAGATTCGACATTGGTGTAAAGTTAGTTTACCCGGCTGGCATCTATGCCTTAAATAGAAAAACAAAAACGAACCGACAAGTCTCTTGTAGACTACGCGAAGCACTTGCTAGGCGGAACCCCCAGGGTAACCAAGCAGCCCGAGCTTCGTATGGCTGCCTAGAGTAGCTACGGGGTGGTTACTACCAGCCTTGTCAACCAAGTGGTAGTTATAGGCAGAGAGGTTTTACGGGGATGAAGTCAAGTAAAGTCCCCCCCTATCTAAATAGGAAGAACTTAATTCTTGACAAAGATAGCCGTAGCAGAAGGTAAATTTTCAGAGCATACAATGGACCCGGGCTCGATACCCGGCGGCTCCACTAGGAGGGTGAGATGAATTGTGTGTGTGGAAGAGATTTGGTCGCAAAAATAATAGATATTAAACTTAAAATAGGAACAGAAAGAGTGCCTGGTTGGGTATGTACAGAATGTGGCCTTGAAATAGTAACCAAACATAGGAATAGGTTTTTGTGGGCACAAAAGTTTGAAGCTAAAACAAATTCCTTAATTTATGGATTTGATAATAGTTTTAAAGAGTGTGTTTCTTGTGGCTCGCAAAAAATGGTAGCAGCATCCGAGTTCTTTCTTTCTGGCTATTGTTTTCCCTTCCACACAGAATATCACCCTGGGTGGTTATGTCCTGCTTGTGGCTTTATGGACCGGGTTACCAACAAGAACAAAGTTGAGTGGGTAACATACTATAAAGGCTGGAGAAGTTAAAGTGCACACAAAACCCTTTCTACTACTGATGTTAATAGTCTTAGTTAGTATTTTCATTCCGTTAATTGTTTATCTGAATAGAGAACCCACAGAAGAGATAAAAGTTCCCACAATAGAGATCGAATGTGCACCAGAAATAGAAACGAACACACCAAAAATTTCGCCGGCTAAAAAAGAACCCCTAAGGAAATCCATAAAGACATTTTCCTTTAATAAAAACATACAAAAATACTTACCAAAAGACGGCAATATAGAACATACCTTTATAGAAGAAAAATATGCTTTTATAATAGTCAAATCCAAAGGTCTTCCAGTCGGTAAAAATGAGTTTATATATGTCTTTTTTACTCAAGGAGAAGATGAAATAATACTAGAAGAGGTGTCTCAAAAAATACTAAAGTACTATTCTAAGAGGGGATTAAAGTTAGAGCTGCCTAAGATACAAATAACCCACCAAAAAATTCATAAGTATGAAGGATACAAAATAGTATTCACAGTCCTGTCAATAGAATATTCCTTTATAGACAATAGTATTTGACGTTTTTCCACTCGAACTCTGGAGGAAGGCCCCTGAATTTCTACAAAATTCTCAACGAAAAAGAAAACCACAACGGGTTACAATTCAAAACTAGTCTAAATGTAGACCCAATTCCTTTCGAGAAGGAAGGTTCTTGTTGTCCAGGGGGAATTTACTTCGCTAGGAAAGACATTCTAGCCTTTTTAGGCTATGGACCCTGGCTTAGAAAGGTTACCATTCCTACCGACGCAGAAATGGTGCTAGACCCTGAAAAAGAGCCTGAGAAGTGGC
>Ga0208958_1000742_pt1 | contig 37758 bp, 55 predicted proteins | sample RifOxyB1_FD_184032 | JGI IMG/M metagenome (GOLD analysis project Ga0208958, IMG submission 184032) | Soil microbial communities from Rifle, Colorado - Rifle Oxygen_injection B1 (SPAdes) | ecosystem: Environmental > Terrestrial > Deep subsurface > Rock core/Sediment | place: Rifle, Colorado...
AAAAAAATCAAACAAAAGCAGGGCGAGATTGGGTTTTTTGGAAACAGAGCACGGAGTTGTTGAGACTCCGTGTTTGGTTCCGGTCGCAACACAGGCAGTTATAAAAACCTTAGACAGCAAGGAGGCTGAAGAGACAAAATCACAGATTTTAATTTCCAACACCTTTTGGCTGCATTTGAGGCCTGGAGAAAAGGTTGTAGAAAAAGCCGGCAAATTGCATAAGTTTATGAACTGGAAGAGACCCTTAATGACAGATTCAAGCGGATTTCAGGTTTTTTCTTTGGGCTTTGGAAAAGATTTTGGTTTAACAAAATTTTTGGGCAAGGGAATGGAAAATAAAAAGACAATAAAAGAAGCGCACCAGCCAAAATCAGTAAAAATTACCCAAGATGGAGTTTTTTTCCGTTCGCCGATAAATGGAGATGAATTATTTATCGGTCCCAAAGAATCAATAAAAATTCAGGAAAAGCTGGGAGCAGATATCATTTTTGCTTTTGATGAATGCACTCCTCCGTTGGCAAACTATGATTATGTTAAAAAATCCGTTGAACGGACGCACAAATGGGCAAAAGCCTGCCTAAAATCTAAAAAATCAAAACAAGCGATTTTCGGAATAGTCCAAGGATCAGAGTTTAAGGACTTAAGAGTTGAGAGCGCAAAATTTATTAATTCTTTGGGTTTTGACGGATTTGGAGTCGGGGGAGACTTATGGAGGGATAAAGGAGGAACAAACAGGGTTTTAGATTGGGTTATTTCCGAGCTCAATGAAAAAAAACCAAGACACATGCTTGGAGTCGGGTATTTAGAAAACATAGAAGATATAATAAAATCAGGCATTGATTTATTTGATTGCACGGTCCCAACTCATTACGCCAGGCGGGGAATTGCCTTCACCTCTGAAGGAAAATTAAATCTGAAACAAACGAAGTTTCTTAAAAAGAACGAACCGTTGGATAAAGGTTGCACCTGCAAAGTTTGTTTAAATTACAAAAAAGACTATATTTGCCATTTGCTAAAAGCGGGGGAGATAACCGGTATGAAGCTTTTAACTTTTCACAACCTTTGGTATTTTAATACTTATATTGAAGAAATCCGCCAACGCATAAAAAAAGGCGAAATATAAACCCTCGGCTATTGACAATACATGGATAGGGTGCTATAATTAATGTATAGTTTTAAAATAGCACTTTTACAAGAAATACTTGCGAAATTAGCAGTCGTATCCAAAAGATTCGGATTAAATCAGCGTTTTTTGGATATGACTGCTATTTCGGCGGTCTAAATTGTTTGGGACGAGTTGCAAAACATGTCCCGGAAAGGAGTGGACCATGTCCACGCAGTATTCTATCGGTCAGATGAATCAGCTCGGCGACGGCTTGGAAACTGCCGGATATACTCCGGAAGAGGTGACCAAGCTTCGGTCGCCCGAAGTCTTGTCGCAGTTTAAGCTAGTCCTGATAGGACTGGCGACGATTGTCCGGGCGTGCTTCAAGCTCGCCCTGGACAAGGCTTTCAATCCTTCCGAGTTCGTCGGCAGTGGCTGGACGGTCTGGAAGGGTCCGGCCGACGGCACGGGTCTGGAGGGCGACGAGGATTGCGTTGCCGAGCCCGCTGTCGTGGACTTTGAACGGATCGCCTTGGAAACGCATTTGCAAGAAAGTGACAACGGAAGCGTCCACGGTGAGGAAAAGATGCGCCGTGCCCGAGCTAGTAAAAACCGTCAGCTCGGCGGTCGTACATTTCTCGGTCTTTGGAACGACTGGTTAGTCTGCAAAGCCGCTGGCAAGCCCGAGGATAGCATCCTGGAGCACCTGCGCCGAGCTGGCAAAATCGGCACGGTTGTCTACTTTTTTGGTTTAGTTCTGCGGGATCCGTACGGCCGCCGGTGCGTGTTGTGCCTCGGCTTCGATGGCGGTCGGTGGTACTGGGACTGCCGCTGGCTCGGCCGCCACCTCTTCTTCTCCGACGGTCCTTCGGTTTCGCTCGCAAGTGTCTTCGTAAAGTCCTCTGGACTTTGAGCCTTTGCTCTGGCCCTTGGACTCTTTGCCCTTTGCATTTCGTCACAGATTTGCAGAGGGCAATTTTTTTTGCTAAAATACGAGTGGTAATAGGCGAATCTTGCCCGTGATCAAGGTTGCGGGCGGCCGAATCCAGTATTCGCGCGTTGAGAGCGTTTGCGACCAAGGTTTCAAACGGAGGATGCACGAAGCACTTCAAAAAAAGAAGACACTTGGTGTAAGGCGCTATGGTATTTTAGATACCGAATAAGATTCAGCCCCGAGATAATTAAATTTCTAAGGGCAGTGTTTATGGGAGGCACTTTACATATTCTGCGGAATCCGAACGGCAACCGGTACGTGTTGTACCTATACTTCAATGGCGGTCAGTGGAACTGGAACTACAACTGGCTCGACAACCACTTCAACTCCAACAGTCCTTCGGTTTCGCTCGCAACTTTCTTCATTTTTTCTCTCCTTGATTTGGAGAGTTTTCTTTTAATAATTTGCCCAGCCAGCCTCCCAGCATTCTGCCCGTCTCGTCTAATTTTTCAGATAAGGCAATATATTTTTTGTTATCAAAAGATTTTGTCTCCCACAAAATCATCAAAAATATTTTTAATGTATCCAATTTTTTGATTGCAAAACGAACATAGGGAATTTTTTCTCTCGGAGTCAAAAAATTTGCTGTGATTATCGCCTCAAGTATATCAATAAAAAATTTATCTATTTTTTCTCCCAAAGAGTATCTGTGGGTTTTTGGTAAAATTGAATAGGCCTTATACCAAAAAAGATAAGCATTTTTCATTTTTTCTAAAACTGGCAACAGTCTGGGGGGGGGCTTAGAGGAATAAGTATTTTGATTATGAAAAGTATTTTGGCTCATAAATATGAAGAAATTATTAGTATTGAAAACCTGCTTTTAGCTTGGCAAGAGTTTGTAAAAGGAAAACGTAACAAACCCGACGTTCAGATTTTCCAGTTTAATCTAATGGATAATATTTTACAATTGCATAAAGACCTAAGAGATAAAACATACAGATTTTTGCAAATATTTATCTAAATGAGTTTGATAATTTTATTAAGTGCGGTTTAAGAATTAAATATTATATTCGTTACGCTGACGATTTTGTGATTTTGTCAGAAAACAAAAAATATCTTGAATATCTATTGCCGGGGATAAATGATTATTTTTATAACAAATTGAAATTGAAACCTCATCCCGACAAAGTTTTTATCAAAACATTAAGCTCTGGCGTGGATTTTCTCGGTTGGGTCAATTTTTCAGACCACAGAGTTTTGAGAGCCAAAACTACAAACAGGATGCTTAAAAAAATAAAGTGTAATTCAAACACCGAAACTATAAATTCTTATCTCGGGCTATTAAAACATGGAAACACCTATAAAATTAAAGGCGAAATTTAATTATTAAAGCTGTGGATAAGCGGGTATTGACAGCGCCTTTTGTTAGTAATAAAATGCAATAAGGAATGAATATTAATAATAAAAATAAATAAAATTTTATGGCTATTGATAGAAAAGAAAGGATGACCTCGCAGAAAAGTTTCATCTTTGGTTATTTAAAGGGCACAAAAACTCATCCAACTGCGGAGATTGTTTATGGCGAGATAAAGAAAAAATTGCCGAATATCAGCCAGGGAACTGTTTATAGAGTTTTAAATAATTTTAGGGAAAAGGGAGAAGTTCAAACAATTGAAACCAAAGATAGCATCCATTTTGATGCCGACATTTCAGATCACGCCCACTTTATTTGCGAGCAATGCGGAAAAGTATACGACGTTATAGACGAATGTTCAAAATGTGGAATATTAAAAAACAAAAAAACAAAGGTCGGGAAAATTAATAAATATAAAATAAATTTTTATGGAATCTGTAAACAATGCAAATAGCGTCTGCCACGACTGCGGGGCAGAAATAATAATTAACGGAGAATTAATAGGGGGCGGGGTATCTTTAATGTACGGCCATAATGGGAAAAAAATTAATGTTTTGAAATGTGCTGGGTGTTTTGAGAAAAATAAAGCCCTTAATAATTTTCAAGAGTGCGAGGTGTATTCAAGAGTTGTGGGCTATATCAGGCCAGTGCAGCAATGGCACAAAGGCAAAAAGCAGGAGTTTCAGGAGAGGGAGGAGTATAAAATACCCTCCAATGAAGCTTGCTGCTAAACATATGAAAATCGCAAGCAAAAAAATAAAGAACACAAAAAAGCAATGCAGTTTGTGCTCGGCAGAATTTGAGGTTTGGTTAAATAATGTGAAAACCAGCGAGGACAGAAAAGAAAAAATAAGCCAGCACTTTTTGAGCTACTGTCCGGTTTGCACCAGGCAAGACGGAAAAGTTAAATAAAAAAGTAATTATTATATGGAATATGGAAAAATATAAATTGCCCGACTTGCCTTATGCTTATGATGCCCTCGCGCCATATATGTCGCAGGAAGTTTTAAAACTTCATCACGACAAGCATCATGCGGGCTACGTTAGCGCTGCAAATGCCCTGTTGGACAAAATAGATACGGCACGAAAATCAGGAGAAGTTATAGATTTTAAGTCAGCCCTTAAAACATTATCTTTTAATGTCGGAGGACATATCCTGCACGAAACATTTTGGAAAGTTATGGCTCCCGCGAATACCGGGAATTCGCGGATTAAAGGAGAAGTTTTGAAGGCAATTGAAAAAGAGTTTGGAAGTTTTGAAAGATTTAAAACGGAATTTACAGAAACAGCAAAATCAGTTGAAGGTTCGGGCTGGGCAATTTTGGCTTTTCATAAAGAGCACGGTGAAAACGGGGCGCTTTCAATAATTCAGGTTGAAAAACATAACGTTAACTTTTATCCCGAGCAGACAATTTTGTTGTGTTTGGATGTTTGGGAGCACGCGTATTATTTGGACTACAAAAATGACAGGGCAAAATTTATTGAAAACTGGTGGAACATTGTAAACTGGGAAGAAGTGGAAAAAAGGTTTGCAAGCAAATAGCCAGCAATTTATAACGGGTAAACAGTAATTAAACCGGCAAAAGCCGGTTTTTTCATTGACTTTTATATTGCTAGGATATATGCTTTTAATATGCGGCTGAACTGTTCGGTTGCACTTTGTTTCTTAAGGAGGGAGCCATGTTGCGAGATAGTAGATACTTTTCTGTGCGCGAGGAGGGAGTTGTAAAAGTTGTGACAATTCTGCTCCCAAAAATCGTCGAAGACGATGATATCCAGGCAATGGGGGCAGAGCTGTTTGTTTTTGTTGACGACATCGGGAGTGATGCGAAGTTTGTCATCAATTGGTCGAGAGTGACTTTTATGTCGGTTGCTTTCTTCAGCAAGATCATCAGTTTGCAAAAGAAGCTTGGGTCGCGCGGAGGTCGGTTGGTATTCTGCCAACTGCATCCTGCGATATATGAAACTTTTGTAATCACCAAGCTAAACAGGCTTTTTGATATCAAGGACCATGAAAGCGATGCGCTTTTAGCACTTTCTTCTTGAGGTTCCGCCGTGGTGGCGTGGCTTACGCCCGATTTTCCCTCCTTGGAAAACGGGCTTTTTTTATTGATTTTTAGTGGTTTAGAACATAGAATAGCACAATGGGCAAAGAATTATATGTAATTTGCGATAATATAAGGAGTTTGGAAAATATCGGGTCAATTTTTAGGACCGCAGACGCTTTAGGCGTCGCAAAGATTTTTTTATGCGGGATTTCCGGAAAACCGCCTCATCATAAAATTTCAAAAACTGCTTTGGGTGCGGAAAAAAACGTGCCATGGGAATACTATAGACAAACATGGCGTTTAATTGATAAAATGAAAAAAGAGCCCTCCTTCGCCAAAGGCTTAGGCGGGGGAACTAAAATTAATATAGTAGCTTTGGAGCAGGACCTGCCCGCTCGGCAGGCGGGCAAAAAAGCAGTTGTTTATACAAAATTTAAATCAAGGTTTCCTTTGGCGCTTATTGTGGGCAACGAGGTAAAAGGAATTTCAAAAAAAATATTAAAAAAGGCCGATAAAATAATCTTTTTGCCTATGTCGGGGCAGAAAGAATCGTTAAACGTATCTGTTGCATTTGGAATTGCCGGATACGAAATTATTAAAAACATAAAAAAATAAAAAATGTTCGAAAATTATAAAGAGTTTATAAATGTAATGGGATATTCTTCAATCCCGCCAGGCATTCTTACATTATTTGTTTTATTATCCATTTGGGCGCTTATTTGGAAGGGGATTGCCCTATGGAAAGCAGCCAGAAATAACAGCAAACCGTGGTTCGTCGCGCTTTTGATAGTAAACACGGTGGGAATTTTAGAAATTATCTACATTTTCTTTTTAAGCGATAAAAAGGCGAACAAGCCCGTTGTATGAGACAGACAACTTTGTGTTTATTGATAAAGGAAGGAGAGGTTTTGCTTGGTATGAAAAAACGCGGTTTTGCTACGGGCAAATGGAATGGTTTTGGCGGAAAAATTGACGAGGAGAAAGGGGACAAAAACATTCTTGATGCTGCCGTCCGGGAAACAAAAGAAGAAGCGGGGGTCACAATAATAAATCCAGAGAAAGTGGGAACATTCCATTTTCGTTTTCCTTATAAGGAAGATTGGGATCAGGATGTGCATTTATTTTTAGTAAAAGAATGGGAAGGAGAGCCGGCAGAATCGGAGGAAATGATGCCAAAGTGGTTTAAATTTAACGAAATTCCTTACGAAACAATGTGGGACGATGACAAGCATTGGCTGCCGCTGATTTTGGCAAACAAAAAAATAGAAGCAGATTTTATTTTTAAGGAAGGGGAGATAATAAGCAGCCAGGACATAAAGATTGTAACAAAAATATAATTTTTTAACTAAAAACCCCGCGGTAGCGGGTTTTTTGATCAAAATTTTTGTTTTAGTTAAAAGATAATTGACTTAGCTTTTTAATCTGCTAATATAATCTAAAATCGCTTTTGCAAGGAAACGCTTGTTTCCGGAAGCGATTTCCTGTCTTTTGACAATTTTTCATCCTGCAGGAGGGTTAAGTTATGCCCGCTTTGATGGAAACAAATGTAAGCCAATACCCGTGCCGCCGAGGCAAGGTTAGGGATGTTTATGACACCGGCAACGGCGTAGTTATTGCCACTACGGACCGGCATTCAGCATTTGATGTGAATATGAGTCAGGGAATTCCCGGCAAAGGAATTGTTCTGACCAAGTTGTCGGCTGATGTCTGGCCAAAGGTGCTCGGCGGGCTGGTGCTTCCCTTCCATGTTGTTTCCACCGAGCTTAGGGATATGCCAAAACCTTTCTGGGGACCGGAATTTGAGGGCAGAACAATGCTCTGCCACAAAACAAGCCCTCTGCCCGTTGAATGCGTCGTTCGCGGGTATATAGAAGGCTCTGGCTGGAAAGAATATCAAGAATTTGGAGAAGTCTGCGGCATCAAGCTGCCTGCCGGACTCCAAAGGTGTTCGCGCTTGCCTGAGCCGATTTTTACGCCCTCAACAAAGGCGGAAACCGGCCACGATAGAAACATCACTTTTGCCGAAATGCTTAAGCTGGTTGGCGATCAACTTGCCACCAGACTGCGCGCCTGGAGCCTTGCTCTTTACATAAAGGCGCATGAGTATGCTTTGGCAAGGGGCATTCTCATTGCCGATACCAAGTTTGAGTTTGGCCTGCTTGACGGCATGCTTATGCTTATTGACGAGATTTTGACTCCAGACTCGTCGCGCTTCTGGCCTGCCGCCACTTACAGCCCGGGCAGAGCTCAGCCGAGCATGGATAAGCAAGCCCTCCGGGACTATCTGCAGGGAATGTTTGACAGAGGTGAGTGGAATAAGCAAGCGCCGCCCCCGCAGTTGCCCGATTGGCTGATTGAAGAAAGCCAGAAGAAATACGAGCAGATTTACCGTTTGCTCAGCAACGGAGACCATCTCAACTAGCGACTGAACGTCGCGTGTCACAAATAACCCCGCCGAAAGGTATGGGGTTTTTCTTTTAATATTGACAACGAATTTTTCTTTTGGTAAGATAAACCCGACCCTAAAATCGGTTTTATTTTTATACATTTATAAATTAAAAAATATGAAATGCTCCTTGTGCAAAAATAAAAAAAACGATGGTAATTTTATTGAAATATTAAAGTGCAAAAAATGTTTTTCTGAAAAAGCAAAAAAATACTATTCAGGGCATAAGGAGGAGTTTATAAGGAGAGCCGCACTGTGGAAAAAAAATAATAAGCAAAAAGTCATTGAAGAAAGTCGAAGATATAGAAAGGGGCTAAAAATTGCAGCACTCAGAGTATACGGCAATGGTAAAATTCAATGTGCTTGTTGCGGCGAAAAAGAAGTTGATTTTTTATGTTTGGACCATATTGACAATAACGGTTCCATTGAGCGTAGGGAAAGAAAATATGGGCTCGGAACATCGTTTCTGAAATGGTTGAAAATTCATAATTACCCTAAGGATGTAAGATTACAAGTGCTGTGTTTTAATTGTAATATGAGCAAAAGGATACAAGGAGGAATTTGTATCCACAAATTTATAAAAAAAGAAGCAGCTAAAAAATAAATTTATAAAAGTTAGTTACCATGCAGAAGATTTATTTAGACTACGCAGCCACAACTCCGGTTGATAAGAGGGTGTTAAGCGAAATGACGCCATATTTTGGCGTAAAATTCGGCAATTCAATGTCTTTACATTCCTTTGGGCGGGCGGCAAAAATAGCCCTGGAAGAAAGCCGGGCAGTTTTGGCTGGTTTTATTAATGCAGATTTGAATGAAATTATTTTTACTGGGTCAGCCACAGAAAGCAACAACTTGGCATTAAAAGGCGTAGCGCTAAAGAACAAAGAAAAAAAGCATATAATTATTTCGTCTATAGAGCATCCGTGCATAGTTGAGTCGTCTGAATGGCTGAAAAAACAGGGATTTGAAATAACAAAAATACCTGTTGATAAATATGGAACGGTGGATACTGAATATGTAAGAAGGGCAATAACAAAAAAAACAATTTTGGTTTCCGTTATACACGCTTCTAATGAAATCGGCACTATACAACCCATTGAAAAAATTGGAAAAATTTGCAGAGAAGCAGGAGTTTATTTCCACACAGATGCTTCGCAGTCTTTTGGAAAAATTTTGATAGACGTTAAAAAAATGAACATTGATTTATTAACTGCGTCTTCTCACAAAATTTATGGGCCAAAAGGGGCAGCACTTTTATATATTAGGAAGGGGATTATGGTTGAACCAGTTTTACATGGCGGGGGGCAGGAAAACGGGTTACGAGGTTCCACTGTAAACATTCCGGCGGTTGTTGGTTTTGCCAGAGCTGTTGATATTTATAAGAAAGAGGCAAAAAAAGAAAATGCGAGATTAATCAAATTACGAAATAATTTAATAAGGAAAGTTTTAAAAATTGAAGATTCTCACCTAAACGGACACCCTGAAAAAAGACTACCCAATAATGCAAATTTTTGGTTTGATTTTATAGAGGGAGAGTCTTTAATAATGCAATTGGACATGGAGGGCATAGCGTGTTCTACCGGCTCTGCGTGTTCTTCTTTTAAGCTGGAGCCGAGCCATGTTTTGATGGCTACGGGATTAAGGCCCGAACAAGCGCACGGGTCCCTAAGAGTTTCCTTGGGACGACAAACAACAGAAAAAGAAATTAATCAATTAATTAAATTATTGCCGAAAATTATTAAAAAAATAAGAGAAATATCACCATATGGTAAATAAAAATAAATTAAATACCTGTTCAAGCTTATACACTCCGCAGGTCATGAAAACCTTTAAGAATCCGCATAACTACGGTAAAATTAAGAATGCGGATGGAATTGGAAAAGTAGGCAATATAGTTTGCGGAGACGTAATGTGGTTATATATTAAGGTCGCAAAAAATAGAAAAGACGAAGAAATTATTAAGGACATAAAGTTTGAAACTTTCGGATGCGTGGCTGCCATTTCTACATCTTCAACAATTACCGATTTAGCTAAGGGAAAAACTATAAAAGAAGCGATGGAAATAGAAAAAGACGACATTGTAAAAAAACTCGGCGGGTTGCCGTCAATAAAGTACCATTGCTCGATTTTGGCAGTTGACGCGCTTATTGAGGCTATTTATGACTATTTTACAAAAAAGGGGAATAAAATTCCAATTGATTTAAAACTAAAACACGAGAAAATCCAAAAAGCAAAAGATATTATAGAAAAGAGATACAAAAAATGGAAGTCTTGACCTGTTATATTAAAGGATTACAATAAAGGTAGCTCTGAGATATATTTTCTATACAACCTTTTATTAGGGAGCCCAATATCCGTCCCGACTGCGGTTGTGGGCATGAGGGCACCCACTTAGATTTTAATAGAAATCTATGAACTCGGAGCTAACAAAAAACATCCTGAATTGATGAAGGGTGTTTTTTGTTATATTATAGGGTAATGATTTACTTAGTTTTCGGCTTTATTTTATTTGAGACGCTCCTGGCATTGGTAACCCAGTTTTTTAGAATATTTTATTTTTGGGTGATATTTTCAGCCAATGTTTCAGCGGTTCTAATTGCGACTTTTTTTATTGCGCGAAATTGGAAAAACAGAATAAATTTTAGGCCAGATTGGATACTTATTTTTGTTGCGGTAATATCTGTTTTGTATCTTTATCAAGTCCATTATAATTACACAGGAAAAATTAATTTGGCCACCGACCGGACAGTTGGATATCACGACGTCAAAAACATGGTTTACCCTTATCCCTACTATTCAGACGAATGGGACGCGGTTTCTTTAATGAAATATTCAATTAATTCCCATGTACTACCTTTCAAAAATCCATTAGACAACAGTCTCTACATAAATTTTGCTGCGCCATTTTTTTCTTTTTTGTCTGGCATAGCGCTTCTGTTGAGGGTTGACCCGCTGTTGAGTTTCAACTACTTATCCATATTTATAAACACGCTAATAATTATTCTAGGATATGTTTTTTTGCGGTTCAACAAAATGCCAAAAGCAATTTCCGGAATAACTGCCTTGTTTTTGCTCTATATACCGTCTGCTGCAAATCTTCCCGGAACGTGGCACTTGATCCCGATTCATATGGGCATAGTTTTTTCGTTAATTGGTTTTTGTTTTATGAGTCTCAGCGAAATCAAATTAGCCGCCATGTCTGCCGTTGCTGTTTTAATGTTTTATCCGCCATTAATTTTATTTTACGCCCCGGCCTTGCTGATTTTTTTGTTTTCAAAAAGCAGTTTTATAAATATAAACGCTAAAAGAAGCATTGCTTTTTTGGCTGCTGGTTTATTTTTAGCGGGGCTGGCGGTTTTGGCGGTTTCTCCTCAAATAAAAGGGGCGATATTTTTAAGGCTGTTTTACCCATCTTTTTCCGGAAGCTATATACCGCAATATAATTTCTATGACATAATTCCGTGGGCAAGTATTTTATTTTTTATTTTTACCGCTAAAACTATTTTTAAGAACTACAAATGGCTTTTTTCTCAGATTGTTTTGGGCACTATTTTTTGGATTTTATATTCTTTTGCAACCTACAGAATAATCATAGATTATGAAAGAATTGTGTTTTTTACTTCTATAATAGTTGTTTTGGCATCGGGATTTGGGATGAAAATTTTGTTTGATTATATTGACTCAAAAAAGCTTATAAAATACCCCGCATCCAACTTTATAATAGCAGGCTTTATTATATTTTTTATTTTGTTTATTCCTTTTTATACCTCGCAAAATAATTGGCAAAAGTTTGTTTTAATAAATCCGGTAAACGGAGCCAAAGCATATGCCAAAGCTCCTGCGAATAATTATCTTGTTTCGGACGATATAGAATTATTTAAAGATATAAGGCAACAAAAATTTTTGAGTATTCCATGGAAGGGGCTGGTGATAGGCGTGGCAACAAATAATTATCCGGCTGTGGCAAAGGAGGGGATAATGTCTGTGGGGAATTCTAAAATAATAGATCAATTTTTGCAGGCAGATTGCGCGGGCAAGCTTAATATGGCAAAAAATCAAAAATTGGACTATATTTATTTATATGAATTTAACTGCCAAGGCTTTGAAAAAATCGGCACAAGCCAAGAAGGTTTTGTTTTGTTTAAGGTTTTATAATTTATGAATCTAAACTTCGCCTATTATAAAGCAAAAAGCATTTTGGGATTAAGTCTAAGCTTAGCCAAAGTAAAATTTAAGCTTAGAAACGAGGGGAGCTATCTTGGGGTTTTTTGGTATCTTTTAAGCCCCTTGGCTATGTTTTTAATACTCTTGTCTTTGAGGGGACTTACAAATAAAAATCCTATTGAATATTATCCGATATATTTATTGCTGGGGCTTATAGTTTTTAATCTTTTTAGATATGCTACAACAATTTCTACAAACGCTATAAGGGGAAACGCCGGACTTATAAAGTCATTAAAAATAAATTTGGAGCCGTTTGTTATTTCCGGAATTATGCAGGCTGTCTTCTCTCATATTTTTGAAGTGATAATATTAGTTTTATTTTTGTTTTATTTTAAAGTTTCGCTACTATGTATTTTGTTTTATCCGGTAGTACTTTTCTTTCTAATAATTTTTATAATCGGAGTCAGTTTTATTTTATCAACCATTGGTACATACATTAACGACATTGAAAATGTATGGAACATTTTTTTAAATTTATTATGGTTTTCCACGCCAATATTTTATTCAACCAGCAAGGACATTTTTATAAATAAAATAAACCCAATGTATTATTTTATTTTGGGCGCCAGAGAAATAATTATTTATAATAAATTGCCCGATTTTAAAATATTTTTAATAATGGCTGTTTTTAGTTTTGGATTTCTGGCAGTTGGCTTATTTGTTTTTGAAAAATATAAAAAAAGTTTTGCAGAATTCATATAAAAATGACGGGAACAAGAATTAGAGTTGATAAAATTTCAAAAAAGTTTAATATAGACTTTAGAAAAAATGAAGGGCTTTTGGCAAGGGTGTTGTATTTTTTGCCGAGGTCTTCTCCGAAGAGGGAATTGCTCGCAATAGAGGATGTCTCTTTTGACGTCAAGGCAGGAGAGATAGTGGGAGTTATAGGTAAAAACGGGTCGGGCAAGAGCACTCTGTTGAAAATTATCGCCGGGGTTTATGCTCCCAGTTTCGGAGAGGTTGAAACAACTGGTACAATGGTCTATTTAACCGGGCTTGGACAAGGGCTGGTGCCAAGGCTCACAATGCGGGAAAACATTCTTTTGATGGGCTCTGTTATGGGTCTGGCTCAAAATGATATTAAGAAAAAGTTGGGTGAAATAGTTGAATTTTCCGGGTTAAAAGAATTTATTGATTCCAAGGTTTATCAGTTTTCTTCCGGAATGATAACAAGGCTTAATTTTTCTGTGATGATACATTCATTAAAACACCACAACCCCGATATAATATTGCTAGATGAAGTTTTTGGCGCAGGAGGAGATATAGATTTTCAAAAAAAGGGAATAGAAAAAATGGAGGAACTAATAAGAAGCGGGGCGTCTGTTATTATGGTTTCGCACAGCTTAGAGATAATAAAAAAATACTGCCAAAAGGCAATTTTGTTGGACAAGGGAAAAATAGATTTCATGGGCGTGCCTGAGGAAACGGTCAAGCGTTATTTAAATAACAAATAATAGAATGAAAACCTTATTTTTGGGAGCTTATGGCTTTGGAAATCTTGGAGATGAACTTTGTTTATTGGAAGCAATAAGCGCTTTTCCGTCAAAAGAGGTATGGGTTCGGTCAGTTGCAAAAGAGTTTACTGCAAAGTGCGTAAAATGCGACGGATTTATAAAGTGGGAGCCAGCTTGTCCTGAAAAAAATTACATGGTTAATTTTGACAGAGTTGTACTTGGTGGAGGTGGTATCTTAAACGGTCCGCCGGGCAGGGATTATATGAGCTGGATTGTGGCCGCCCAGAACAGCGGAGCCAAAACTTATGTACATAATGTCGGAGCCACCGGTCCCGATGACGCAATCTGGATAACTCCAGAAATAAAGGAATCTTTTGAGAAGCTGGACGGGTTTAGCGTGAGGGACACAGATTCATTTGAAAGAATTAAAAAATGGGGCATAGTAAGAAAAGTGGAAAGGACATATTTTCCAGAAAAAAATATACATAAGGATATGTCTTTAGCCGAGCTTCTTCCAGAAGGGCCAATATTGGGAATTTCTTTTTTAAACGGAGGGGCTTTTTTTGACGCCATAAAAAGAAATAAGGTAAAAATTCAGGAAATAGTTGATCGATACAAAGGAATGAAGATTTTACCTATTATCAGTACGATACACACATTTGATGAATTGGAAAACGATATAGAGGGCTTTAAAAAATTTTACGCTTTATTTTTGAAAGATTTTGAAATAATAATGCCAGAAACTCTTCAAAAAGAATGGTGGCATAAAAATATGACCCCTCAAAAGTTAAAGGGCCTGATAAGTAAATGCGACGTGCTTATATCGCGAAGAAAACACAATTGTGTACATGCTTTTTCCTGCGGAGTAAAAACAATAGGAATTTTTAGAGATCACGATAAGGGCGTTGCCAGCGTATTCGATTCCTTAAGCGACATTATGCCCGAGGGATCTGAAATGATTCCTATAAAATAGCCTTTCTTATCTTTTCAATAAATATTTTGGTATCAAATTTTTTCGCCTGCTCAATGCAGGCGTTTTTGTATTGTTTTGGGTTTTGGCCGATAATGTTTATTGCTTCAATTATTTTATCTTCATTTATGTCATCAATCAAAATTCCGGTTTTGCTGTTAATAATTGTTTCTTTATATCCTCCTTCGTTTGGCGCTATAACCGGTTTTCCCGAAGCCATGGCTTCAACAACATTCATTCCAAAGTCCTCGTCTTTGCTTGTGGCTATGAATCCCTTGCATTCAGAATAAAAGACCAGAAGATCCTTGTCATCAACAAAGTTTGTAAAAAAAACATTGTCCTGGTTCATCCCTTTTAATTTTTGCGCATATTCTGCATGGCAATCATCGTAGCCGCCAATAACAACAAGGGTTTCGCCAGGCATCTTTTTAAAGGCGAGTATCTGCATCTCAATTCTTTTTTCGGGCGTCAACCTGTTTACCGAAAGCCAGTAGTTTTTTTCGTTTTTGTATTCCATTTTACAGGTTTCAACGGGGGGGTTTACAACAATAGAATCTCGGCCGTAAAAAGTTTTTACCCTTTGTTTGACGTTTTCGCTGTTAACAATTATTTTTTGTAAATCCAAAACAGCCTCCTGGTCTGTTTTTTCTGTTACTGCAAACTTTCTAAGCCTTATCTCAGAGGATATGGAAAAAATCAGGTTTTTTATAAAAACAAAAGGAAATGCCGCATAAATTTTAATTAGGCCGGCATTTTTTATTGCATTTTCAGTCAAATCTTTTGACCTTTCAATAGAATCTCTAGCGACGTCTTTAGATCTTATAACAGAATCCCGAGCCATGTCTCTGGATTTAATTATGGCGTCCTTAGTAATAGCACTAGACTTTATAATAGAATCTCTTGCAATGTCTCTTGATTTAATAATCGCATCTTTCGTTAAATCTTTTGATCTCACCGCAGAATCCCGAGCCATGTCTCTGGATTTAATTATGGCGTCCTTAGTAATAGCACTAGACTTTATAACAGAATCCCGCGCCAAGTCCCGAGATTTTATTATGGCGTCCTTAGTAATAGCACTAGACTTTATAATAGAATCTCTTGTTACGTCTTTTGATTTGATTATCGCGTCTCTGGCTAAATCTTTAGATATTATAAAAGAATTGTGGAGGCCGTTAAAAAACGCATCAATAATCCTCGCGAACTTATCGGGAATTATTTGTTTTTTAATAAAACATTTTTTAAGAGCGACAAATCTTGAATAAATTGTTTTATTTTGATTTTTCATTTTTTAGATCGTAAAGTCCCCTAAGCGGGGTGTGGCAATACCATAAATTAGGCGTGTGTTTTTTCGTGGCATAAATAGAAAAGTTACCCGAAAAAATAAAAAAGTCGTATTGTTTTGAAAAATCGCATTCTGAAAATCTTTTTCTGCACAATGCTGGCGCAAGGTTTGAAAAAAACGATTTTTCGCCAAGGCTAATAATTTTTATTTTGTTAAACCCGGCCTCGGCTATAATGTCGAGGTCGGCCTCCGAAGTTATTATGTCTGCGCCAAGGTTTTCTGCCATAATTAAAACCAATTTTTCCGCGCCCCCTATAACCCTGAAATAATCATGAAAGATAGCAATTTTCATTTATTTGCTGACTAATGCATTAATTTTTTCTATAAATATTTCTGTATCAAACTTCTTCGCCTGCTCGATGCAGGCGTTTTTATATTGTTCTGGATTTTTTCCAATAGCTTTTATTGCTTCCATTATTTTATCTTCGTTGATATTATCGATTAGAATTCCGGTTTTGCCGTTAATAATTGTTTCTTTATATCCTCCTTCGTTAGGGGCTATAACCGGTTTTCCCGAAGCCATTGCTTCAACAACGTTCATTCCAAAGTCCTCGTCTTTTGAGGTTGTGATAAACCCTCTGCAATTTGCGTATAATTCTTTTAATTCTTCGTCATTAACCCAGCTTTTTATTTCGACATTATCCGGTTTTATTTTTTTAATATAATTTGCATATTGCAAAAAATGTTTTGAAGCTTCATAACTTCCGATAATTATCAACTTCTCGTTGGGCAATTTTGAAAAAGCCCCTAGTTGCATATCAATTCTTTTGTGAGATATTAGCCTGTTAACCGAGAGCCAAAAATCCCCATTTTTGATATATTCGAATTTTTTAGTTTCTATGGGCGGATGAATTATTTTAGAACTTTTGTCTAAATATTTTTTTACTCTATTTTTTGTATTTTCTGAATTACAAACGATTTTATTTACGCTTTTTATATATTTTTTGTTAAGATATCTATTAAATATTACCCAAACATCAAAAAAAGGCTTTTTCCATGTAGCAACCAAACTATTTTTTATGTAATCTTTTAAATCCCAAATTTCGCGAATGGGTGAGTGCACATACCATAAATTAGGTTTATTATTTACTGCCCCAGACATTGCCCAATCTCCGGCGATTATATAAAAATCATATTTATTTTTTAAATTAAAAAGTCGGAATTTTAATAAAGCCAATTGTTGCCTGAAAGGAGCGTTAACCGGCACCTTCCCAATAGAAAAAATTCTAGGCAAGATATTTTCAAAGCCCATTTTTTTAATTTTATCTGGGTCAATATTGGTTGTATAAATGTCGGCGCCTAATTCACGCGCCAAAATAAGCGAGACCATTTCAGCCCCGCCAATATTATCTAAAAAATTATGAAAAACCGCAATTCTCACTTAATTCTCTTTAATTGATAATATTGAAAGCATAAACGAAGAAAAAATTGTTTGCACGCCCAAAATTATAAGCGTAAGTCCCACGATGGAGTTTTTAATTTCGTTTAGCGAGCCGAATCCGTTTCCAACCCATTTTGATATTATGAAGGTATAGATAAAAGCTCCAAGTAGTAAGATTATAATGCCGGCAATACTCGCCCTTTCTATTGTAATTAAATTATAAATTTTTTGCATAAAATCCGATTTTTCTCCCAAATGATTCATGGCATACGATTTTGCAAAAGCCGAGAATATTATAAGCTGGTAGCCGATTACAATTAGGGCTGAAGAAAAAAACATGGGATGGTAATAAAGGTTTAGCCCCAAAATTTTTGGCGCGCCAAAATAAAGCCAAGTCATAGATAGCGCGCCAATTAAAAAAAGAAAACCTCCCGGAATAAAAAACAAAAATAGGGGAGAGTATAAAAGCATAAATCTTAAATGTTTCCACGCATCCGAAAAAGGCCTTAATTTTGAGTTTCCCATTCTTTTATAATAATTTATGGGGAGCTCTTTTATTTTAAGATTATTTTTTATTGCTTTTATTATCATTTCGGAAGCAAACTCCATTCCCGTTGTGCGCAGGTTTATTTTTTCAAGAGCTGATTTTCTGATTGCCCGCATTCCCGTATGTGAGTCTTTAATCTTGGTGAAAAAAAATAATCTTAAAATAAAAGACAAAATCGGGTTTCCTATATATTTGTTTAAAAATGGCATGGCGCCTTTTTCCATTTTCCCGCCAAACCTGTTTCCCAAAATTAAGTCGTTACCCTTTTTAAGATGTTTTATAAAATTGGGAATTTCTGTAAGGTCATAGGTTCCGTCGGCATCGGCCATGAAGATATATTTCCCTTTTGCAACCTTAAATGCTTCAAGATAAGCAATGCCATATCCTTCTTTGTCGTGCTTTATCAAGATCACATTATTCTTTCGGGCGACCTCTGGGCTTCTGTCAGAAGACGAATCGGAAACAATTATTTCAGCAGATAGATTATTTTCCTTTATGGTTTTTTTTATTTTGTCTAAACAAAAACCCAGCCCAGCCTCTTCGTTTTGGCAGGGGAGTATTACGCTTATCTCCGGATAAACATTTTTGGTTTTCATTTAATTGGTCGGGATATTGGGATTTGAACCCAAACTAAATCCACCCCATGGACTCGTGCTACCGTTACACTATATCCCGTTGAATTTATAATACATTAAAACACAAAAAAATAAATGCCCGATGAGCATTTATTTAATTTCATTTTATTATTTTATTAAACTTTTGACAATCTCTTGATGCACTTTGTGCAGGCGAGGACTCTTTTGCCTGCGTCTTTTCCAAACGTCAACTTAACCCATTGAAGATTGGGGTATTTTCTGACTTTGTTTGTCGGGTTGTATTTTCCTCTTAATTTAACAAGGGTAACGCTCATCCCGGATTTCTTTGCGCAAATTGTGCAAACTTTTTCCATAAAATTATATTAGCACCTATTTTATTTTTTTGCAATACGTAGTACTATAATAATATGTTTACAGGAATTGCCATTACAATTTTTTCTCTGATTGTTTTGCTTTTTTCGGTTATCATCCACGAATTGGCTCACGGCTATGTTGCTTTCTCGTTGGGCGACCCAACCGCAAAATACGAAGGCAGACTGACTTTAAATCCGCTAAAACACCTAGACCCGTTTGGCTCGGTAATACTTCCCCTGCTTCTATTAATAGCAACAGCGGGGCAGGGGCCGATTTTTGGATGGGCAAAGCCGGTGCCAATAAATCCATACAACTTTAAAGACCAAAAGTGGGGAACTCTTAAGGTTTCTATTTCGGGACCGTTAACAAATTTTGGAATAGCGATAATTTTCGGTTTGCTAATAAGGTTTTTGAATTTTCCGCAGTTGCTTCCCTTGATGCAATTGTTAAGCATCGTTGTTTTTTATAACTTTTTGTGGGGAATATTTAACTTGGTCCCAATTCCTCCGCTTGACGGCTCGTGGATTCTTTTTCGTTTTTTACCGCAAGGCCTTGAACAGGTAAAAAACACCTTACAACAATATGGTTTATTTATTTTAATTTTCTTTATATTCTTTGGTGGGCTTACGGGTCTTAGCATACTGGCGCAGTATTTTTTTCAATTAATCACCGGCATCTCTTTCGCCGTATTATAAACGTTGACATAGTAATGGTTGGTTGTAATACGAGTTATGCCTAAAAAACTACGATCGTGAGTATTTGGTCATAACTTTTTATGGAATTATAAAATATTTATGAAGCAACCCACTCGGGATAAAATATTACTTTTGCTGCTTTCGGGCGTAGCCTTGGGTTTTGCTTATTCCCCAAACCGTTATAGAAAAATTTTAAGGATAACAGGGAAAGAATGGAAAAGAATTAACGAGGAAGAGTTAAGGAGAGGAATTAGAAATTGTTATCGTTCTAAGTTAATAAAAGAAAAAGATAATCCTGATGGGACTACAACCATAGAATTAACCGAAAAAGGGAAAATGCGTGTTTTGACATACGACTTCAATAAAATGGAAATCAAGCAAAAAGAGTGGGACAGAAAATGGCGCGCGGTTATTTTTGACATACCGGAGAAATTAAGATGGGGGAGAGATTCGTTGCGAAAAAAGCTAAAAAATTTGGGGTTCTGTGAATTTCAAAAGAGCGTTTTTGTATTTCCTTATGATTGCAAAGACGAAATAGATTTTATTATTGAATTTTTTAAAATGCGAAGGTACGTGCGATATGGAGTTTTTGATTATGTGGATAATGAGCCACACTTAAAGGAATTTTTTAGGTTGAAATAATCTAAAACACTCTAAAATAGTTATGCCTAAAAAACTACGATCGTGAATATTTTGGCATAACTTGAAAAGCGGAAATAATAAAATTAAAAAAATGAAATAAAAAAAGAGCCCAGCAATTTGCTGGGCGAACGCGGCCTCGTCGCGTTTTGTTTAGGAGAGCCTAGCCACTCTTACATCAAGTGATTCCGTAATCTCCACATAAACCCATCTTTTGCTGGATGGGTAATACTTGAGACAGCTTTGCATCCCCGATAAACCTACAAGATAGTTGTCGTCAGGAAGCGCGAAGCGGTAAGCAACAAATACCGTAATCCATCCCAAGCTTGGGCGGTAAAAACTGATTTCTTTTCCTTTTTCCGGAACTTCCGGCGGGAAAACTTCTGCCAGTGGTTGAAGCCCTTGATCAATCATCGTCAAATTCCTTGATTGGTGGTGAAAAAAGAACTGAATAAAAAATATTACAAAATATAGAGGAAGTTGTCAAATATTGTTGACACTAAGAAAATTATTTGCTAACATATTAATATTATGCCAACAATACATCAATTAATAAAACACAACAGAAAAAGTAAAAAAAGAGCAAAAAAGGGAGTTGCTCTGCAGTTTGGTTTTAACGTTTTGAAAAACAGGCCTTCGCATTATGCCTCTCCGTTTAAAAGAGGAGTGTGCGTGAAGGTTTTTACCCAAACTCCAAAAAAGCCAAACTCGGCTTTGAGAAAAGTTGCCAGAGTAAAATTATCAAACGGAATGGAAGTTACAGCATATATTCCTGGCGAAGGGCACAATTTGCAGGAGCACTCGGTTGTTATGATTAGAGGAGGAAGAGTTAAAGACTTGCCTGGAGTTAGATATCATATTGTTAGAGGAGTTTTGGACACAGCAGGAGTTGAAAACAGAAAACAGGAGAGGTCAAAATACGGAGCGAAAAAGGTTAAAAAATAAAACATGAGAAGAGCTTATAAAAAACATATCGTAGCGCCAGACAGAGTTTACAACGACACAGTGGTGGCTTTGCTTATAAACAAAGTTATGATTAAGGGCAAAAAAACAACCGCGCAGAAAATTGTGTATGGAGCTTTTGATATTATAAAAGAACAAACAAAAAAAGAGCCTATAGAGATTTTCCGCTTGGCAGTTGAGAACGCTTCTCCGGCTTTGGAAGTTAAACCAAAAAGAATTGGAGGAGCAACCTATCAGGTTCCAATGGAAGTGAGGGGAGAAAGAAAGTTGGCTTTGGCTTTTAGATGGCTTTTGGAAGGAGCAAGAGCAAAAAAAGGAAAACCAATGGCAGAAAGATTGGCCCAAGAATTGGTGGACTGCTCAAACAACCAAGGAAACGCTATCAAAAAGAAAAACGACACCCTCCGCATGGCTGAAGCCAACAAAGCTTTTGCTCACTTTGCGCGCTCGCGATAAAAAAAGAGCCCCTCCTTCGCTAAAAGCTACGGACGGGCAATGCCAGCTAATTTGCTGGGCAACGCGACCTCGTCGCGGTTTGTATGGAGTCTGGTTCAGGTTCTCTGAATCAGAACATAGAGGAGATAAAAGACGAGAGCCGTAAGCACGTACAAGCCAAGCACATAAGCAGTTTTTTCTTTCACGGTTTTTTCCCCTAGAAAGACCCTGGAGTTGAACTATAAAGTATAATACAAAAAATAGTAAAATAAGTCAAGTATTTAAAATTTTAAATTAAAAATTAACAAGTATGCCTGCTACTAGAGTACATCCACTTAATACATTAAGAAATATTGGAATTATTGCTCACATTGATGCCGGGAAAACTACATTTTCTGAGCGTCTTTTGTTTTATACCGGAGTTTCGCACAAAATTGGGGAAGTTCACGAAGGAGATACGGTTATGGATTGGATGGTGCAGGAAAGGGAAAGGGGAATTACAATTACTTCTGCTGCCACAACAATGTATTGGAGAGAGCACCAAATAAACTTGATTGACACCCCCGGCCATATAGACTTTACTGCGGAAGTTCAACGCTCGCTCAGAGTTTTGGATGGAGCTGTGGTGGTTTTTGACGGAGTTGCCGGAGTTGAACCTCAAAGCGAAACAGTTTGGCGTCAGGCAGACAAATACGCTGTGCCAAGAATTTGCTTTGTGAACAAATTAGACAGAATGGGAGCCAGTTTTGAAAAATCTTTTGCTTCTATTTTATTAAAACTTACGCCAAACGCGGTTGCTGTTTCATTTCCAATGGGTTTGGAGGAAAAATTGGAGGGAGTTGTGGATTTGATAAAAATGAAAGCCCTGTATTTTGAGGGTGAAAAGGGGATCGATGTTGTTGAAAAAGGAATTCCCGCAGAATGGAAGGAAGAGGCCGATACATGGCACAAAAAAATGATTGAAAAAATTGCCGGAGAAGATGATGCCTTAACAGAGAAGTTTTTAGAGGGAAAAGAAATTACAGCAGAAGAAATAAAAGCAGTTTTAAGAAAGTCGGTTTTAAATTATAAATTAGTTCCTGTTTTTTGCGGAAGCGCTTTAAAAAACAAAGGAGTGCAGGCAATTTTGGACGCGGTTGTGGAATTACTTCCAAGCCCGCTTGATGTGGTTTCGCAAAAAGGAACAGATCCAAAAACCGGAGCTGTTATTGAAAAAAAGGCGGAAGACAACGAGCCGTTTAGCGCATTGGTGTTTAAAATTGCAACAGACCCGTTTGTGGGAACATTAACATTTTTCAGGATTTATTCAGGAAAACTGGAAAAAGGAACTTATGTTTTAAACGCAAACACAGGAGAGCAGGAAAGAATTGCTAGAATTTTGAGAATGCATGCCGACGAAAGGCAGGAGCTTGATGTTTTGTATGCTGGAGAAATTGGAGCAACCGTTGGATTAAAAGCAACAAGCACCGGCCACACATTGTGCGACAAAGACCATCCGGTTATTTTGGAAAAAATTGTGTTTCCAGAACCTGTTATTGGAATAAGAGTTGAGCCTAAAACAAAAGCCGACCAGGAAAAACTTATTATGTCTATCAGGAAGCTTACAGAAGAAGACCCGACTTTTAGAGTAAAAGAAGACATTGAAACAGGAGACACTGTTATTTCAGGAATGGGAGAATTGCATTTGGATATTATTGCAGACAGATTGAGAAGAGAATTTCACGTTGAAGCAAATTACGGCAGGCCTCAGGTGGCTTACAGAGAAACAATTACCGGCGAAGCTAATGGTGAAGAAAAATATGTAAGGCAATCGGGCGGAAAAGGCCAATATGGGCACGTTTTGCTAAAAATTAAGCCAAAAGAAAGGGGAGCGGGATTTGAATTTGTTGATGAAATTAAGGGAGGAGCAATTCCAAAAGAGTTTATCAAGCCCGTTGAAAAAGGAGTTGTGGAGGCTTTGGATAAGGGAATTGTGGCAGGATATCCAATGGTTGACGTTGAAGTTACGCTTTATGACGGAAGTTATCACGATGTTGACTCTTCTGAATTTGCCTTTAAAATTGCAGGTTCAATGGCTTTTCAAAAAGCCGCAAAATTGGCAAGGCCCGTTATTTTGGAGCCTGTTATGAAAATTGAAATAGTAACTCCTGAAAACTTCTTTGGACAAGTTATTTCTGATGTAAGCTCAAGAAGGGGACAAGTTAAAGAAACTTCTGAAAGAGTTGGAATGAAAATTGTTGATGCAATGGTGCCATTGTCAGAAACATTTGGTTATGCAACATCATTAAGGTCTTTAACAGAAGGAAGGGCAAGCTTCACTATGGAGTTTAACAGCTACGAACAAGTCCCGCCAAACATTGCTCAGGAAATTATTGACGGAAAAAGACAATAATTTTATCTGTCATTCCCGCGAAAGCGGGAATCCAGATTTTCGTCATTGTGAGGAACGAAGTGACGAAGCAATCCAGAGTGCGTGCACATACTCTATATTGCCATGCTCGCTACTGCTCGCTCGCAATGACAAAAACTAAAATAAAAAAGGCGCCGGTCCCATGAAAAGGGCGGGCGCTTTTGGTATGCCTAGTGATGGCCTGATTTGTCGAAATACGCTCCGGGCGGAAGCTGCACAGTCTTCGGCTGCTCGGCCGGCGGGGCGGGAGTTTCCCGCTCTTTAATAAGTACAGGTTCGCCCCCTACAGATCCTTTTTTGACCGCGGAATTACACACAGCGACAAGCTTCCATCCTTCTTTCGCGACCTTTGTGGCGTATTTCGCCACTAAATAAGGGGTGTGTATAAGGAAGTTTCCAACCATAACTTCTTTCACGGCAGGTCTCCTTCCAAAAAAAGTTGTTAAGGACGCAATCAAAACAATTCCATCTTCGTTTAATTTGTTAAGAAAGTCAAGATACGGCTTTTTGCCTCGAGGCAAAAAGCCGTATGTAGCTAATCTATAAAATAAAAAAGCGCCGGTTAGATTTAACTAACTCGGCGCATGAGATCTATCCGAGGACGGGCCTCGGATATGTTATTTCCAGCCACCGTAATCGGTGGGATGTTCGGAGTCCTCTTCGTCGGACGGGTCGGGCAAAGGAACTGGGCTTCTGGCGTCAGAGTTGACTGGTCCGCTTAGTTGCCCTGCCGGCGGGACTTCTTTGCAGACAATTGCAATCATGCCGGGTTTGTCCTTCGGAAACGAGAAATCCTCGATTTCAACTCGGCCTTGTCCGTAGCCAAGCTGTTGCTCCATGTATTGGGTCAGCGCCCAAACTACCTGGCGTTTCGTTAAGTGCGTCGTTTTTGACACGGCGAGCTCCTTTAGAAAAAGGTCTAGATTCCCGATTAGATCGGGAATGACGGGGGTTAACTTGTCAGTGAGCAGATATTATAGTATAATAGAAATAGTTAAAAAGTCAAGATTTTGATAATAAAAGATAAAAATGCTTGACTTGTGCAAAATAATAGAATACAATAATATTATTATAAAAAATAATATAAAATAATATAAATTAACCTAATTCTTCATCGCCTGGTTCTGGCGTGGAGAGAAAACAGCAAAATGGCAACAGAGAAATTTGAGAGGACAAAGCCTCACGTAAACGTTGGTACCATTGGTCACGTTGACCACGGAAAAACAACATTGTCCGCCGCAATAATGAAAGTTTCAGGATTGCGCGGATTTAAGCATTCAGAAAAAGACGTTGACCAAATTGACGCTTCTCCTGAAGAAAAGGCCAGAGGAGTGACAATCTCAATTACACACTTGGAATACGAGACAGCAAAAAGGCACTATGCTTTAATTGATTGCCCGGGCCACGCTGATTATATTAAGAATATGATTACGGGAGCTGCCCAAATGGACGGCGGAATTTTGCTTGTTTCAGCGCCAGACGGAGCAATGCCTCAAACAAAAGAACACATTTTGCTTGCCAGACAAGTTGGTTTGCCAACTTTGGTTGTGTTTATGAACAAATGTGATATGGTTGATGACCCTGAAATTTTAGACCTGGTTGAATCGGAAATTCGCGAATTGTTAAAGAAAAACGGATACCCCGGAGACGAAATTCCGGTTATTAGGGGATCGGCCACAGAAGCCTTAAAAGCAACTTCAGTTGACGATGCTTCTGCAAAGCCAATTGTTGAATTATTGGACGCCGTTGATAATTATGTTCCAGAGCCAACAAGAGAACTGGACAAACCGTTTTCTATGGCAATCGAGGATGTTTTCTCCATTGAAGGAAGGGGGACGGTTGCTACAGGAAGAATTTCAAGAGGAGTTGTAAAACCAAACGACGAGGTTGAAATAATTGGAATAAGGCCAACGCAGAAAACAGTTGTTGTGTCCGTTGAGATGTTCCAAAAATCTCTTGACCAGGGAAATGCCGGGGATAATGTTGGAATTTTGTTAAGAGGTCTGAAAAAGGAAGACATTGAAAGGGGGCAGGTTATCTGCAAGCCCGGCTCAATAAATCCTCACACAGAATTTGAAGGAGAAGTTTATGTTTTGTCCAAAGACGAAGGCGGAAGGCATACCCCATTCTTTTCGGGATACAAACCCCAGCTTTATATTGGAACATCTGATATTACAGGCGACGTAACTTTGCCAACTGGAACAGAAATGGTAATGCCGGGCGACACAGCCAGTTTAACAATTAAGCTTATTGTGCCGGTTGCCTTGGAAGAAAAAGGAAAATTTGCTATCAGGGAAGGGGGCAAAACAGTGGGTTCGGGAGTTGTAACAAAAATTATAAAATAGAACCTGATCAATGCCTGTTGCTAAAAAAACTATAACCGCAAAAAAGCCTGCAGTAAAAAAGAAATCTGCAAAACCGGAAGAAACCAAAGCGCCAGAATTGGGGTTGAAGCTTAGGATAAAATTAAAAGCTTACGACCACAAAATTATAGATAATTCTTCGCGCCAGATAATCGACATTGCCAACAGGTATGGAGCCGAAGTTTTAGGGCCTATTCCGTTGCCCACAGAAATTCTTAAATACACAGTAAACAGGTCCAGCTTTGTGCATAAAAACGCAAGGGAGCAGTTTGAGATGAGAGTTCATAAAAGAATCATTGATATTTTAAACCCCAATGCGGATATTATTGAGGCGTTGAGAGATTTGAATTTGCCTTCAGGAGTTGACATTACGATCAAAATATAATAAGATGATTAATTATAGACAATAGTTAACTTTCCCTCGATTCGTCGCAAGGCGACTCGCTCGGGATAACAACATTGCCACAAAAATGGGCAAGTACGCCCATTTTTAGTTAATAATAAAAGAATGAATTTTATACTTGGAAAAAAAATTGGAATGTCCCAAATGTACGACAAAGACGGCAAATTGACGCCGGTTACTTTAATTGTTGCGGGACCCTGCAACATTTTACAGAAAAAAACAAAGGAAACCGACGGGTACGAGGCTCTGCAAATCGGCTACGAAAAAATAGAAAAGAAAGACAAAATTGGAAAGTCTATGAAGGGCAAAGAGTATAAATATATAAAGGAAGAAAATATTGCCGGAGCTGTCGGAGATGAAATTAGTGTTGCAAGCTTTAAAGAAGGGGATAAAATAAAAGTTTCCGGAATGTCCAAAGGAAAGGGATTCCAGGGAGGGGTTAAAAAGCATGGATTTCACGGCAGAAGAGCCACCCACGGAGTTAAGCACGAGCACAGAACAATTGGATCTGTTGGAACAAGGTTTCCCCAACACGTTATGAAAGGAAGAAAAATGCCGGGCAGAATGGGATATGACAGAATTTCGGTGAAGGGTTTGAAAATAATGAAAATTGAACCGGAAAATAATTTAATGGTAATTAAAGGAGCAGTTCCCGGAGTAAAAGGAGCTTTGCTTGAGATTAGGGGATAAAATGAAATACGCTGTTTACAATCAAGAAGGAAAAGAATCGGGAGAAATGACTCTGCCAAAGGAGATTTTTGAAGTAAAATTCAACGCTGATTTGGTTCACCAGGTTTCGGTTTCTTTGATGGCAAACAAAAGACAGATTTCCGCGCACACAAAAAACAGAGGAGAGGTAAGGGGCGGAGGGAAAAAGCCGTGGCGTCAAAAAGGAACAGGAAGGGCAAGAGTTGGATCAAACAGGTCTCCAATTTGGAAAGGCGGAGGAATTACCCACGGCCCGAGAAATGACAGAATTTTTGCAGTGGAAATACCTAAAAAAATGAGAAGAAAGGCTTTGCTTATGGTCCTGAGCCAGAAGGCGAAGGAAAGCAAATTAATAGTTTTAGACAAAATGGAATTTGCATCGCCCCAGACAAAAATAATGGCAAAAACAATGTCAAAACTGGCTTGTGCAAAGCAAACAACGTTGGTTTTGATGCCAAACTACGACAAAAACATATTTTTATCAACAAGAAATATTGATAAAACAGACGTGGATGATGCAAGGAATTTAAACGTGTTTGACTTGTTGAATCATAAATATTTATTACTGACAAAAGAAGGAATAAAAACAATAGAGAAGACTTTCATTAAATAATATGGCACTGCTAGATTTTTTAAAAAAGAAGAAAGAGGCTGAAAAAGCTAAGGAAAAAAAGCCCGCGAAGGCTTCGGATGCGAAGAAAGAAACAGTTGAGACGGCACCCGCTGCCGCTAAAGCTAAAGCGGGCAAAGAAGGTTTTTCGTATGACGCGATAAAACAACCGCATATTTCTGAAAAAGGAAGCTACTTAGCTGAAGCAAGCCAATATATTTTTGAGGTTGCGGAAAGGTCAAATAAACAAGAAATAAAAAAATCAGTTGAGGGAATTTACGGAGTGGATGTTTTGTCGGTAAATATTATAAAAATTCCTGCAAAAAAGAGGAGATTGGGAAAAACCGAAGGATTTAGAAAGGCCTACACAAAAGCCATTGTAAAAATTAAAGACGGGCAAAAAATAGAGATTTTATAACATGAAGATTTACAAACCAACATCGCCAGCAAGAAGGGGAATGACCGGAATTGATTTTTCTAAGCTCTCAAAAAAGAGGCCCGAGAAAAGACTTTTAAAATACATAAAAAGGCATCATGGAAGATCTGCTTCGTCCGGAGAAATTACTGTGAGACATAAAGGGGGAGGAGTGAAGCAAATGTACAGAATGATTGAATTTTCACAAACAAGAATGGATGCTCCTGCAAAAGTTACTGCTTTAGAGTATGATCCAAACAGAACAGCTTTTATTGCTTTGATTGAATATTTGGACAAACAAATACAATATATTATTGCTCCGCAGGATTTAAAAATTGGAGACGAAGTTGTTTTTTCAGAATTAGCCCCGTTAAGGGCCGGCAACAGAATGAAGCTTAAAAACGTGCCGGTTGGGACAGCAGTTTATAATATTGAATTTTTGCCAGGAAAAGGCGGAAAGATTGTAAGGTCGGCTGGAAGCTCTGCTCAGGTTCTAGCCCACGACGGCGAATATGCAAATTTAAAAATGCCATCAACCGAAGTAAGAAAATTTTTGGGGGAATGTTTTGCAACAATTGGAATGGTTTCAAATCCGGAGAACAGGTTTTACAGAGTGGGAAAAGCCGGAAAAAACAGGCACAAAGGAATACGGCCTGCAGTTAGAGGTTCGGCAATGAATCCGGTAGACCATCCGCATGGAGGAGGAGAAGGAAGGCAGCCAATTGGATTAAGGCATCCTAAAACTCCCTGGGGATTGCCCGCGTTAGGAGTGAAAACAAGAAATAGGAAAAAGTGGTCAAATAAATTAATCATCAGCAGAAGAAAGAAAAAATAAAATCATATGGCAAGAAGTTTAAAAAAAGGACCATATATTGATGAGAAGTTATTGCAAAAGGTTTTGAATCTTAGAAAAGACGGAAAAAAGATTATTAAAACCTGGGCAAGGCATTCAACAATTTCCCCGGAGATGCTTGGGCACACTTTTGGAGTCCATAACGGAAAAGATTTTGTTCCGGTTTTTGTTTCAGAAGATATGGTAGGCCACAAATTGGGAGAGTTTGCAGCTACAACAAAATTTGTAAGGCATGGAGGAAGAATGCAAAGAGACATTGAGGCCGGAGCGGAGCAGAAAGAGGCAGCAAAGACGGCAGATGCAACAAAAGTTCCGCCAACGGCTCCAAAGAAGTAGAAAATAACATATTATTATGGATATTAAAGTAAAATTATCAAATTTAAGAACAGCACCAAGAAAAGTAAGACAGGTAATTGATTTGGTGAGGGGTAAAAAGGCTTTGGATGCAAAAGCAATGCTTTCTTTTACAGTAAACAAATCTGCCAGAAATGTTGAAAAGCTTTTAGATTCAGCAATTGCATCGGCAAAACATGATTTCCAATTAAACGAAGCAAATTTATTTATTTCAAAAATTACAGTTGACGAGGGTCCAAAATTGAAAAGGTGGCATCCAATGTCTCGCGGGAGAGCTTACCCGATAATTAAACGAACTTCCCATATTGCTTTAACATTGTCTGGAGAAAAGGCAGAAATTAAGAAAGAAGCTATAAAACAAGAGAAGCCAAAAATAAAAAAGACAGTTAGAAGAAGAACAGCTAAAAAATAACATGGCACATAAAGTTCACCCAAAATCATTTAGAATAAAGGGAACAGGGGATTGGAATATCCGCGGGTTTTACGGTAAAAAAATGCCCCAATATTTAGAGGAGGATTTTTGCATCAAAGATTATTTAAGAAAAAAATTGTCTGAAGCTTCGGTTGCCAACATTGAAATTGAACATTCGGCCAATAAGCTGAACATTATTGTTGAAACAGCAAGGCCTGGCCTGATAATAGGCAGAGGAGGGGAGGGCGTGGAGGTTTTGAAGGCCGATGTTGAAAAACAAATAAAAAGAAAGATAAAGAATAACACAAAAAGAGAAATTAAGCTAGAAATTAAGGAAGTAAGAAATCCCTGGATTTCTTCCGCCCTAGTGGCTCAAATGGCCGCTCAGCAGATTGAAAAAAGAATTCCATTCAGGCAAGTTATAAAAAAATCGCTTGAAAGAGTTATGACAAACAGGGAAGTTAAGGGGGTAAGAATGGAAATGTCGGGAAGATTAAATGGAATTGAAATTGCCAGACGCGAATGGCTCGGTCAAGGTAGATTGCCAAGAAATACTATCAGGGCAGATATTGATTACGCGCAGGACGAGGCACAATGTACTTATGGAAAAATTGGAATAAAGGTTTGGATATATAAAGGAGATAAATTCGAATAATTTTACAAAAATATGGGAATTTTAATGCCAAAAAAAGTTAAACACAGAAAGTGGCACAAGGGTAGGTCTAATGGCGTAGAATCAAGGGCGACTGAAATAAATTTCGGCAGTTTTGGATTAAAGTCATTAGGAACAAAATGGCTTACAGCGCGCCAGCTTGAAGCTTCAAGAAGATATATTATAAGATATTTAAAGAAGGGGGGGAAGCTTTGGATGAGAGTTTTTCCGGACAAACCTGTAACCGCAAAAGGGGCAGAAGTTGGAATGGGAAGCGGAAAAGGGAATGTCGATCATTATGTTTATCCTATAAAGCCGGGCAGAATGATTTTTGAATTGGACGGATTAAAAGAGGAAATAGCCAAAGAGGCATTGGAGGGAGCCGCCAGAAAATTGCCGATTAAAACAAAATTTGTTAAGAAAGACAATATTTAATATGAAGACAACAGAATTAAGAAAAAAAGGCAAGAAAGAGCTAGAAAAAGCAGTTTACGACCTGAGAAAAAAGTTGAGTGATTTAAGGTTTAAATTTTCTTCTAATAAATTGAAAAACGTGAAGGAAATTGCCAATTCAAAAAAAGAAATAGCCAGAATTTTAACTATTTTAAAAGAGACAAAATAACATGGCTAAAAAAACATTACAAGGAATTGTGGTATCCGATAAAATGCAAAAAACAGTTGTTGTTGAGGTGGAAAGGATAAAAGAACACCCAAAATATAAGAGAAGATTTAAGGTCCACAAAAAATTTAAAGCCCACGACGAAAATAAAGAATACCACGTGGGAGATAAAGTTATGATAGAAGAAACTGCGCCCAGGTCAAAAGATAAAAATTGGAGGGTAATAAAGAAAATATAATACCATGATACAGCCAAGATCAATGTTAAAAGTTGCAGACAATTCCGGAGCTAAAATTATCCAGGTTATTAATGTGCCCGGAGGAACAAGAAAAAGATATGCTCAATTGGGAGACATTGTTGTGGCTGCGGTAAAAAAAGCTGAACCGAGAAAATTGGTAAAAAAACACGACAAAGTAAAAGCCGTCATTATAAGACAGCACAAAGAATTTAAAAGGGCAGATGGTTCATATATAAGATTTGACGACAACGCGGCTGTTATTTTGGGCGAGGGAAAAGAACCAAAAGGAACAAGAGTTTTGGGGCCTACAGCAAAAGAATTAAAAGAAAAAGGTTACAGCACAATTGCCATGATGGCCAGTGAGTTGCTTTAGACGCTCGCTTAACTATACAAAAACATGAAAGTAAAAAAAGGCGACAATATATTAGTAATTTCTGGAAAAGACAAGGGCAGAACAGGAAAGATAACAAGGGCTCTTCCAAAAGAGATGAAAATTTTAGTTGAAGGGGTTAATCTAAAGAAAAAACACGTAAGACCCAAGAGGCAAGGAGAAAAAGGACAAGTAGTTGATGTGCCGGCGGCATTGGACGTTTCAAATGTGAAAATAATCTGCCCCAAATGCGGAAAAGCCGGAAGAATTGGGTATTTGCTGGAAAATAAAGAAAAGTATAGAATCTGCAAGAAGTGCAAACAAAAAATCTAACATGCAAAGCTTAAAAGAAAAATATAAAAAAGAGGTTGTCCCCGCAATGATGAAGCGCTTTGGGTACAAAAACCCAATGGCGGTTCCGTCTATAAAAAAAGTTGTTTTAAACAGCTCTTTTGGAAAAGCAGTTGTTGGAAAGGCTGCGGGAGAAAGGGAAAAGATTTTTAACTTAATTTCACAGGATTTATCTTTAATTGCCGGACAGGCAACAACAATTGTCAAGTCAAAAAAATCAATTGCCGGATTTAAATTAAGGGAAGGGCTGGAAATTGCGGCTGTTGTAACTTTGAGAAAGCAAAGAATGTGGGATTTTTTGGAAAGATTAATTTATTTGTCTTTGCCAAGGTCTCGTGATTTTAAGGGGCTAAACCCAAAATCGGTTGATAAAAACGGAAATTTTTCAATGGGATTTAAGGAGCACATTTCATTCCCTGAAATTTTTACAGAAAAAGAAAAGACAATTTTTGGATTGGAAATAACAGTTGTTATAAACGCAAAGACAAAAGAAGAAGGTTTGGAATTATACAAATTAATGGGTTTCCCAATGGTGGAAACAAAATAATGGCAAAAACATCGCAAGAAGCAAAAGCAAAAATGAAGCCAAAGTATCCTTCAAGAAAAATTAGAAGGTGCTTTAAATGCGGAAGAAGGCACGGATTTATGAGGGCCTTCGGACTTTGCAGAATTTGCTTTAGGGAGTTGGCAAATAAAGGAGAAATCCCAGGAGTAAAAAAATCATCCTGGTAATTAAAAATTATGACAGACCCAATTACAGACATGTTAAATCAAATAAGAAATGCAGAAGCTGTTGCAAAAACAGAGGTTTTGCTTCCTTATTCAAAAATAAAAAACGAAATTGCAAGTCTTTTATTAAGGGAAGGATTTATTAGCGATGTTAAAAAGGCGACAAAGGGGAGGATAAAAGCTTTGAAAATTACATTAAAATATAATAATGAAGTGCCCGCAATTGCAGGGATGAAAAGAGTTTCAAAGCCAGGGCAAAGAATTTATGAAAGTGTTCATGAAATCAGGAGAGTACATGGAGGGTTCGGCATGTCCATAGTTTCAACATCAAAAGGTTTGATGACAAATAAAGAAGCAAGAAAACAAAAACTGGGCGGAGAAATAATCTGCCAAGTTTGGTAAAACTATAAAATTATGTCAAGAATTGGAAAAAAATTAATAGAAATTCCAGCGGGCGTAACCGTAACAATTTCTGAAAAAGAAATCACGGTTAAGGGTCCAAAGGGAGAGTTAAAGCAGGCAATTCACCCCGAGATAAAAATAGAATCTAAAGACGGGAAGATTTTTGTTTCTCCGAAGTCTGAATTATCTAAAAAAGGGAGAGGATTATGGGGTTTATATAGGGCCTTGGTTGCAAATATGGTTGAGGGCACAAGCAAGGGTTTTGAGAAAAAGCTTGAAATAGAAGGAGTTGGATTTAAAGCCTCAGTTGACGCAGAGGGCATAACTTTAAATGTTGGATTTACAAATCCCATAAAGATTAAAAAGATAGACGGAGTTGATTTTAAAGTTGAAAAAAACATAATTACGGTTTCGGGCGTTGATAAAGAAAGGGTTGGGCATATGGCAGCAGAAATAAGAAAACAAAAGAAGGTGGAGCCCTATAAAGGAAAGGGAATTAAATATCAAGGCGAAAGGGTTAGAAGAAAAGAAGGTAAAAAAGTTGTAGCAAGTAAATAATACCCCTCGGGGCACAAGAAAAACATGTCAGTAAAACAAGAAAAAAGAATCAGAAGGCATAAAAAAATAAGAAAAAGCATATTTGGGACAAAAGACAGGCCAAGGCTTTGTGTTTTTAGGTCAAACCAGCACATTTATGCCCAACTAATTGTTGATTCGGAAAAACCAAAAGTTTTGATGTCTGTTTCCGATGTAAATATAAAACCTAAAAAAGGAGAAAAGAAAAGCGATGTTGCAAAAGAAATAGGAAAATTAATTGCGAAAAAAGCAATTGAAGCAAAAATTGAAAGCGTTGTTTTTGATAGAGCTGGAATTATTTTTCATGGCCGGATTAAGGCGTTGGCCGAAGGGGCGCGTGAAGGCGGACTTAAATTTTAAATAATATAATTATGACAGAAGAAATTAAAAAAACTAACGACGGTTTTGTGCCAATTCCCACCGGAGAAACACCGGCTCAGCCTGCTACTCAAAGAGCAGGACAGCGTGGCGGATTTGGGCAAGGACAGAGAGTCGGAGGCGGATTTGGAGGGCAAAGAAAGCCTGGTTTTGGCCGGGGAGGAGGGTTTAGTAAAGACAGGCCAAATGACGGATTTGAATCTAAACTTTTAGATTTGGCCCGCGTTACCAGGGTTACAGGAGGAGGAAAAAGAATGAGCTTTAGGGCTACTGTTATTGCCGGAGATAAAAAAGGTAAAGTGGGAATTGGGGTTGATAAGGGGCGAGACGTTTCACAGGCAATTGAAAAGGCAACAAGAAGAGCCAAAAAAAATTTGATCAACGTTGTCATTATTGACGGAACTATTCCGCATGAAGTGCAGGCAAAGTCTGGGCCGGCGGTAATTTTATTAAGGCCCCAAAAAAAGGGAAGAGGTTTGGTTGCCGGTGGAGCCGTAAGAGCTATTTGCGAATTGGCCGGAATTAAAAACGTTTCTTCAAAAATTCTTTCGGGCTCAAAAAATAAATTAAACAATGCCCGAGCTACAATGGAAGCGCTAAAAATGTTAAAAGTTAAGAGCTAAAAAAATGCAGATACACGAATTACAAAGAAAACATAAAAATAAGGGCAAAAAAAGGGTTGGCAGGGGAGGAAAAAAAGGAACTTATTCGGGAAAGGGAAATAAGGGTCAAAAATCCAGGGCAGGAAGAAAAATGGTGCCAATTATAAGGGAATTGATTAAAAGGTATCCAAAACTTAAAGGATACAGAGCTTTTGTTTTGCCAAAAAACATTGTTGTGGTAAATTTGGAAGTTTTGGAAAAAAATACAAAAGATGGAGAAACAATAAATCCGGAAAATTTGATTAAAAAAGGGATTATTAGTAATATAAAAGGAAAGACACCAAAGGTTAAAATTTTGGGAACCGGTAAAATCACAAAAAAACTTGTGTTTGAAAATTGTAAATTTTCAAAATCTGCAAAAGAAGCAGTGGAAAAATCCGGCGGAAGCATAAAATAATTTTCAATTTTTAAGTAAAAAACAAAAATGGAAATTACTGATAAAATTAAAAATATCTCTGATAAAATTGTCGCAGAATATAAACCAGAAAAAATTATACTTTTTGGTTCTTTTGCGTGGGGAAATCCAACTAAGGATAGTGATATTGATTTGCTTGTGGTAAAAAAAAGCGATAAATCTCCCTTTGATAGAGTAAGGGATGTTTATAGAATTATTTTTAGCATGGGCGGAGCTATTGATATTTTAGTTTATACACCAGAGCAGATAGAGAGAAGAAAAAAAATAAATGATCCATTTATTTTAAAAATAATTAATGAAGGTAAACTTTTATATGCAAGGTAATAAAATAATAATTTTAGAATGGATTAAAAAAGCAGAAGATGATGAGTTGAATATTAAATCGATTTTAAAACATAGAGATGGGACGCCATCTTTAGTTTGTTTTGTTTCTCAGCAGATGTCAGAAAAATATTTAAAATCGCTTTTGATTTTTTATGCGAATGATTGTCCAAAAATCCACAGTTTGAAAGAACTTTCAGAGCGTATTGCAAAATACTCTCCGGATATTTTTAGTAAAACAGGAGAGCATGTTATCCTTTTAGATCCTTATTATATAGAAACCCGATATCCGTCTGATGTTTCCTCAGAATTATTTACTTGGGAAATGGCAGAAGATGCTTACAAATCGGCAATGAAAATAAAAGAGTTTGTTTTAGAAAAAATAAATAGCGAAGAATAAAAATATGCAAAAACACTTCAATAAAGCTCAGCGCAGGCAAAAAGGATTTTCATTTTTAGCGATAATTATAGCCGTTGTTTTTGTAATAGTTGTCGCTGTTGGCGGTTATTATGCTTATCAATATTATTCTGTATTATCAAATCAAGAGGCTGGTAATATTCCAAATCAGACGCAGAATGAGACGTCTCAAAATCAGAATGCACAGATAGAGAACACAATAACACAAACCCCACCAGACGAAACCGCCGGCTGGAAAACATTTACAGATAGCCAATATGGATTCGAATTTAAGTATCCATCCTCACTAACTTTATCAAATAATTTTTCTCCAGCTAAGGATATTGATTTCGGCGGTGTGGTCGGAAGGCCAGAAAATGCGCCAGCAGGTTTTGTAGAAACAGAACCCAATATAGATAGCGTTGCAGATTCGTATAAAGTTTCTAAAGATCCCGTGACTATTTCTTCAAAAGTAGTCAATGGATTAAACGTTAGGATAGTTTTTTACGGTGGCAGATTAAACGGATTAGGGTTTTTCATTATGCAATTGCCAAAACCTGTTAATGTAGGCGGGGCTAATTATGCTTTTATAGTGGTAGGCAATGGAAATATTCCCGTAATCTATATTGATCAGATTATTTCCACTTTTAAATTTACGAAATAAAAATTAAAAATTACGCTGATGTGGTACGATAAGATATTATTTTTATTTAAAAGCAAAGAATTAAGAAACAAGTTTTTATTTGTTATATTTTTGTTTGTTGTTTTTAGAATTGCCGCAAACATACCAATACCGGGAATAGGCATAGAAAATTTGCGTAAGTTTTTTGACCAAAACCAGGTTTTTGGTCTTTTAAACTTATTTACCGGTGGAGCTTTGAGTAACTTTTCTGTTGTTTTGCTGGGACTTGGGCCGTATATTACTGCAACAATTATTTTACAGCTTTTGACAATGATTTTTCCGGCTTTAGAAAAAATGTATAAAGAAGAGGGGGAGTCGGGGCGCCAAAAATTTAATCAATATTCCAGGTTGCTTACCATTCCGTTGGCAATTTTTGAGTCTTATGGGATGCTGACTGTTTTTGCCAGGCAGGGGATTATTACAGGTTTAACCTTGCCCATTATGATAAGCTCAATAATTACAATAACAGCCGGAGCAATGTTTTTGATGTTTATTGGAGAAATTATTTCTGAACAAGGCATGGGAAACGGAATTTCCCTTTTAATATTTGCCGGAATAGTTGCCGGATTGCCAATTAATATATTCCAGACATTTGCTGTTTGGGATCCTTCAAAAATACCGGCCTACATTGCATTTGCGGTTCTTTCTATAATTATTATTGCCGCGGTTGTTTTGATAACCGAAGCTCGCAGAAATATTCCCGTTTCTTATGCAAAAAGAGTGAGAGGAGCAAAAATGTATGGCGGAACCTCAACTTATTTGCCATTAAGCGTTAATCCGGCCGGCGTTATCCCTATTATATTTGCCTTGTCTATACTTTTGTTTCCAGGAATGATTGCCAGTTATTTTGGAACATATGCCGGTATTGTCGGAACCATTGCAACAAACATT
>Ga0208958_1000743_pt1 | contig 37755 bp, 67 predicted proteins | sample RifOxyB1_FD_184032 | JGI IMG/M metagenome (GOLD analysis project Ga0208958, IMG submission 184032) | Soil microbial communities from Rifle, Colorado - Rifle Oxygen_injection B1 (SPAdes) | ecosystem: Environmental > Terrestrial > Deep subsurface > Rock core/Sediment | place: Rifle, Colorado...
GCGAAGGTGGACGGGGTAGTTCCAGGCGTGCCGCCCGAGGTCCACAGCTTCTTGTACAGCGCCGCCAGATCGGTATCGACCCTGTTGGCCAATACGATCATGGCCGGGGTGATGTAGCGGGTGCTGTAGTCTTCGATGGTCGTGGTCAACTCCTGGGTGGAGAAGCCCCACGACACATGCTTGCGCTTGTCGATGGTGAAGGTGGCCGAGGTTTCAGTCGCGTTCTGGTTGGAACGGGTTGCGCCGTCCGTCACCGTGAACTTGACCGGCTTGCGAATGGTTACGGACGCACCGACCTTCACAAACTCTTGTTTGTAATCACGATGCACGTTGTTTGCCATGACGCAGTTATTTTTCAACTGCATCAGCGATTCCCGAGCGATGATCGTCGGGGTAAGCAGGGTATTAGCCATGATGTTTTCTCCAGGTTAGGGCGATGTTGCCCATGACCCCATCGGATGATGGAGCCGGATTGCAGGTATGCCGGGGTTGGGCGCGTTCGTTTCCCGTCATTGCGACGGCGCGCTTACACTCTTATTGGTCATACTCGCTGGCTTAGCTAAGCCTGGAGATTGCGACCTACATAAAACCTTATAAAATGCTATCTAAAACTGTGCGTAGGCAAGATCCACATGATAATTGTCGATGTCCATAATGCAGTCACTATGACGCCTAAGACTTTTTCGAGATCAGACGCATAAAGCGAATAGCTTAGAAAAATAAACAATCCACACATCGCCATAGACGCGGCAAAGTTGATTCCTATATTTCTGAAGTTCCATTTAGTGCGAATTTCAAACACGACGCTGACTTTTCCGCCATTGTTCATAAGCCGCCTGATCCATTGAATCAGGGCTTTTAGTCGGTGATCCGCTGCCGTCAATGGTCTTCATCGGTGCCGGGGCGTTGGTTGCGACCACCTTCTTAACGAGGGCTGGTTTCGCTACAACGGGTTCGGCGACCGTGATACCGTTCGCGGCAATCCGCGTTTCGATCTTGGTGATTTCACGCAATACGCTGCGCCCATCGAGTCCGTGAATGCGGGCGGCTTCTTCGGGGTTCTTGCCCAGGTAATACGCCACATCTTCCGGCGCATCGGTGTCGGCAATCGCCATAATCATATCGACGGATAACTTGAGATCGTCGTTATAGACGACATCCTTGTAATCCGCGTACTTATTCATACCGTCATCGTCAGCGTCTTTAACGTCGGCAATTGCGGCGGCAATCTCTGGGCTTTGGGTTGGCTGAGTTTCGGCCTGCTTCGGCGCAGAGCCGTGAAATTCAAGCGACGCCTTGAGCCATTCGTTCGGATCTTCGTAATCGTCCAGCTTCGGCGCATCCGCGCTGGCTGGCTTGGTAGGTTCGGGTTCTTGACCGGCATCCTTGCCCTGCCGCAGATCGGCATTCTCCTGCTTAAGTCGGCGTTCGGCCCGACGTGCGGCCCGCTTGGCGTTACGCTCATGCTCTAACTGAGCGCGCAGCGATTCAACGCTGTCTTCTGTAGCAGTCTCATTCTCGCCCTTGTCGGCGACTTCTTCTTCTGCATCATTGTCTGGATCTGCATCCTCGGACTCGACCCCTGAGCGTGTCGTTACCTCGCCATCGGCAAAGGTAATCTGTTCCTCGGAAAGAACTTCCGGCTCGCGCTCGTTGAGTCGTTCTGTTGTGTCATGCACTGTGCTTACGTCGTCACTCATGGCTATTCAGCCCTCTTAGTTGGCATTAAAAAACCGCCTTTCAGCGGCTTGCGTGTTGCGTGAAATATCAAAAAATACTCTTACCCAATATCCGCCCCAACTCCCCGCCACTCGCCCGCATCTGTGCCGACTCTTGTATAAACGTCAGATCGGCATAAACCGGGTTGTGATCAGAATGAGTAAAGCCGTCATCGACGATATGCGAAGCGGTGCAGAGCGATGCCCAGCCTGTTGCGGTTTGGAGATAGATGTAATCATTAATGACTGTTCCGGTTGTGTAGGTTCCGCCTGTTGGAGACTCAATGCCGTAGCAGCTATCCCAAAGGCTTTCCGCTTCCGTGAAACTCGCATCACCTGATACATGGTTGAAATTTCCGGCAATCACGACAGGCCAGCTGATCGCAGACGTTACAGCATACAGTTCACTGATCTGGGCAAGCCGGGTTGTGGCGTTGGTCGAAAGCTCAACAGACGCGAAGGTGGCCGATTTACCCGATGGGTTTGTGACTGTGGCGATGTGGTAGAAGTCGCCTGACTGTGTATTACCGAGTGATCCTTTGTACAGGACAGCGTTTGTGCCCGATAGGGTGTAGCCGTCGAAGCCGATCATCTCTACAAGTTCAGCGGCAAGGGTTGCTTGTGTATAACCAGAGTCCCCGAACTCCGTCGGGAAGCCCTGCAAGCAGGCAATCGTCGGGGTGTCCTGTCCGATAACATTCGCCAACGCCTGATTATCAAACCCGATCAGCCCGCCTGTTCCGTAGTTCGCCACATCATAGGACATGACTCGTGATGACAAAGTAGATGCGGCAATCGGGGTGAGCGTGTAGGTGAACTCTTGCAAGTCATCGGCTGACGTTGCCGTGATGCCGAAGGTGATCGCGGCTGTCGTGCCATACGATACGATTATCGAATAGTCACCCGTCGCTTCGTCTACCGAAAGAGTCCCGACGTTAGGCGCTGTCGTGATCGAATAGGCCAGATCATTGCCTAACGTACTCGACACACCACAGTCCACCGCCACGTTCCCGGTGCGCTCTACATCGGGGTAACTCAGTCGAAGGATGTCAGCGAAGGTTGCGGATGAATAGGATACGTTGTCGTACTCAACACTGTCAGTAACCACGACTGTTATAAGCGCGCTGTCGGTAGCCGCTGTGACCACTGAGTCGTGGATATTGACGATAAAGTAGTCTGTTCCTGTAAAGTCAGTCGGCGGAGTGTACGTAATGACAAGCCCGTTAACACTGAGCGTCCCACCTTCATCGCTGACATTCGCTGTCGGCGTCTGTGATGTTACCGAGACAATCGCAAGGTTAGTCGCCCCGGACTGCCAGTCCGCCTCTATGTCCCAGGATACGGCCGCGTTCATCTCGGTGCCGCTTGTCTGGTCACTGATGGACGCGGCCCGTACCTGGATCGTATAGGCGATGGGAGAGGACGTTCCGCCGTCATCGTCAGAAACAGTATAGGTTCCGCCTGTGTAGTTGCGAAGATACGCCCCCGGAGCATCACCGGATATGTCGGGTGTACTCGCTATACCAATAAGAGTTGAGCCTGTACCAGCGCCACTATCCAGGATCGTTACACTAAGCGCACCGGGAGAGCTTGGGTTAGCTGCCTTGGCAATCGTCATAGGATCGCTGTCGTCATCCGTTACGGCGAATGTGGCGGAATAATACTGCAATGTCCCTTTATTATGCGGGACCGTAAGAGTCAAAGCCGCACCAGTCGGAACGGTATTGGTAACAACAGTCTCCACCGTACCCACATCGGTATTCACGCCATCACTGATAACATAGGTATAGGTTGCTGTCTCTGCCGCTGTTCCAGGGGTAAATTGGATTTTCTGATCGACGATTGAGACGGTTGAAGTTGTGGCCCCGGTAACGTAGGCGCTAACCAGTGATGTACTTGCAGAACACAGGGACAGCACATCATGCTCAACCGCTGCGGTTTTCTTGGCAACGGCGGCGAAATAGCCTGTCGTGTAGTCGTAAGCGGTGGGGCCAGATGGGGGAGTTACGACCTCGCCAACCACCGTGAACTCACTCACAGACACCGCGCCCGCGCCGCTGTCGAACTTCGTCATCTCCAGGCCGCAGAAAGTGCCAGTCTCGATTAATGGGGCCGTTGAATACGGGGTTGAATATCTAGTATCAACCACCCCATTAACCTTAACTTCAAACGATACATCCGTTGACCCGTTTGGAATAACCTTGAAACTCACGTCGCAGGGGAAAGACGGGAGAACTGCCACCCCTGGTGAGTAAACAATTACCTCTGCGCCTGATGCCGTTGTCTTGTGAATAGACAGGTAACGGCTGCTCACTATGCGAAGATAGTATCCATACCCACTAGCGTCCCTAAGTCCCCATATAACAAGACGGGCAATCTGTCCTGATACTGGCGTCGTATTGACTGCATATGCCGTACATTCTTTTACAGTTACTCCCGCATCAACATAGCGCCCAACCAATGTGTTGAACGTACAAACACCACCGGATACGGTTCCGCCTGGAGATGCTTCCCAATCAGCAACCTCGCCACCTTCAGGCGTCCCGTCAGCGAATGTGTCCTGGAAGATAATCCCGTCGCTTGTGGCGGCAGCCGCAACCGTGACAGAAAACGTAGCAGTGTCTGTGCTTGTGCTGTCTGTATTTCTTGCCGTGTAGGTACACGACGCCACGCCGCTGAATCCCGTAGTTGGGACAAAGGTAATCTTGGTATCGCTGGTCGTGGCAGTAAACGTCCCTCCAACCTGATTCGATATGGCCGTTATAGCCGCAGCGTTAACGTCATTATTAGTCAGTACCGCGTAATCGGTGACGGTAGTGTTATGTGCTGTGGTCGTACTGTCGTCGAAGCAATCCACAACCGCAATTGCTGATGTTTCGATCGCCCCAATATCCGGGGCTGAATTGGTGTAAGGACGATAAATTGAAGCGCCATTAGCAAAAGTTATTGCTGATGACAGCGTTATGGTGCTGTTTGTTAGATCGGCTCCAATTACTGTCACCGCAGTCGATCCTATAATCCAGTCATCACCAACCCCATCAACCTGATACCGCCAATGAGCGAATAGATACGGATTGCTAACCGGAACTGTGGCTGACGTGCCTGAGTTGGTGGTGGTGGCGAGTGCGCCGCCAGCATTTATCGCGGCATCACCCGTCGTCGGCTTGAAATCAGTGTAGGCCGAGAAAGCTCCAGACCCATTAACAAAAGCGACAGTCCCAGACTGTATATTGTTAGCTACATAAGCGGCATGGTTTGCTTCCATGTCGGTAATGGTCTGGACAACGCCCAAATAACCCATCGTGCAGGGAACCCCAGGACTACGAATCAGGATATTGTTGAAAACAGACGCGGCAGTAAGAGGCGTGTCTATATTAGACGCAGCATATTTTCGCCATGTTATGTCAGCAATCGGCGCTCCTGTATAAGTCGCGTTCAATCTTGTTTTGTTGGCTAGATTTTGCTGGAATATATTTCCAGACATACCTAATGCCGTATCCAAATCTTTTTCGACGTTCCAGATACCCGCATTTATTTTATAGAAGGTGTTGCTGTATATCTGATTGTTACGGCAGTACCCCCCGCCGTCAAAATCCGTGGTTGCGATAGCATCGCCCATCGCGTTTGTATAGACGTTGTTTCGTACTATCCAGCCATCACCAGAAATCTTGGTCATAGCCGCCTTCAACGCTCTGTAGTTCTCGCCTGTGCCGTCTAAATAGTTTCTCTCAAACAGATTGTAACCGCAGTTAATTAGGTTATTTCCAGACAGAGGCGTAATGTTTTGATTTCCGCGCAGTTCCGCGCATCGTGCTCCAGGCCGAGTAATACTAACGCCATTAAGCCCAGCCTTCGGGAAGTACGATCCTACGGTCGGAGCACCAACAACAGCCGTTGTTGGTGCATTAGTCCAGTCGTTGTAAAGTGAGCAATTTCTAACAATGTTATACCTAGAAGATTTTGCAACGTCTAAAACGTCATGTCCTCCATACTTGAGAGTGCAATTATCTATCAGGCAATAATACGATGTAGTCCAGATTCTAATAACATTGGCGTACCCGGATTCATTTGGCTCGAACGGGGTACCCGCTGTGCGTAGCGCGCTGTTAAGAACTTTTATATAAGTTGAGTTTTTTATCTCAAAAGTATTGGTACTTCCATAAGCATAGTCACAGGTGAGATTGTCAAATTCACAGCGAGTACAACCATCTATAGTCGCCCATGTTTTAACTGTCGATGACGTAGTGCTGCTCGTACTGAATGGTGTATTGGCTACTGTGATGAACCCGATCCAACGTTCTCCATTGATAGAGATATTGGATACATTTATGTACGATTTATTGACTAAATTTATACCAGTAGAAACCCGCCGAATAACCGGCGTATTCCCGCTAACCGCCGTGTAGGTGATCGGGTTTCCGGCAATACCATTATTAATGGGCGAAATCGTCTGGCCGTCATAGTTGCCGGTGTACAGATAGCCGGTATCGCCAGCCGCTAGCGTTGAATTCAGCTTGGCAATAGTGCGCCACGGATCGAGCGCCGTCCCTGCACCGAGAGTATCAGACCCCTCTGGGCTGATGTAATAACTAGCCATGCAGTTCCCCGCTCACATGCTCGCGCAACTGATGCAGCTTCTTGATGGTGTCGGTTCGCAGATTGTTGAGGTCCGCACCCTGCGCCGCCAGTTCCTTGCGAATCTTCGCCGGCAGGCTACGTTCAAGCGCCATCACCCGCTGAGTCAGCTCAACCTGCCCCGCGCCTAATTGCTCGATGGCTTTGATTAGATCGGTGAGTTGGTTAATCATGTGTTCCCTTGTTCATATTTATTCAATAGCCTCTCGGCGGTTTGGTGTGACTCTTGTCGTGGCCGGTCGGAAATCTAATTAGCCCACCAACAACGACTTGATTACGCTCCCCCAATACATCCCGAAATAGTGATGCCCAAGCGGTGATGGGTGCAGATCATTTGTTTCTGATATGTATCCATACGTCCATTCAGCAGGATAATCATGGCCACCCAACGCTGTGAACGCGTCGAAGAAATAGGCTTCAATGGCTGGGTAGTTGGCATTTACATACGCCACTAGGCCGGCCATAACAGCATCTGCTGCTTCCGGCACTCCGCTGGCTGCATCGCCTGCGTGCGTCGGATTCTTTGTATATGGGAATAGACTTACAAATGCGATTTTCTTAAGGTTGCTACAGTTGGCGGCCATGTAATCGACATGCGCCTCAAGTGACGATTGATAATCTGCGACAAGTGATAGCGTGTTTGCAACGCCATTCACCGAGTTTGCCATCACCAGAATTTCCGGGTTTGCAGCCGCAACCGCCGCTTGATTATCTGTTTGTGGGCTAGCGAACGAATCAGACCATGAGTACCCGGAATAGCCAAAGCCGCGCAGTTTAACTTTAACGCCCAGGCTGGCCGCGAATGCGCGCTGCACAACCTTGTGCATGCGGGTATCGTAGAACCGCACTCCATAGGTCGGGACGCCGCCGGCAGTGCCGAAGCCCGCCTCGATAAATGAATCACTCCAAAGCGCGACTTCTTTCGACAATGTTGCCGGGTCTGGTGGACGCAAGCCTATTTGTAAATCACTGAGGTTGTAATCGCCGAGCGGCGTGTCCGCAAATGCTCCGTTGCCACACACATAGATGCTGGCGAATTGGTTGGTGTCGTAGTCGCCAGTCATCGTGCCACGCGCAACCTCTACGCCGTCGACGTAGATGATATGCAGCTTTCCGTGGATAGCCCACACCACATCTACTTTTCCGCCTTTGCCGACACTCGTGACGCCGGGGGAAATGATTGACTGTGCGCCAGTTCCAAATTTGTACAGCACAAAAGTGCCGTTTGTGTGGTGATAGAGTTGCAGGCGTTCGTTGTTACCGCCGTCGCCGATGCAACTTAGTAGTGTGCCGCTAGCCACGCGCAGCGCGCCGGCTGATTGCGTGACATTACCCGCGTCTAGCGAGTCGTCCTTTGTCAGCGCCTGCGTATCCACTGAAAATGAGATATACCCAGCGTCTTTCAGGTTGGCTTGATTGGTTAGACCGCTGACCAACAGGCGGCCAGTGCCGCCTAACCCTGCGCCGTTATACCCATCCGCAGTGAAAGCGCCCTTTGTGCCCGATGCCGGGTAGCTCGTCACATTGGCGGCTGGCAGGGCCGTGAGCGCGTCGCTGAAAAGCACGTCCTCGTCGTCGCTTGGATACGGCGCGAACCTGAACCTGTACTTAGCCATGATTGTTGCCGTTAGTGTGAGTGCTGATGCAGGTAATGTTAGCAACACCATTAGACAGCACGCGTAGTTTTTTGTAGTTGCCGACGATTTGGATAATGCCGAAGGCTGTCATGGTGGCAACGAACGTCCCCGGAGTAGTGGAACTGATATTGCGGCCGGTCAAATCGCTCGACCACACGCCACTGCCATGTAAATCTGCCTGTACTGAAATCGAACCAGCTGTGACATAAAAGCTGTGCACGGAATAGCCGGTTAAATCGCCTGAAGTCCAGACCGCCTGATTATCGGCCGGCGCTACTGCGCTCTGTGAATATTCCAACATTCGGTCGATGGGGTGGGTTTGGTCTGATCTTATTGAGACATGCGCCGCGCCGTCCGTCGTCTTCTGACTCGGCACAAAAGCTGAAACACCGTCGAACTTGACCTTGTACCCAAGATCAGTGTCGAAGTATTCCTCGTCAACGTGATCGGCCTGAGTGCCTGCTGCTACCCAGGTGGCGGCGAGTGCGGTTAGGGTGGCGGTGGGGAGAGGGGTGGGGGCTTTGGTGTCTATGATAGTTGCGCCGGCTCTTTTGGATTGCCCCCAGCCGTCTTGAGATCCGACATACACATTATTGGTATCAGTCTCGGTGAACTCGATTTCCTGATACGCCGGTATATCGGTAATCTTGAACGCTGTCCGGTCAGCGGCCGTGCCGCGCACCTTGAGTACGCTGGTAATGGTTTCTTTGCTCACGCTGAATTCCTCTGTTGTGCCATAAATTCGGCGATTGATTCTGCGACCAGCTCTCGTATCTGGTTACGGTCTATAGGGGGCTGCTGCGCGGACTCTTGCTGCGCCACACCCATTTCTGCCTGTCGTATGCGCGCCTGCGCTTCTACCGTCTTGGCCTTGGCCATCGCCATGTTCGCCTCGGCGCCAGCCATGTCAGCCTCTACCTGCGCCATTGCCACCTCTTGTTCAGGTGTCGGCGGCGGCGGTGGTGGGGGTTCGGGCGGTTCCTCGTCGTCTTCCAGTTCAATGAACCCTGGCGGCAAGGCTTTGCGCAGACGCTCGGCAAACTCATCGGCGCCTGGCCAGTCCATGTTCTTGGCAATCAGATCACCGGTAAGTTGTGCAGCACCCGGAACAACCTTGGCGAACTCCATCATCGAGTCGGCGGCTTCCAGGCGTTGCGTGGCATAAGTCGGTCCTGTCTGTACGACCACATCGAACTTGCCGGCCGACAGATCATTAACAATGATTTCCTCGCCGGTCTGCTGGTCGATCCAGACTTGGTTGATTTCAACGAAGTCCTCGGTGTCATCCGCCCACCGAAGTCTTAACACCCGGTTGGTGTCGTAGATAAACGGCATCCAGTCAACTAATATCCGGCCGGCAAAACCGATAGCCATTGATAAGTTATCGAGATAGGCAAAGGTGCCGGCATCCGCTTCCTGCTGTCTTGCACGGATAGCGACGCCCGATGTTTCGTTGGAGCGATTGCCTAATGAGGCGTCATAGATCCCGGCCGTCGCCTTGATGTCCTCGCCTGCGGATGCGGACTGCTGTGCCATGCCCGTAGGAACCTGCGGCGGCAGCTCGCGCCGTGGTGGATTCGGATTTTTGCGGTCGTCGTAGGGCAGAAAACCGTGATTCTTGGAGTTGGCTGTTTGCCAGATGCCCTCAAGCCCCTCGACCTGGGATAAACCGGCGACGTAAGGCGCCTTCGGCGCCAGCGCAATCGTTTCAATCTCGGCGCTGCGGTGGTAGTTGTAGGCGCGCTGCGCATCCTTGGAATTGCGAATAATGGAGCGATACACCACCTTGCCGTTAATGAACAATTCCTTGCCGGGAACGAACACCACCGGGATATACTTGGTCTTCAGTTCAATCGGACCTTCCAGGGTTTCAAGCCCGGAGATCAGCCGCCATTCCACCTTAAAGGTATCGACCGTGCGCTTGGCCACAGCCGTAATCCCTTTGGCCTGCATTTCATCGGCCAGCTTGGCGAACTTATCCCCGGCGATTACCTGACCATCGGAGAGCTGCACAATCTCGCGCTTGACCGGCACGCGCCGGAAATACTCAGATACCCGTACATCGTCGCCGGCAAACCAACTTGCGTACAGATCGCCCTCGGCCGCGCCACTGAACGTGGAACTGGCTTTGCCGGGATACTTGCGTTCAAAATCCCGCTTGCGCATCGTGTCAGTAAGGAAAAAGAAATTGCGGTCACTGCGATCCATTTCCTTCGCGTATGGATCGTCATAAGCACTGAACGGATTACGAATGCGCTTTATGCGCAGATCCTGATCGAAAACCTCGTCGTCTGGGAACTCATTAGTAATACGGAAATAGCCGCTGCCCGTCGCGGCCGCGTGTTCGGATGCCGTGTCGTAGGCTTGGCTGGCGCGGGATAGATATTCAATATTGCGGATCAGCCCCTCGTACACGTCCGATAGCTCATAGTCCTGTGTCCCGGCGAGGTTCTTCACCTTCGGCGCCTTGCGCTGACCTTCAACGGGTCGGACCTTGATCGACGGACGCATCTTGCGCTGATCGCCCACCACCCGATCCACAAACTGATTCAACCGGCTGAAGGTCAAACAGGGGCGGCCTTCTTCTTCGCGCTCGGCCTTGATCTTCTCGGGCCATTGCTGGCCATCGAGGAACTGTAGATCGTCATAGGCTCTTGCGCGGTTCTCAGTATCGGCCGCTGACGATATATCGAACTCAATCAGCGCCTGCTTGATGACCTCCGCTTCATCCTCGGCAGAGTCGGCTTTCTTCTTCTTGTCCATCAGTGAATGGCGGCCTTCACGGTCATGCTGCCGACGCGGAACTCATTCTGAGCGATGAATGACGCGGGATTACCCTCGGCAATGACGTTACGCAGGACGCGGGCGAAGTCTTGCTTGCCGGCCTCTGCATTGCGGGTCGCTAGTTCGGCCAGCAACTGACGCGGCTCGTCGCCGGTCAGCGTCACCTCTTGGGACTCAGCCGGCACACCCTTAGCCTCAAACTCATCGGACGCGGCCACCAGCCAGTCGCAGATACTCATGTCCTCGTCGTGGCTCATATACATAACCTCTGCTGTAATTCGGGGGTCGATACCACGCTGATGTCCGTGTAGACCGGGATGCCGTTACTCGGGATCTCACGCAAGCGCATCACCAAGGCGTTCAGTTCTTCGTCTGAACACTCATAGGCATCGCGTTTAATCGGGTAGCCGTAACAATCGCCGCGTTCGGTGCGGCGCACTTCGTATAATCCGGTCGGCAGGCGCTCGATACGGATACGGCAGGAACTCATATTTCAAGCTCTAGTGGGAAAATGCTCGTATCGGCTCGGCGAGCAAATCCAAGAAAGTGGGAAATCACCCCCCCATCCAGGACGCGCCGCTAGTGCCGGCTTTGATCTTCGGGGTGGTGGCGATTTGCTTAACTGCCGCGTCGTTGTTTAGCTGATCGGCAACGATAGAGAGATAACGGAACATATCGGCACCATGCGAAAACTCGTCATGTACCGGCGCCCCCGGCTCATTGGTTTGCTGATTAACCGACCGACGATACCGCTTAAGGCAGTTAATTAGTCTCGCGCCCTTGGTCTTGTCGATGTAGCAGCGCGGCAACGCCATGCGGGCGGCCTTAATGCCATTCTCCAGGCCGATGTCTGGCACTATCTCAACCCGGCGCCCGAAGTCGGCGAGTATCTGTTGTGCGCTCATGCCCGTCTTGAAGTCGGCGTGCTTGCCGTCATGGGGAAGATAATCCGTACCCCAATTCATATTCATTTTTTGCAGTTCGGCCACATACCAGTCCAGCGTTCGATGACTGTCTTCGATGTAGCCAACTATCCGTATCTCAGACCGCAGCTTCTGAACCAGGCCGATGACCATCGAATCATTCCAGCCAAGATCCCAAATAGTGTGAACCTTGAGTTTCGGGTCATACGGGACATTGCAGAATCGACTGTCGCGTATCGCCGCATCAACCTCGGCGGCGTATATGGCGCCCTGAATCGTCGTCCTACAGCGCCCTTCCCATACATTCGCGTACTCGTCGGCCGGCATAGTGCGCTCGGCGTGGATGCGCTCTTGCTCCAGCACGGACGGGAACCAGGGGTTATCGATGTAGTTGACCATCGCCGATACAACAGACTCAGGCGGCTCGACCACGAAGCGGATATAGGTGTCGTCGGTATCCAGATCAGGATTGAAACTTACCCATATCTCGGAATTCTCAGCGCGTATTGTCGGGATCAGGATGCCCCAAGATCGCTTGCTGACCGTCTGAGCTTCCTCAACCCAGCAAATATCGGCACCCTCAAACGACTTGATAGACTCGACTGTGTGAGTACCCAAACCAGTAAAGCTAAACGTCGTACCGTTCTTCCCGCGTATCTCGGTTTCCAGCACCTCGTAGAATCCGCCCAGCCCTAACGCCTGAACCTGATCGCTCAACAGTGTGTGAACTGACTGCTTGATGGACTTCTGGACCTCGCGGGCACAGATGATGCGTAACTTTTGCTGCGCACCCTTGGCAAGTAACGCCCTGGCGTATGTCCAACTCTTTGCTGAGCCTCGACCACCATAGGCGACCTTGTAGCGGTGTGGCTCAAAAAGGAACGCCAGTCTGGCCGGGAACTCGATAGGCTCATCGGCCATTAGACGAACTTGATGGACAGACTCAGCGGAATGCTACCGTTCTCGCCTTCGCCCCTGACGATCTGAGCAGCCTTACCCCATCCACGGTCGATGATGTACTGCGCAGCAGCCAACTTGTTACGCTCATTGTCGCCAGCCACCATAATGCTCAGGATGGTTTCGAGCGCGGCCGGCGTTTTGTCACGGCACATCATCTCAAGCGTTTTCTGTTCTTCAGTCTTCTTCGGCCCGCCCAGCGGATTACCAGACTGCCCAGGCTTAAATGACGTTGACCGCTTGCCGCCACGGCCTGACGTTTGCTTGCCAGCAGGCAAAGCAGATTTCTTCTTCGTTGCCATATCGGCTCTCGGCCCAACTCTGGCCTACCTCTTGAGAATTAAAAAAGGCGCCGAAGCGCCAAGGGTAGCGGCGGAGGATGCCGCCCAGGTGTTCAGGTGCCGGCCAGTGACGGTGCTGCCACCTACCCGTAGTTTCGCGGCGATGCGCGTCTATGGTCCTGGCCGGCAAGGCTTAATAAGTGCCCGTTTAGTGGCCGGGCCACAGCTACATCATTTCTTTCGGTCTAACCGGGATATCTAGATTCACGAGAATCCCACGACGGCCTTTTTCGTATTTTGTGCCGAAGAAGTAAATAAGTTTTGATTCTAATTCAAGAGCTTGGGACTCAGTAAGCCCGTCCTTAACTATAGAAACGATATCATTTGGGCTATGCTTATCGATTAAGCCCCTGAGTATCGCTCCATGTCCCTGATTCCTTTTCAGGTCAAAGGCTCTGTCTCCAGTGCCTTTGCCAACATAAAATGGATACCCGTCCGTCCTAATAACCGCTTTTTCACTTACGTACCTAATTGATTTTCCACTAGGTTCATAATGAACATAGACATAGTACTTAGGCTCAGTATCACCGGAGAATAAATGCGACCAATCTTGATCAAGCAAGATCGTTAGGTATCTCAGCCAGTGCCGATTAAATGAGTGGTGAGGCTTTGGTAAACACCTGTATTTTTTGGAGAACTCGCCAACCAACTCATTATATTGATCTCTTTGAACGCTTCTTTCTCTGCGTCTATTCCTTAATTCGTCGTCCACTGCAACCCGAATACTTTTCAGCACCGGATCTGGCAACTTGGTCAGGTCGGCATTAAACAGCGAACTATATGCATTTTGCATTGAGTATTATCTCCTCCGAGCTGTCAGTATTTGAGGCTGAGAATGCCATAACGAAAAAACCCACCTCTAGGGCGGGTTCGGACATAAAAAAAGCCCGCCAATCGGCGAGCTTCTTTACTTCTGGCGATCTAGGCCGGTTTCGATCCGGCTACCTGCACCGTGAGGGCACTGCTCTCCCGATTGAGCTACTAGATCTGAATTGATGGCGCTGATTGGGGGCTTCCCACTTAAGGGCCTGAAGAAGTCGGCGCGCAGCGCCTGGACCTATCAAGCCGGTGGATGAGTCTCGACTGGATTTATTAAATACCTTACTTCTGGCTGAAATTCGTGATGCCCGACCTTGGCCTTGGAATAGGCGAGGTAGGCTGTTTCGGCGGTATCGAATAATCCAAGGTAGCGATTTTTGCTGTTAACTTTGATGGTAGCCATGAATTTCCCAGCCGCCTTATGGTAACTAACGCCAGGAAACCCAGTTTTGTTATTTGAATTCAATCCCCGGTTTTGCATGTTTTCAGATTTCGTGGCGTGCCTGATATTTTTCCAACGGTTATTAGCTACATCGCCGTCGCGGTGGTCTACATCATGCGGCGGAAATTCGCCTGTTATCCAAAGGAATGCGAGTCGGTGAGATCTATATGACTTACCGTCAATCTTGATGCAGGTGTAGCCAGAATGGTGTAGGTTACCAGCCTCTGTGTTAACCATTGCTCTCCCACGAGAGATCCGCCAAGTGAAAACACCGGTATCTGGCTCGTAATTCAACAATTCTTTTAATCTTTCTTTGGTAAGCATTGCTCGCTCCGATAAGCGATTGAATGAGCGACCTACTCCCGTATCGGCGGTTTCGGTCATAAAAAAACCGCCCGAGGCGGTTAATTGAATATGTGGCACTGGTGGTAGCGTCCCAACTGTCGGCACTATGGGCCTTTCTAGCAGCTATCCACGATTAGCGTCTTTAGGTTTACATCCGGCCGGATCAGCGCCTACCTCGCCTTTCTTCAGAGACAAAACGAGGCGTATGGATTGACATCGTACACTTGGCAGTCCATTTGTCAAGCGAAACTGATTGCTAACCCGGTTGCTATAAGTGAATGCTTATATATCAGCATTGCTTATGGTTCCACGGGGAACGTGTCGGCGGCGATTATTCTTGGGCGCCCGCTCACTTCACCCCCTTGATCGCTATTACCCCGGACTCGGCCATGATCCGCAGCGTGCGCGTCTGGGCGCGGCGCATGTACCAGTCTTTCTCGCCATCCTGAAAGTAATAAGGGGATCGGCCATCTATCACCGCATGACACCCCGCACAACCGTAGCCAGCGGAAAGGTCGTCACTTTTGCGCCCCATCCCGCCAGACTCATCAGGAAGGTGACAGAGTACGGTAGTCTCTGTGCCGTAGTCGCATACCCCTGGAAGGTTGAACGTGCATTGCTGGCCCCTGGCGGAGTTTCGCATGGCTTTGGATTCGATCTTCACGCAGACCGCCTGAACCGATCCGCTTCCGGCAATATCACCCCATCATGTGCCGCTAGCCTGTAAGTCAGTTCAATCAGTTCCGAATACGGCATCTTGGTTAATTGCTCAGAATGACCATCCGGCAGTTCCCGAATCTTGCCGCCTACCTTCACTTCCTTGGTGCCGAAATACTCACGCTTCACCACGTCCTTCATTTCCGGCAACGTGTAGCCTAGCTCCATCCCGTACAGGGTTAGCAACTTGTGCCACCATCCCCGTTGTGAGTCAGTCTTAGGCTTCTTGTGCTCGACTATCTCAATATCCCAGACCTTGCTAGGGTCCAGTGTGTTGATAGCCCGTATCAGGTTGTGCTTGATCTCTGGCATACCGGGCCATAGGGTGAAAGTCCGCTTATCCATCACCGAACACCTGCCACTCGCCACAGTTAGGACAGTAAACCCCGTCCCTCGTTGCCTGGAATAAATCATTACCGCAGTTGCAGTGCCAATGCTCGCCCTCTCGCTGTATCTGCGCCACATACCTACCGCGCTCAAGCGTGCAGGACGGGCATTCAAGCCAAATAGTTCCAACAGGCGCAACCGCTACCCACTTGTGAGAACAGGCAAGACACTTCGCAACGCCTTCAAGGTGCGGCTCGCGTTCTTCCTTTTCCTTGGCGAAGTCGATAACGCTCATATCTTTCGCCACGCACACGCCACTGGATCAGCCATCACCCACAGGTGCCTCATATTCGCCACATTCACCACGTCGGCATCGGACGGGAATATCTCTACCGCATCGCGGTCCCCATAGCCACATTCGCGCTTAAGGCGCTGTAAGTCTTCCCATGCTATGCCGTCCTGCCAGGAATCGCCTGCAAGGCTTGTGCGGCAGACCGTGAGGCGCACGATAGCGGGTGCTTGGGCTGCAAACTCCTGTACCAGAAAATCACACGACCGCAGTACGCGAAGCTGATCGCCTGACTGGTTAGGCCACCGCTCACGCGGAACCTCTCGCAGCACTTCCGGCTGTTGCGCGTTGTCGCGCTTAAGTTGTCGGCGCTGCCATCTGGTTGTTGAAATGGTTGATTTGTCAGTCATCAAAACAGGTCCATCGTATCCGTATCAACGGCCAGATATTCCGCGCAGTATCCGTGCGTCCATTCTTCTGGCAAACCCAGATCATCAAGCCCCGGCCTCATGCCGTCATCGCGGATACAACAGCCGATAGTCTTCTGGCAGGCTGTGCATAACGTCTCAAGTATTTGCGATGCAGTTTTTTCAATATCGCTCATGATTAATTTCCCCCGCCGTGCATAAACTCCAACAAATCGAAACACCGCTTATGAACCTGCTTTGCCTCGACTATCCCGTCATGCTCTGTTCCGGGTATAGGGACCAGCACGGTTTCGCAGGCTTTCGCCGTTTTACAGACCGGGCATGTTTCGCCGTGACTGCTGTTGAATCGCTCGAAAACTCTCATAAAATCTCAGACTCCCCTATCAGCATGTCAGCCTCGATCAGATAGCCCTCGATCTGGTACTCGACCGACTTTAGCCACCGCGTTAGCAGATCCACCGTATCGTTACGCATCGCCACCCAGGCAAAGGATTTACGGAACGCGGCGTCAGTCACCCCGCAGTCGTAGGCCATGCGGCGTAGCGGGTAGGTGTCGTTGTAGATAACCTTCGCCCGGTGCGCCTTGAGCGTTGCCGTACCCAATGCGTGCATCTGCTCTGCCAGTCGCCCTTCTGCCGATGGCAGGACGCGCACGCGCTCGCCAATCAGCCAGCCCACCTGTATGTCTCGCTCAGGATCGGGTGCGCCGTAGATCGCCTTGGTGACAGCCGCCGCCTCTGCCGGCTCGCAGGCTGCAACCCGCGCCGATATGGACAGCGCCACGTCGAAGATGATCTCACCGCTGCCGCCCAGGCCGCGCATGAGCTTGCCGATCTGACTGCCGATGTCGGGACGGGTCGCGTATTCCTCGGCAAATCGGATCGCTTGGCCGGCGTCCAGGAATCTCATTGCGCGTAACGATTGGCCATAATCGCCTCGATAGGTGGCTGCTCAAACTGCATATCAGGGATGGGAAGGGCTATGTACCAACTCAGCACGTCGCGGGCCTGCTCGAAACCTGTAGCACAGTAACCGGCGTAGCCTTGCATACGGATCTTGAACAGCCATTCCTTTTGCTCGGCGGTCATTTTGTTTTTGCCGGCTTTCAGTTCCAGGAATAGGCCCATGAACATGCCGCGAGGTACGGGGATCATAAAATCGCTTACGCCTGCACGAACACCCATGCCCTTCATGCGAGCAGCTTCACGCGCATTTCTCCGGCCCCCGTTTGGTACCGCGAAAAGATAATCCCGCAGCGTCGGAACATGCTGCGCCCATTGCCATAGCGCCTTGGCTTCGTCATCCTCAAGGTGCTTGTTCAAGCCAGCCATGCGCTTTGATCCTCGCGCAGAATGAATCGGTCGCAGTTCTTGATGTTCTGCATCTGCGCCAGCGCATCCCGGCCGAACATGCAAACGTATCCGCCGCGCTTTAAGTCGCCGCGGCCGACGCACCGCTTACACTTCGCCGCCCTGTTCTCTATGTTCTGGAGGCGCTGGGCGCCGCTCTCTGTCGCCGTCAGTACCGTCATGCCATCCTCGCTACGCCAGCCGCCTTTATGCGGGCCGCCTTGTCGCAGCGCACTACGCCACGGAGCTGTTTGATAAGGCCGCGCTCATTCATGCGCGCCACGATCTTGTGATGCTGTACGCCAATCTGCTCGCAGATCCAGCGGATACCCCAAGGGCGCTCGCTCATGCTGCGTAAGTACGCCGCCGCGCTCATGGCGTCGGCTGCGCTTGGGCCGTGCAGCTTGATATTGTCCTGGTGATCCTCAATCGCCCGCAGAAGCGTCGCGCAAGCGACTCGGATGTATGGCTTGTACTCATGCTCGTTTAGCACTGGCCGTCCTCCACTCACGTTCAACATATTTCAGCAGCGCGTCACGGCTTGCGATGCCATGCCGGCGCCCCCAGCGATCAAGGAACTCCCTGCGTTCTTTCAGTTTCGGCTTGGCGCAGATCCATCGAGCCAAGCAAGTCAACAACCATTCCCGCGAACAAGTGGGGCCAGCATTACCGGCCCCACTGCTTTGCTTCGCTTGTACTGCTCGCGTTACTTCTTGCCTTTTTTCACCGGCACTTTCTTCTTGGCGGTCTTTTTCTTCGCAGTAGCCATTTGGCATACTCCTATCTCATTACCGTGTGTGCGACACGGCGCGCTTGAATTGGGGCCAATCTACGCACGGCGCTACTACTCCCTCGGAAACTTCGCGCAATTCCGGGTTCATTGGCGGCGCTTGCAGGCGCCCCGTCCCATGCTTTTCGTTCGGCAGTCCGGCCAAACGCATGTCGCCGAGCAATGGGATGCGGCTTTGTCATTAGTTGGCGCCCGTACTGCCGAGGCCCGTCGATTCTCCGAACCGGCCAGTCCCGCGGCCGTTGATCGGCGCAGTAACCGCGTCGGAGTCAGACCACCCGCGCCTTAATCGGAGCCTGATAACATCGCCGCTTATTCCGAATTTTTCAGCCCATTCCGGCAACGGCTTCGTTTCTCCGTCTACGGTAAGAAAAACCGTGCTTCTCCTATTCCTTGCCTGCGTCTTTAGATCAACCCATCGGCAGTTATCTTTTTCATACCCGAGCGCAGAATCCTTCCTGTCTATCTGATAACCGATTGGCGCCTCGCCCATGTCGGCGTAAAAAGCCTCAAAGCTTTGAATCCACGCATCGCACACAGTGATGCCGGCCCCGCCGTAGCGCGGATAGCTTTTAACGCTCTTGTTTACGCATCGCTGTATCATCCCTGCCCATATTCCGTAAGTTCTTGCCCCGTACATTCCGTGGGTTCTGCTGATGCCGGACTTAACCATCTGCCTGCTTCTGTATTCCTTGAAGCAGTCACCACCGCATGTCTTCCTCGTCTGCTTTTGACTTTTCCTGACCTTGACGACAGCATTACAAATCGCGCAATGAATTGAATGCCCGCCAGAAGAATCAAGATTCATAACCAACCCCGGCGCCATACGTAGATAAATTCAACCAGCCGCGCCACCCACTTCCAGCGAAACGTCCGATCAATGCCTCGCGCCGTGTATCTTTTTTTCATTTCACTCTCCCTTTTGCAAATCTAATCTTCTGGCCGATGCTTCGGCGCGCACTCTGCGCCATGCCCTGCAACTTGAGTTTGGCGACAAGACAGCGCATGTCGATGTTGTTATTCACGCGCTGCGCGGCAGCTTCAAAAAGTTCATTCACTTGTTCAATCCTCTTGCGTAACGATCCAGGCGCTTGATGTCCTCGCGGATAGACACCAGCAGCTCGCGCAACTCCGGCGCAGACGCTTTGCTAATCCGCGTCAGCAGCTTTAATTTTTCCTCGGAATTCTCGACGCGGGAGAATCTGCGACCGCGAACCGGCGAGCGGCGCGAAGGCGCTACAACTTTCTTATCCGTCAATACAATCGCGCTCAACTCCGCAACGGTCAGGTGCCGGTATGTGCCGTTCTCCATCCGCCGAATCGGTGCGCCAGACTGCATCAGCCGAATGAGCGCCACAGATACTTCTACGCGGTCGGTCTTTAATTCGTCGGCTATCTGGCTTGGACTCATCGCAGAAATATCCTGCTTGAGCAGGTCAGTTATTTTTCCCCAGAGCGTCATACGCGCCCCTTGAGTATCGCCATCATTGCCGCCGTGTGCCGGCGATTCTTTTCCCGCCGCGCATCCCGTTCGTCGCTGGATAGCAGGCGGGCGCGGTCTGTCACTTTCGCCTCCCGGTAATACTCCGGGATGTAGTCGAGGCCGAATTCGTTCTTGCCGTTTGTTTTGCCAAGGCAAGCGTTACGGAATTCAGGAAGGCTCGGCGGCCAGTCTTCTTGCCACAGCCGCAAACCAGTCGCTATCTGCTCGCCGGTTATGCCGGATAAGCCTTGCGCCCATTCGTCCATTGCCACGCGCTCAATCCCCTCAAACTGCGCGACAAACTTAGTTCCGTACCGCCCCTGCAACTTCGCAAAGAGCGCCGCCACCCATTCCCTCGGCATCTTCAAGGGCGTATTCGCGGAGCTTGTCGTGGAATCTGCCGGCCCTTCCCCGATCTTCACTAGCTTGCTTACGTGTTCCATCTGCGTAGTTCCCCTCAAGGACTTTGATGAGATTTGACGGCGTGATCAGCCAGTCAATCGAGGCGACGAACGGTAGCTTTCCAGGTGAAGCCCTGGCCTTGCCGGTGAGGAACGCGCTGGCCGCGACGGTATTCCAATATTTTTCCCAATCGAGCAGGGTTGGAAGTTCAAGCAGCCACCGCTGCCGGATATGGGCTTTTCTCGCATCGGTGAGGCGAACAACATCAGGCAGGCCAAGCGGGACAAGAATTGCTTTGTAGCTCTCCACGATCTGCGCGTATGGAACCCTTATTTTCTCCGGGTCATCCACGGCGGTCTGGGGAACACCCTCGTTAGAGGGTGTAGTCTTTTCATACATTCCCTTTCCCTCTCCCTCTCCATCAGACGGAGGATTTCCGTACTGGTGGGGAACTGGTTCGGAACCAGCGGGCGGATAAGAAGGGCTTAAGGCGTACCCGTTCGGTAGCTGTTCGGAAGGAACTGGATGATAAAATGTTGGTTTCTTTGGTTTTTGGTATCTTTGGAAGCTGCGGATCATTGCGTACTGCCGACCATCTACTTCATAGCGCCATATCTGCTTAGTCGACAGCAGTTCACCCAATAAGGAATCCATATCGCAGTTGTCAGCGGGCAATAAGCGCATCTTCAACTTGATTGGATTCCACTCGAACACCCCGTTATCGTCGGCCTCGTTCCGTATTCCAAGAGCTACAAGCCTCGCTAGTGGGGAAGTGGTTACGAACTGGTCGTCCGTCCATTGTTCTGGGTGTATTGATCTAATGCGCGCCATTCGTCGCCTCCAGCTCATCCCGCAACCACCACATCCACCCCGTCAGCGCGACGGCATAGCCAGCAGAGAGCGTGAGGGCGGTTAGGGTCCAGTCGGGCATACGTCGATCCTCTCGCTGTACTCAGCCCACATGCGCCCTGAGTAGTAATCGCCGCTCACAGGGGCGTAGCGTGGCTGTTGCCCGGTGACATTGGCAAACTCTTCGGCGTAGTCATGCCATAACCCGAAGGCGAGCATCTTCTTGGTGGCTTCGCTGAGTTTTTGGGTGTTCATTGGTTCGCCCTCATCGCCAAGCGCAGCAAGTCATCGCGGAACTCTACCGGCGTAGCATTCGCCTCTCGCTTTCCGAGTGTCGGCTTGTTCGCTCTATGCCCGTAAGCCGACTGCCACACTTCGCACACCCAACCGCCATCGATGGTCATTTGCCAACCGATTACCTCCGGTGCAGCCAATTCATGCGCGGCCCACGCCCTCGTCTTCGCCGGGTGTTCGAGAACTCCACCAAACCGCCGCACGCTATCCAGGGCCGCAGCAAAACACCCTCCGTCATTCCCTGGCCTGTTGTGCTCGCCGCCCCACCTGGCGTAGTTCACTGCCGCCATAGCGCCCCACAACTGGCAGGGTGGATGCGCCACAACTGGAAGCGGACCTGCGTAGCGTCTAGCGTCTCGATGCTCCGGCCATGCGTCCACGTTTTGCAGATCGGCATAGCATCCGTCAGGCTGCACAAAAATAGCGGCGATGTGTTTGGTCATGCCTCAGCCCCCTACCGCACGCGGCTTGCGGCGCATGTCTGAAAGTGCTTCATTCGGGAAAACCCCTCTCAGGACAGCCGCCAGCCGGGGGATGAATCCCGGCCCAGGTTTGAGCGCAAAGGCACGCTCGCCGCTGTTGGCGGCTGTCGTGGGAGAGGTCTTGAATTTGAGCATTCTGTGATCCTTTGTACGCCACCGAACATCACCCGGATAAGCGCTTATACTGATGTTATTTATTAAAAGAAATTCGTTTTTATCTATAGCTTATATTCTGGCGATAGTTTTTTGTTATCGGTATTCGTATATCCATGATTACAGTAGGACTTATACCGCATAAGAAATACCCACTAGAAGGTAGTCGAATCCCGCCAGCGCGCACGCTAGGGACGCTATTTCGTAACCCCTCGCCCAGAACATGCGGGCAGTAATTGCCCACCCGGCAAATGCTAGGCAGAAGATGGGGAGGTTCATTTCGGTGGCTCCGGTAGATGCTGCCAGTGGGTCGGCGGCATATCCGTTTTAAGTAGGTATTCGTGCGATTCGGATTCCTCATACCATGCCGGAGGCATCATGCCATCTTCGGTAACATCGTCTTCTTCGTAATCTTCGTGCGCCAGCAATGTCCCGTCATAAAACGTGGCGATGATTGTCCGCCAATTACCGAGAGTATTTCTATACCCGGCAATTACCTTGCGATTCTTAGGCGCTGTCGCTATCGGCTGCCAGCTCATTTCGTCGCCCCTATCATATCCGCCAATAGTTCTGCCAGAGTCTGGCCCCGTTTCTTCGCCAATGCGCGGAGCTGTCTCGCCAGTTTCGGCGTAATTCTCATGCAAAATGGCGGCTCTCGTTTCGTTTGCTTTGTCATAGATTCTAAACTAGCATACAGGTATTACCTTTGCAACACTCACAGCGCAAAAATAATTCTTGACACGGTATTACCTGACGACTAAAGTTATTCCCACGGTAGCCGACAACACACACAGCCATACACGAACACCAGGGCCTAGCCCACTGAACACACCGACCACGGGATCGAGAGGGCAGAGATGGACGATAAAAAAACTGTAATCGCTTACAAAGGTTTCGATCTGAACTGGCAATGCCGTGGCTACCAGTTCGAGGTCGGCAAGACCTACACGCACAACGGCGACGTAGAAGTTTGCTCAAGCGGCTTCCATGCCTGCGAATGTCCGATGGACTGCTTCACCTATTACGATCCGACCACTAGCAAGTACGCCGTGGTCGAACTGAGCGGCCTCACAGATCGGCATGAGGGTGATACGAAGATTGTATCTGCATCTATTTCAGTTAAGGCCGAAATCAACATCGCCGAGATTGTGAGACAGAGCGTCGCTTGGATTAAACAACTAGCCGCTTCATCTGATCCGGCGAAGCCTGCATCGGGTAACTACTCGAATCTGGCTGCATCGGGTAACTACTCGAATCTGGCTGCATCGGGTAACTACTCGAATCTGGCTGCATCGGGTGACTCCTCGAATCTGGCTGCATCGGGTAACTACTCGAAGCTGGCTGCATCGGGTGAAAAATCGCTTGTGATGGGCGCGTACTTATCGAGAGCAAAAGTCGGGAAAGACGGCGCAATCGCGCTGGCCTGGATAGATAAGGATAAGCGCCCCCGTATTTCTGTTGCCTATGAGGGCGAGAACGGCATCAAGGCCGATGTTTTGTACTCGCTGAACGACGATGGTGAATTCGTAGTAGCCGCCTAACCGACCACACCGGGAGCCGAGGACATGGCAAAAGCATTCGATGGATTGTTCGGGGCCTGTGTGTTCATGGCTGGCGGAATTCTGGTGTACGGGCTGGCGGATCTGATCGACAGGAAGGGAACGGACATGCAGACGCAGACATTCGAGGTTGAGCCGCAGTTGCCGGTGTCGTCGGCGATGCGCATCGAGACATGCAAATCGTGTGGCGCGTCAATCTTCGTGCCGGCTGACCGTGAGCCGCATGTACTGGGGTACCTGTGCTCCGCTCAATGCGATCGGGAGAACGTGGACCACTATTCCGATGAGCGCGATACAGAGGGTTTCTACTAATGATCTCCGACATCGCAGCTATACGGGACGCCGAGAAACGCGGGCGAATCATCGGTCGTAGACTGTCTGACGTTGCGCTGCACGAGATTCGTATCAAGTTGGATTTGACGAAAAACGCACTGGTCGCGGCTATCCAGATGCTGGAATCCGGCCAACGGGATAAGACGCTGATCGATGCGCTCAAGACGGCTGCGCTTCAGGCGGGTGAAGCATGATCCGCGCCGCCCTAGAGATGTTCCGCGACACACTGTTTTTCGTCGGCGCCGTCTATGCGGTATGGGCGCTGCTCGCGCTGTTGGAGGTTACAAAGTGAATATACAAATCAAAAACCGCTGGAACCTGGAAGTTATTTTCGAGTGCGAGGCCGACTCTATGAGGCTGGCTGTTGAGTTGGCGGTGAGTAAAAAGATCAATCTGGGTGGCAGCAATCTGCGTTACAGCAATCTGGGTGGCAGCGATCTGCGTGGCAGCAATCTGAGTGGCAGCGATCTGCGTTACAGCGATCTGAGTGGCAGCGATCTGCGTGGCAGCGATCTGAGTGGCAGCAATCTGAGTGGCAGCGATCTGCGTTACAGCGATCTGAGTGGCAGCAAGTATGGCGATTACGCCATCACCATCACCCCGCTCCAGATTCTTGGACTGTATTGGGACGTACTCATTCTGGATACGGCCATCAAGATCGGCTGCCAGATGCACAGTATTGACGAGTGGGACAAGTTCGATGATTCGACCATCAAGGGAATGGCGAACAACGCGCTCCCATTTTGGGCTGAACACAAGGGTTTGATTATCTCGGCTGCGCGTCTACATGCCGCAAAGGTGTCGAAATGATCCGCGACACAAGCCAATCAGCCATCGACGGATTGAACGCGACAGGCCGCGCCAGCCTGCTACGCAACATCATCCACAAATGCGTAGTCATGTCGTCGGTGCCGCTGACACGCAAGGCCATCGCCGACAAAACCGGATTGCCTATTAACACTGTCGCCGGACGCTGCAACGAATTACTGAAGATCGGGATGCTTGCTGAGTTGCCGGCCATTCGTGATCCCGAAACCGGGCGGCACGCGCATCCCGTCACGGCCAGTGTGCGCGTCGTTCATTGCAAGAACTGTAATGCAACGCTGTACGCACCGCGAGACATTGAGCCGCCTGTTTTGGGCTTTATCTGCTCTGACCAGTGCGAGCGTGAGAACGCCGAACACTATGCGTAGCAAGCTGATCGAGCTTTGGGAATGCGCCATGCGTAACCCGAAGCTATGTAGTGAGTCCCGCCAGCATATCGAGTATGTGCTTGGCGCTGAATACGAGACTTTAATTGGAAAGGAGTAATGGAAATGAGTACAGCACTTGCAACATTAACGAGCAATCTAGCCAAGCGCCTTGAAATGGGCGACGGCACCGGATTGATTGAAACCTTGAAGGCTACCGCTTTCAAGGGCCAAGTATCGGACGCGCAAATGACCGCGCTGATGGTGGTGGCGAACCAATACGGTTTGAATCCGTGGACGAAAGAGATCTACGCCTTCCCGGATAAGAATAACGGGATCGTCCCTGTTGTTGGCGTCGATGGCTGGTCGCGGATCATCAACAATCACCCGCAGTTCGATGGCATGGAGTTTGAGCAGGACGCCGAAAGCTGTACCTGCATCATCTTCCGCAAGGATCGCAGCCACCCGATCAAGGTGACTGAGTACATGACCGAGTGCAAGCGGGCGAATGTCGGCCCCTGGAGCAGCCACCCACGCCGCATGTTGCGCCACAAGGCCATGATTCAGTGTGCGCGGCTGGCATTCGGGTATGGCGGTATCTACGACCAGGACGAAGCCGAGCGGATTGTAGAGGTAGACATGGGTGCCGCCGAAGTCGTCCGCGAACCGTCGCGCCCCGAGATCCAGGCGTACCCGCAATCCGAGTTCGATAAGAACCTGCCGGCGTGGCTCAAGGCTATCGAAGGCGGCAAGCGCACACCGAAACAGATCATCGACATGGTTTCCACTAAAGGAAACCTGACCGACGAACAGAAATCCGCCATCCTCGCCAATCACGAAACCGGCGAGATTCCACAAGACGATTTCATAGCTGCTTACGACGCGGCTGAACAGGAGAGCGCGTAATGATTATCCAAAACTGTCAGCAAGGTTCAGCGGAATGGCTGGCGCTGCGTACCGGCTATCTAACCGCCAGTGAAGCCCCGGCCATGCTGGGTATCAGCAAGTACCAGACGCGCACCGACCTACTTAAACAAAAGTCACTAGGTATCGCCGAAGAAGTAAGCGCGAACACGCAAGCCTTGTTTGATCGCGGCCATGCTGCCGAAGCGGCTGCCCGCCCGATTGCCGAGCGCATCATCGGCGAGGATCTGTTTCCGGCTACCGTGACCGAGGAAGTCGATGGGCTGCCGCTGCTGGCCTCCCTGGACGGTATGACGATGGCCGGCGATATTCTGTTTGAGCATAAACTGTGGAGTGAATCGCTCGCCGAAGCTGTGCGGAAAGGCGAATTAAGCGCGCAGTACACGGCGCAAATGGATCAGCAGTTACTCGTCACGGGCGCTGAAAAGGTGTTGTTCATGTGCAGCGACGGCACCGAGGAACGCTGCGCCTGGATGTGGTATTTCAGGAATGAGGCCGCCGAGAACTACCTTACCGTGGCTTGGCATAACTTCCGCGCCGACCTTGCCAACTACCAGCACGTCGCACCAACTGAGCAGGCTATTGCCGAACATACAGAGTCCCTGCCCGCCGTTTCTGTCCGCATGGACGGGGCTATTGCCGTGGTGTCAAACCTCGATCTATTCGGTGAGAAACTTGCCGCCTTCATTGATGGCATAGACAAGAACCCGAGTACAGATCAAAGCTTCGCTAATTGCGAGTCTGCCATTAAAACACTCGCAAAGGCGGAAGAAGCGCTGGATCACGCCGAGAGCAATGCCATAGCCCAGATTGAACCAGTCGAATCCATGCGCCGTGTGGTGGCCGACTACAAGAACTTGGCTCGCACCACGCGGTTGATGCTGGATAAGTTGGTTAAGAGCCGCAAAGAGTCCATTCGCGTCGAGATTCAGCAGGGCGCTGTGAATGCGCTGCGCGACCATTACAACCAGATCAATGCCACGCTCCGCATTACCTTGGGCGTGCCTGCCGACTTCGGATCCAATGTCGGTGCGGCCATGAAAGGCAAGAAGACCGTCGCCAGTCTGCGCGGCGCAGCAGATGATGCAGTTGCCACCGCCAAGATAAAAGCCAGCCAGGACGCAGACCGCGTGCGGATCAACCTGCAAACCTTGGATGCCCACCCAGATTATACGCACCTGTTCCCGGACGTGGCGCAGATCGCCGTCACGAAGGCCGCAGACGACTTTAAGGCTGTTGTGACATCCCGTATTGCCGAACACAAGGCCGAGCAGGAACGCAAACAGGAGGCTGATCGCCAGCGCATCCGAGAGGAAGAACGCGCCAAGGTCGAGGCCGAAGAACGCGCCAAGTATGCGGCCAAGATAAAGGCCGACGCCGATCTGGCGCTGGAGCTTGGCGCCGCCGAGTCCGCAGCAGCAGCACGGCGCGCAGAAGATCAACGAGGGAAAGCGGCGGACGAGTCAAAGGGCGTAGCTGCCCCTCAGCCGTCCACCGCGAGTACCTCACCCATTAAAAAGCCGGAGAAGGCGACGCGGCCGACAGATGCCGAGATTATCGAAGTCCTGACCCTGCATTATCGCGTTCACGAATCCAAGGTCATTGAGTGGATTTTGGATATGGACCTGAACGCCGCAAGCGAAAAGATGTTGGAGGCGATGTGATGCTGATCCTTTCCAGGAATCCAGGCGAGTCCATCATCATCGGCGACAGTAAGATTATCGTCACTGTCATCGGTGTAGCCGGAAGCAGGGTACGGATAGGTGTTGATTGCGATAAATCTATACCTGTCCATAGAGAAGAAATTTACGAACGTATCCAGCAGGAGAAGACAAGCAATGTCAAATGACCTCAACCAATGCTCATTCATCGGGCGACTTGGCAAAGACCCCGAAGTGCGCTTTATGCCGAATGGAAACGCCGTCACTTCGTTTTCTATCGCGGTCGGTTCGACCTGGAAGGATAAGAATTCAGGCGAGAAGAAAGAGGCGACTGAGTGGGTGAACATTACAGCCTTCGGCAAGCTGAGCGAGATCATCGGCGAGTATGTCAAGAAAGGCTCTCAGGTATTCATCCAGGGCCACATCAAGACTGACAAGTACGAGAAAGACGGCCAGACGCATTACAGCACAAAGGTTATTGCTGACCGGATGCAAATGCTAGGCGGCCGGCAAGACGGCGAGAGCAAGCCGCACACCAAGCCCGGCGAGAACGTGCCGGCTGGCGAGTATGAATACGGTGCCGACTTCTCAGACGAAATCCCATTTTGAGGGAGCGGACGCAATGATGTGGCCCCTATTCACTTTAACCCTGTTCATGTGGGCGCTGACTGCCCGCATGTTCTGGTCAGGTGGTTATGAGATAGCTTCCTTGGCGTGTGCGGTGGCGGGGGCTGGGTATCTGCTGATCGGAATTTTCTATGCGGTAGGCTGCGGACAAGGATAGATCGACATGACTTGCAAAGATTGCGTATGGGCTACATGGCAAAGAACCAGGACAGGGAGAATTAAAAAGGATATGGCTGGACGATGCACCTATATTGTCGAATTGCCTCCACTTCCGTATGCAATGCTGCGCCCGAACTTAGGGAAAAAATATATTTGGACTGACAGCGGGGAATCGTGCCCATGTTATGAACAGATAGTTAAGCCTAATAACGGAAAGGTTGGGGCCGAAAAATAAAATGCTAATGAAAATCAGCCAGTACCGTGAACTGTTCGCCGAGGGGTCAAAGCCCGCGATGAATACGGTGAAGGCGTGGATAGGTGACGAATGAACACAATCGAAATGCTGATCCAGCGTTACAAGAAGCTCGACCTGGATACTACCGATCTGGCTGACTTCATGCGGATGCAGGAAAAATCTGTGCTGAATGCCATATCAGCTGGCCGGTTCCCGATCAAAACCGCCAAGAAGGGAAAGCACCGAGTGGCCGATGTTCGGGACGTTGCCGATTGGTGGGACCAGCAACGGGCGTCAGCCTAGCTTAGAGAGGATATGACTGTGCGACGGATGGGTATACAGCTTAAGAGACCTCCAATCACTATGCCGGGTGATGGCGGCTACCTCCTCAATGGTAAGGCCACGCTCGAACAGCCGGGAAGTTGCCTCATGTCTCAAGTCATGGACGCGAAGGTTTTTGACCCCAGCCCGTTCACAGGCTCTGTCGAATGCCTGGGTGATGGAATCAGGTTTGAGGCTGAACACGCTGCCGGTCTTGCCATCAAGCCCCCTCAACAGACCGATGGCCGCGAGGGATAACGGAATGCTTGAGGACTTCCCCGTTTTATCGTCAGGGATAAGCAAGGCATCTCCATTGAGGTGTTCCCAGCGCATCTTTGATAGCTCCCCACGGCGCATGGCAGTCTCGAGCGCGAAACAGACCAAAGTACACATGGGCTGCTTGAGTTCTGACAGCACCTTATCAAGTTCTTCGTCCGAGATTCGGCGAACCCGCCTATTGGGTGACGTGAGCGATCGTGATCTAGTCATGGTCTTGATAGCTTCCCGTGCTGCGTTCGATCTGAGCGGCGCCCAGCGGAGCACCATTGCTGTCTCGAGCACGGCAGACAGCACCGCCAAATCCCGCCGCACCGAGTCGCTGGCGTTTTTCTTGAGCCGTTCTGCCGCGAACTTAGCCACGTCACCGGCCGTCAGCGAAGTGACGCGAGATGCGCCCATAGCGTCCTTGATGATCTTGATCCGATACGACTCTGGACCCTTGCCCTTTTTCTTAACGGTCACTTCCCGTTCGTACTTATCGAGCAGGTCGGACAGGCTCATGTCGGATTCAGTTATCGAGCCGTCACGGTCTATCTCGGACTCCCGTTCACGCGCCCACGAATCAGCCGCCGCCTTGGTGCGGAATGTCTTTGACACCGGCATGATCCCCTTCTTTCGAATGGATGCCTGCCAGCGCCCTGAGGGGAGTCTTCGGATATATGCCATAGGCTGCGAAGAATGGCGTAAAATGTACTTGCATGGAATAGCGGACTGCGTTGTAATAACGCACGTGGACTGCAAAGGCTTGTTATTGATGAAACAATTTTGCCTTCGCAATGCAGAGGTCGGGAGTTCGATCCTCCTCCGCTCCACCATTTTAAATCAAGCACTTGCAGTAAATTCCCGCTCTGAAATTGCCTCGCCAACGCACGGCGAGCGCACTTTCTATTCCATTGATTTGCCACGCATGTCCACTACAGCGCCTTTTCGCAGTGCGCTGAAATTGCGTTCGTCTGAGCGCCGGATTGCTGCGTTTATCGCCCCAAAATGTCAAGGTGGTGGCCGCTCAAGCCTAAGCCGATGAAAGTTAAGGGATACAGGGTTAGTTATACACAGGCAAAATTGTCAAATTCGACTCAATTGAATCAAATAGTTAAACGGTAGTTTCGGGAAAATAAACAGGCGGGACGGGAGGGAGTGATGGCAATAACACAGGCTTGGATTGACGCGATTATGCAATGCGACATCGACGACTGCCCTGATGTGATCGGAAGAACGGAGCTTAACGACAAGCTGGATGCGTGGGCGCTTCGTTACATCGCGGCAATGATAGAGCGTGGTGTGCCGATGGGCTTTGCGATTGAGAACTATCAGGCGGGTGAAGCGCGACTAGAACTTGATCCAGAGCAGGCGGCAATAGATGAAATGAGTTATTGGGACGACGACGGCGACGCCTGATTTCGGGAAAGTTTCGGGTATGCCGCACCCATGACGCGGCGGAGAAATAAGCATGACCACGACCGTAAAGATCGAAGCGCATTGCTCGTCAGACAAAGAGGTGTTCGTTGCCATCACGGACGGTGACTCTGGCGATACGTTCACCCTGCAAGACGGCGAGACTGCGGAGCGTTACGTCTACGATAACCGCTACATCGCCGTGAGCGAGCGGATTAAGCAGTAACGGAACCCAGGCCAAGGACGGCAGTTTCGTATCAATTGAACCAGACACATAGAGAGGGGTTTCGGGGATGAGCGACTTAGACGACCTGTTTAGGTTAGGGACAACGGTTTATGTTGTAGGAATCCGCAAATGGTACAACCCGATGCGCTGGATTAAGGGGCCGTTATACAGAAATAGGATTGCTAATAAAGACTTTTTCAAGCCTTAGGGTTTAACCAACCGCCCCGGAAATGTAGAAGCGATATACGGAGAGGAAGAAATGAGCACAGAGACAAAGACAGGTGGGCCGGCGTTTCCGCTGCCGTTTATTTATGACCCTGAACGCGGGGCTTGTGGACTGTATGTAGACGCTCAAAACGCTGGCGCTGCTACTGGCGTCACAGTCCGTGATTACATTGCTATCAGGGCGATGCGTTCTCAGCCTTTATTTCCGTCGAATATATGGCAGGCGCTGCGATGGGCTATTGGTCTAACTTACAACCCGGCGAGTTTTTCCCCGGAGGAAGACGCGAAGATTGCATATAGGCACGCCGACGCCATGATAAAGGAGCGTGCCAAGCCATGACCGACCTAAACCTATCCGCCATCGTCCTTGGCGATGATCCGAGTCAGACCGCGCCCTTATGCAACGGTACTGCGCGGGAGATTATCGACTATGCGAGAGAGTTGCAGCGGCGCCTTTTGCGAACCTGCACATGGAAGTGTGAAGATTTTGAGCAAGAGATATGGGAATCTGATTGCGGTATTGCATGGTCGTTCATCGACGGTGGGCCAGATGAAAATGGCTGCAATTATTGTTACCGATGTGGCGGGAAATTGCTTGTAGCTAGGCCGACGAAGGAGAAACCGGAATGAGCGTGAAACATAAGCAAGGTGATTTTGTTCATATTTGTGCCGGACCACATACCGGAATGATGGCGCGGATACGATTGACTGATGGGAAAGAGGCGTTATTGGAAGGTGAGGGTCGGAATGCAGGCGTGGTTGTTAGCCTTAAATTTTGTACTCCGCCTCCAGCAGCGAAGGAGAAACCGGAATGAGTGAGATACTAAACAAGCCCATGATTGACGCGATGATAACTAAGTTCCTGTCGTGGAAATTGCCGGATGATTTCTCGCCGGACTGCGGGATTAAGTTCGCTGCGCCAGTAAATGACTGGCCTGTAGGTACGAACCTGTTTACAGGCCAACAAGCACGCGCAATGATCGAGCATATGCTTTCCGACTGCATGGTGATTCATATGACTGAGGATCAGGCCGATGCAGCTTTGGCGCACGGGCATTACCTGGAGCAGCGACTTGCAGAAGCCGAAGCCACCACCCAGAGCGCCATTGATTACCGAGCTGATGAACTAGCCAATGCGGCGATTCGCGGGAATGAAGCCTATGCCGACTTGCAGGCCAAGCTAGCCGAAGCGGAAGCGAGGATTGTGGAGCTTGAGGGTGCTGTAGTGTATAATTGCGGGCAACGGAAGGACTAGGAATCCTCCCGCCACCCTAATCACTACCAACCTGTTTCGGAGGTTCGGCAATGACTGCGAAGAAGCATAGCACTCTCACGCAAGAACGGCTTAAAGAATTACTGCATTATGATCCTGAGGCTGGGGTTTTTACTTGGCTTGTTAGATCAGCGCAACGCATTAAGGTAGGTGACGAAACTGGATACCAACATCCTTCTTCTGGATATATATACATAAGGGTTTGCGGAAAGTTATATAGAGCGCATCGCCTAGCTTTTCTATATATGCTAGGAGAATTTCCTCCTAATGATGTGGATCACCGCGACGGATGTCCTAGCAATAATAAATGGAAAAATCTCAGGCATTCAACCGACTCAGAGAATCAGCAAAATAGAAAATTATCTTCAAGCAATAAAACTGGGTTTACTGGAGTTAGCTATAACAATCGGCGGCGTAAATTTGTGTCTACCATCCGTATTAGCAAAAAGAATCGCTGTCTTGGGTACTTTAACACTGCCGAAGAAGCGAACATCGCCTATTGCAAAGCAAAGGCAAAGCACCACGCCTTTCAGCCAGTCCCGCGAACCTAATTACTTTCCTAACGGTGAAATTATGAACAGCATACAGAAAATTATCGAAGAGATGCGACACGAGGCGCGAATTATTCGCGGCCTTGGCGTTGAGCAAACTATTGGAATAGCTATCGGACTTGAGCAGTACGCCGACCGCCTTGAGGCGTTGATGGGCGAGCCGGTGGCATGGACTGATCCTGATGGTGATTTTTATCGAGAAAAGCCACCAGAAAACTGGATGCCGATACCGCTCTATGCACTGAAGGGTGAGGGGGAATGATGGTTAGCGCAGACGCCATGTTTATAGTATTTAATATGTTTGTTGCGACGGGCTTTATTCTTTCAGAAAACAAAGGGTCTGTGTATGCGGCGGTAATTGTTTTAGAAATTATCTACCTTATCGGGTTTATTATCTTGTGTTACACCTAGTTATGCATCGTGATTGCGAGGGGAAACTATGAAACTGTTCGTGTGGTGCGATCCGTACCAAGTGACTTACGGCTCCGCGATGGTGTTTGCTGTTGCGGCTACCGAGGCGGCGGCCAAGAAGCAAGCCACAAAAGGGCTGGCGTACAAGTACGGGAAATACCGGCAAGACGGAAGCATGGCTGATTTGGCTGGCAGACTTGGGAAGCCTGACCGCGTTGTCGATCTTCCGTGCGCCGAGTGGCACGAGTGGTCGGAGTAACGATGCATAACGCCAGCTTCAGCGGCGCGTAGCGTCCGCTGGGAGCACTTGTTAGCTTAATGTTTTTATTGTGAGGCACGATGAATGAGTTGGCACTTTTCGCGGGCGCTGGAGGAGGAATACTCGGCGGCAAACTGCTTGGGTGGAGAACAGTCTGCGCCGTGGAACTCAATACCTTTTGCGCGCGACGACTCATGCAGCGCCAAAATGAAGGACACTTGGCACCATTCCCCATTTGGGATGATGTTTGTACCTTTACTGGAAAACCATGGCGCGGCATTGTTGACGTGGTATCTGGAGGTTTCCCCTGTCAAGATATCAGCGCGGCGGGCGCAGGCGCAGGACTTGACGGCGAACGAAGCGGGCTCTGGTCGCATATGGCGCGGATCATTGGCGAAGTACGACCCCGTTACGCATACGTGGAAAACTCGCCAGTTCTCACTTCTCGGGGGCTCGACAGAGTTCTCGGAGACCTGGCCAAGATGGGGTTTGATGCGCGATGGGGAGTTATATCTGCTGCCGATGTCGGAGCGCACCATTTGCGAGAGAGAATCTGGATTGTTGCCAACGCCAACAGTATGCGGGAACTACAACCGGAAAGGTGCGAGCCCAACATCAGGGGATGGGCTGATAACTGCTCTACGCAAGATGTGGCCGACGATGCTGGCCAGAGACTCACGGACGGTTCGGGGGGGGCGAGATCGATGAACTCTTTGGGGACGGAACCGCTGATAACGCAAGTTGCGGAAGCGGAAAATCAAACCGATGGCCGATTGAACCCGACGTGGGTCGAATGGTTCATGGGGTGGCCAATGGGGTGGACAGATTGCGAGCCCTTGGAAACGGACAGGTTCCGCGAGTGGTTGCAGCAGCATGGCGGATATTAACAAGCTAACAAGTATTAGGGAGCTTTTAGGCTCCCTAACACCCGGATCTCTGGATTTTGGGGTGCTAGCTACCGAACTGCCGCCCGGTCCGAATTCGCCCGCTCGATAGTCTCAAGTAGGTGCTCTGTCCATTTCCACAGCGCCCCGTTCGTGTCCCCGGTTAATTCAGGGATCGGCAGCGGGTCCGTGTACATTGCCGGGACTGTCGGGCACGGGGTTACAATCTGCGCGGTACTCGCACAGCCGACTAACAATAAAATCAGGCAAACGAGTAGTATCCCAAGTAGCAACGTCCGGGTCTCTAGCGAGAGCGGCCTCATAGTCTTTAACCCTTTTTTCGGTGGATGATCGTAGCTTGGCGTATTGATTGGCGCTGTCCGAGAGCTTCTTAGTCAGTCCGTTGGCGTAGGCGTTCTGAGCTTCGAGAGCCAGCTTGTAGGCGTCCACCTGGGCCGCAAGGTTCACATCCACCCCATCGCTGCGACCTTTGAGGTACGCGCCTCCCAGGGCCGCTGAGAAGGTCAGGAACGCGGCCAGGATCAGGTAGGGGTTTGGCAGCCCGAGCATTATCTGACGGCTTGCGAAGTAATCGCCCTGAACATGTAGTCCACACCCTTGATCCCGGCGATGACCAGCCCCGAAGTACCCGGATGGTCTTGCAGCGCCAGAGCCAACCATTGCTGGGCATCCGGCAGAACAAACACCGCCATACCCGCTGTTATCCCAATCAGGTTCCACACCTGGGACTTACTGACAGTTCCGTCTTCTTTGAATAATTTAATCATCGCTACCCCCTGTCCGCTTTCTTATCCAACTTGTCTTCGATCCGATGCAGAAGCGCAAAAACGTCCCGCATCGCTTCAGTCAGTTCCGGCCGCTTGACGTACTCACCCGCGACAAGAATCTCGATCTCACCGACTTTATCCGCCAGTACCCTGTCCGCCTGCTGTAGGTCTCGCATCGCCTGCCAAATGTTGTTCAGAATGAATCCGGCCAACGCCCCGAATCCGGCGAATATCCAGTTAATTATTGTCTGATCCACGCGATGCCCTACGGTAGTTTGATAACAGTGCCGGTAACATTGGCCGGCGGACTTGACGTGGTATCGCAAGCGATATTTGACCAAGACAAGCTACTAACACTGTCCGCTATCCGAACAGCCTTGGCCCTGGCGCACAACTTCTCTCCGGGCGTTCCTGAATAGATATGAACACGTTTACTGTCTGTGCCAGGCGAGTCTGGTGAGATCGCCGTCCACGGGCCGGTGCTTGTCGGCGCAAGCTGAATCCGAATATCAACTGCTGCACCGGCTGGATGTGGATTCCAAGTTATTACCGCATCTGCCGCCTTCACATCTTCCGCCACCAAAAACAGGACAATCCCGACAATCATCAGGACAATCGAACCGAGTAGCAGGCTGCATAATCGGCTGTAGTCTAAGTTCCGCATAACACCCCCTAGAGAAAATCTAACTCACCGCCATTGCTAACCAAACCCGCACATCAAAGCACGGGCACTCTTTCATCCATTCGTGTTTCTCGATAACGCCATCGCCGTCAACGTCAGGCGAAAGGTCGCGGTGCCCAACAATCTGCGCGTTCGGGGCCGTGCTGTGCAGGCTGGACAGCAGCGCACGCAAGGCCGTGTATTGTGCGGGCGTGAAGTTGTCCTCGCCCTTGCCGTCATTGCCCAAACCACCCACCAGGCACACGCCCCACGAATGGTAGTTGTGCCCCTTGGTGTGTGCGCCGGGTTGCGTCAGCGCCCGTCCGCCCTGTATATGACCGGCGCGGGTGATGACGTAGTGGTAGCCGCAGCCGTTCCAGCCACGGCCACGGTGCCATCGATCGATCTCGGCGATGTCAATATCTTGGGCTGCGCGTGTTGCCGAGCAATGCACGACGATGTATGCAATATCGTTAGGATTCATCGGATTTATTGCCCCTGTTCCTGGTCGATTTCAGGCGTTAAGCCCTCAAGGTTGCGGGGCATGGCGCCTCCAATAAAAAACCCGCCATTTGGCGGGTATCGTGTTCGTGTGCTAGGCTTTTATCGCCCACTCAACAACCAAGAATGAGGGATGCCACCATGCGTTATCTGATTGCACTGCTTCTGCTTGTAACCTTCACCGCCCACGCACAACCGCCCATCCTTGTTGGTTCAGATGGGGAATATCTCGGTACGCTCAGCGGGAATAAGTACGATCCGGACTCGACTTCTAACCCATACGGACAATATGGAAGCCGCTACAGCCCGGATTCGATCAACAATCCATACGGCAGATACGGATCACGCTACAGTAATGAGTCTGTTTCAAATCCATACGCGACGGATGCGCCGCGAATTATTGGGCGGGATTGATGGCCGCGATAACGGCAGCAGAATTCTGGCTACTGGCCCTGTTTGGGCCGATGGCCTTCCTTCTGATCTGGGCTGCATCCGCATGGCTTAACGGCCAGACAATGGCCGAATGGTTCCGTTGCCATATCCTACGCAAGCGCCGCCGCTAAGACGCCTTCTTGAATCGCAGCATCTTCTGATTGTAAGCGCGGTTGAATCGGCGCATCACGACTTCCTCCCGCTCTCGGGCAGACTTAAGCCCGACTTCGTTACCGGATTTCTCAGCGGCCTTAATCTGTTTGCGGATCTTCCGCAGTTGGCTTTGCGCCAGCTTCATGTCACCCAGCAAGCGCACTTCGCCGGCACGTTGCTTGCGAACCTCGGCCATTTTCACGGGATCTTCTTTGTAATGCTTCAGTTGCTTGTCTGTAACCTGTACCGCTTCCATGCGCTCGTAGAAGTCGGATACCAGCGTTCCGCGCCCCGGGGCGCCGTAGACCTTGCGCAGCACCGGAACCTCGTAGGATTCGACCGGCTCGCCGCTGAGCGCCTTGGCGGGTGTGGCGAACGTGTCAGCCACGAACCGGCCAGCACCACCTGTGAACGTGTCCACCAGCAGATCGACCGCCTCCGGGGATATGTCGATCGCACCCGGGCGAATCTCATCACCCCCCGTCAACTCGTTCAGGGTATCGGTCAGCCACTTCGACGGCGCACGCACAGAACCCCAATACTT
>Ga0208958_1000745_pt1 | contig 37684 bp, 34 predicted proteins | sample RifOxyB1_FD_184032 | JGI IMG/M metagenome (GOLD analysis project Ga0208958, IMG submission 184032) | Soil microbial communities from Rifle, Colorado - Rifle Oxygen_injection B1 (SPAdes) | ecosystem: Environmental > Terrestrial > Deep subsurface > Rock core/Sediment | place: Rifle, Colorado...
CGAAATCTTGAAGCCTTGATCGACCGCTTTCATCGCGCCGGGCTCGAGTTCGGAATCGGCTTCAGCCCCTATGAAATTTATCTCTCATTCGATGATGAGGCCCGCAAGCAGCTCCTCGCACGGATTGAGACCTTTAACCGGCTCGGACTCGATCGTCTTGCCATCCTTTTTGACGACATGAAAGGCGGGCTTCCCGGACTCGCGCGGATGCAGGTCGACATTGCCCACCTCATCCGAGACCACGCGCGCGCGCGGCACTTCGCGATCTGCCCGACTTATTATTCCTACGATCCGGTGTTGGATCAGATCTTCGGCAAGCGGCCCGCCACTTACCTCGAAGAACTCGGTCAAAAGCTCGACCCCGAAATCGACATCTTCTGGACCGGAGAGGTGACCTGCTCAAAGAGTTATCCGCCGGAACACATCCGCGAGGTGAGTGCTCTGATTGCGCGAAAACCACTCCTTTGGGACAACTACCCCGTGAACGACGGGCCGAAAATGTGCAAATTCCTGCATCTCCGCGCCTTCGAGGGCAGGCCGCGGGAGCTCTCCGGTCTCCTCTCTGGACATGCCGTAAACCCGATGAATCAGCCGGTTCTTTCGCGAATTCCGATGCTGACCCTGGCTGAAGTTTACCGCTCAACCAATTCGTATTCACCCGCCGCGACATTTCTCCGGGCGGCTGAAGAAGTCGGCACTCACGACTTTGCCGTCCGACTCGCCGCCGACCTTGACCTCTTCGCGACGCGGGGGTTTGAACTGCTCTCTCCCGCCGAAAAGCAGGAGCTTGTCCGAACTTACAGCGAGTTCTTGAACTCAAAAGCCGGTCCTGCGGCTTCCGAAATCATCGATTGGCTGAATGGACGATCGATTGTCGGGCGCGAAGTTTTTCTGACGCAATAGGTTGACGCCTTGAGCTGCTGCACGTGACCTCGCGGAATATTTCAATTTGCCCTAAGTTGATCGTGCGAACTGAAATTTTTCGAGGGATGGATATGAACGAAATCGACCCGTTATTGCGGAAAGCAATCAAAATGCTCCTTTTGCAACTCGCGGCCCGCACCGAAAATCCCGCACACCACCTGGATCATGTTCTTCGCGAGGTCATTCAGGAACTCTATGTCGAGAGCAAGAACGCACTTGAGGAAAAAAAGAGCCACCTTCGTCTGGTCGTTCCGGCCGTCGCCGCGGAGGGTTGAGATTTAATTTGCGATGATCGATTCCGCCGCCTAAAATCAGAACTCACCTGAACAGGAGATTTCTGATGTCGGAATCGATCACGCAAGCCGCGCAAGGAGACCTCACAACATCGTCCATTTCGAAAGAGCGCCAGCTCACCGTGCGCGCCGCGGCGGCCGGCATGCTTCTCGGCGGCTTCATGAGCCTCTCCAACTTGTACGTGTCGCTTAAGACGGGATGGAGCTTCGGCGTATCCATCACCGCGGGCATTTTGGCGTTCGCGATCTTCGCGGTTCTCGTCCGGGTTCGTCTCGCCAAGACTCACTTCGGAATGCTCGAAAACAACGCCATGCAATCGGTAGCCAGCGCCGCCGGGTACATGACCGGCGGCGGGACCGTAGCCGCGATTCCGGCGCTCATGATGATCACCGGACAATCCATGGGTGGCTGGCAAATGTTCGCCTGGATTACGACGATCGCGATGTTAGGCGTCGTGATGGCGATCCCGATGAAGCAGCAAATGATCAACGTCGAACAGCTCCGATTCCCGACCGGCATCGCCGCCGCCGAAACCCTGAGAGCGCTCCACGGCGCCGGGGCGAGCGGCCAGGCAAAAGCCCGGCTCCTTGCGTGGAGCGGACTTATCGGCGGAGTTGTCGCGTTTTTCCGTGATGCGAAAGGAAGCCTTATCCCCTGGAACCTTCCGGAGAGGATCGCGATTCCGTTCGCCACCCTGCGGGGCCGGCCTCTGGCTGATTACACACTCTCGTTTGAGGGAAGTCTCATCATGATCGGCGCCGGTGCGATCATGGGGTTCCGGGCCGCGTGGAGCATGCTCCTGGGAGCGGTGCTCAATTTCGGAATCCTTGCACCCTGGCTTTATTCACAAGGGATCATCAACCCGAAGCTCGGCTACAAGCACATCGTCGCCTGGAGCGTCTGGTTCGGATCTTCGATGATCCTCACGAGCGGCCTTCTTTCATTCGCGTTTCAATGGCGGACGGTCGTTCGTGCGGTAAAGAGCGTAAGCGCCGCCTTCGGAGGCCCGAAGACTACCGAGGAACTCGCTGAAGTCCCCATGCTCTGGTTCTTTGTCGGCATGCTCATTTTGTCGCCGGTCGTGATTTTTCTGGAATACTTTCTTTTCGGAATCAAGATCTGGATGGGTGTTATTTCCGTCATCCTCGGCTTCTTCATCGCGATCGTCGCCTGCCGGGCGACGGGCGAAACCGACACGACTCCGACGGGCGCGCTTGGCAAAATCACGCAGCTCACCTTCGGCGCGCTTGATCCCGGCAACACAACCACGAATCTCATGACGGCGAACGTGACCGGTGGAGTCGGCCTTCATTCCGCCGATCTCCTTACCGATCTGAAAAGCGGCTATCTTCTCAAAGCCGATCCCCGCCAGCAGTTCTGGGCACAGTTTTTCGGCGTTCTTGCGGGATCCGTTTTCGTTGTTCCGGCATACAACCTGCTCATCCCGACGGCCGATGTGCTGGGTTCGGCAAAATGGCCCGCTCCCGGCGCGCAAACCTGGAAGGGCGTTGCCGAGCTCCTCGCAAAGGGATTCCACATGCTCCATCCGACCGCTCAACTCGCGATCGCGGTGGGTGGTATTCTGGGCATTGCCCTTGTTCTTCTCGAGAAGTGGATCCCGAAATACCGCCGGTATATTCCGTCGCCAACGGGCCTCGGCCTCGCATTTACAACCCCGGCGAACAATACGATCTCGATGTTTCTTGGGGCCCTGATCGCGCTCACGCTCGAAAAGCGAAAACCGGCGCTCGCTGAAGAGACCATTGTTCCCGTGAGTTCAGGCTTCATCGCAGGCGAAAGTCTCATGGGAGTTCTCATCGCGGTACTCGTGGTGCTCGGAATTCTTCAGTCATAACGCGGCGCCAAAACCATGACGCACATTGTGATTATTTTTTAATATTTGTCATCGCCAGTCATAAGCCGCTGGTATTTTTATTGAATTTATATACGACTTTTGCCGTCGTGTTTGGTTCTGTGAGAGTTTTGATGCGGAGCCGCATGGGACTGCGCTAGAATCTAGGAAGGGGGTTCTGTATGAGAAGTCTAAAACCCGGTTCCGTTGCATTGATTCTCCTCTCGATCTCGACAATCGCATTTGCCGTGGAGGTTCAGAAAAAGGAGAACGAACCAGCCCAGACCCAAGCCCAGGTCCAAGACGCAAGCCGCAATCCAGCGCAGACTGCCGAAAAGAAGAGCGTGAAGCCCGCGGAGGAGGATAGTGATTTCGCCTCCAGGGCGGAACGCTTCATGATGCGCAAGCATTGATAAAGCCGTAGCGCTGAACGCACACCTCCCGCCTCAAAGCGCCTCGGGTGCGCGCAAAGCACGCCTTACTAAAACGGCCAGGCTGCGCCGATGGTGATGAATTCGTGGCTTACTTCGCCGCGCACCGCGAATCCGAGATTCGTCATCCGCAATACTCCGACTCCGAAACGCGGAAACAGGAGAAAGCGGCTGTCCAGTGCCTCGCCCGTGATGTGGCCCGCGAGACCGCCCAAAGCGTAGAAGGTCCAGAAGGGGTCTTTGACAAAATCCCACCTGAGATGGGTGCTGTATGCAAACGCGGTTTCTCCGGAAATGAAGAGCGGCCCCATCTGGAGTTCGATTGAAACAGAATTATTGATATCGGGCGCAAAACCGCGCTGAACAATTTTTTTGCTCGCGGTCCCCAGAACGGAAAAACCGCCCGCGGAATCCAAAACCCCGAGACCCATCAGGGCGCCGAACATCACTTCTGAATTGTCCGCCTCACCCTTCCAATCTTCCGGACTCGTGGCCGGACTCGTGGCCGGACTCGCGGCCGGACTTGCGGCATCGCCTTGCGCGGCTGAAGCAACGGAGATGGCAAACGAAACAAACACGAGAAGGGTTGAAGCCTTCACCAACGATGATCTGATATTCATGCCTTTAATCTAACCCAACTGCGCCAGACGATCGAGAAGGTTCTTGAGAATCGCGCCGGTCGCCCCCCAGATCCTTTGACCATGTACCTGGTAGACATGAATCGGGTAGCTCTTCTGTCCGGCGGACAATTCTTCCTTCTTGTAAATTCCGGGCTTCGAAAAGAGTGAAAGCGGGACCCAGAAGGTCTCAGCGATTTCGTCCTGACTGACTTTGAGAGGAAAGGACTCGACGGGCGACTTCAAAATCCCGACCGCTGGCACAATAGTATAGCCGGTTAAGGTGAAGAGAGAAGGCAAGGTCCCCAAAACCTCGAGCGCGGCGGCAGCGACCCCGACCTCTTCCATGGTCTCCCTGAGCGCGGCGGCAATCGAGTTCTCATCCTCGGGCTCAATCACCCCTCCGGGGAAGGCCATCTGTCCTTTATGCGTTTCGACGAATTCCGTTCGCCGCGTGATCAAAACAGCCGGCTCAATCGCCCCCCCGTGCGCCCCCCCGTGATCGACGGAAGTCATCCACCCGAGGAGAACCAGAACCGCGGCAGGAATCGGACGAATGTCCTTTCCATGTTTCAAACGCTCCGCGTAGGGCAACGGCAATGTCAGTGCCCGGCTCACTTGATTACGAAACGCGAGTTTATCATCCATGCTCATTTTCCGCGCAGGTCAATTCCGTACCGCTGCGCCTTCCGATAAAGGGTCGCACGGTCGATGCCGAGGACATCCGATGCCCTGGATTTGTTGAAATTCACGTCCTGGAGGACTTTTATGATATGCGCGCGCTCCATGTCTTCAAGGGAGCTTGAAATCCCGGAATTCATTCCGTCAGCCGATTCTGAAGCGGGAAGGGCACCCCTGATCACCTCGGGCGGAAAATCCTCCGGGAACAAGATCGACGTGTTCGTCATCGCGACGGCACGCTCGATCGCATGTTCCAGTTCACGAATATTACCGGGCCACGCATAGGTCTTCAGCAGAGCCATTCCGTCGTCGGAAACGTGAGAAACCGCTTTCTTGTTCTTTTCCGCGAATTTTGCGAGAAAGTGACCGACCAGATCGGGAAGATCCTCGATGCGAGCCCTGAGCGGGGGAAGTTCGATCGAAATCACCTTCAGCCGGTAATAGAGGTCTTCCCGGAACTTTCCCGTTCTTACAAGGAGCTCCAGATCGCGATGTGTTGCGGCAATCACCCGCACGTCCACCTTTCGGGTTTCGGAAGAGCCCACCGGCTTCAACTCATTTTCCTGAAGGACTCGCAGAAGCTTGATCTGAAGCGCCGGCGTGATATCCCCGATTTCATCCAAAAACAGCGTCCCTCCGTTCGCTTCTTCAATCAGGCCCTTTTTATCCGACAACGCGCCCGTAAATGAACCTTTCACGTGCCCGAAAAGTTCTGACTCGAGGAGGGTTTCGGCAAGTGCGCCACAATTAACGGCGACGAACTTCTTGCCGCGTTTCTGACTGTTCTCATGAATGGCCTTCGCCACGAGTTCCTTACCCGTGCCACTTTCACCGATGACAAGAACGTTGCTCGCCGACAAGGCCGCCCGAGCAAGCGTCTTGTAAACTTCCAGCATTGTAGGCGATTTCCCGATCAGGCCTTTTGTGCTGACCTCAATTCTCTGCGGCGAAGCCGCTGAAATATCACCATGAATCGATTCCCAGTGTTTGGCCGCGCGCGAGATCACCGCTTTAAGATTGTCGATTTTGAAGGGCTTGCTGACGTAATCGAAAGCCCCCTCCTGAATAGCCTCGATCGCACCCTCCATGCTCCCGAAGCCCGTCATGAGGATGCTCACCGAACCCGCGCCGGTTTTTTTGGCCTCGCGCAGGACCGCCATTCCGTCCAGCTCAAACATCCGAATGTCGGAAAGAATGATCGGGAACATCTCCCTTCGGATCATCCTCACGGCCTCTTCCCCGCTCGCGGCAAGCTGAACGCGATATCCCTCGCGCTCAAGGACCTCGCGGAGAAGCTTACGCGTGACCTCATCGTCATCCACGACCAGAATTCGTAACTTTGAGTGATCGTCGCTCATGTTAATTCCTTGCCGATGCCCAGTTCGTGATACGGCAATCGTAAAATCACCTTCGTCCAGGCGCCCTCTTTTGAATCGATGTCGAAACTCCCGCCGTACTTATGGACCAACTGCTGGCAAATCGTCAGTCCTAGCCCGGTACCCTCTCCGGGCCTCTTCGTCGTGAAAAAGGGCTTGAGAACGTTGTTCAGATCCGCTCTGCGTATTCCTTCACCCGTATCATAAACGCTCAGCTGCGCCCAGTGCTTGCCTTCGAGCTCCTCGAGCTTGGTGCTCACCTCAAGGAGGAGCCGGCTCTTTTCCCGAATGTGGCTTTTTGCCCTGAGCCCGTCCAGCGAGTTGTTCAGGAGGTTCAATATGACCTGTTCCATATCCAGCGGCACGAGGCGAAGGGGTCCCATATCGCGATCGAACGTGCGGCGCACCTCAACCCTGAGACTGTCGACGCGCGGCTTGAGAATACCGAGCGTTCGGTCGACCAACCGATTCAGATCGACAAGCTGTCGCTGCGAAACGGGCTTTGCCGTGCTATGGAGAAATCCTTTGACGATCTCTTCGATTTTCGAAAGCTGTCCATTGATGATCTCGATTCGCCCGGCCGTGCCCGTCCTGGTCGAATCACCCGAGGACCCGAGCTCCTCTTGCAGCAGCTGAAGATGACCGCCGATCGCGTTGAGCGGCGTTCCGATTTCGTGTGCGAAGCTCGCAGTCAGCTGACCCATGACCGCGAGCTTCTCGGTGTTCATCAACTGTCTTTGTGTGTCGTGTAACTGTTCGGCAAGCTGCAGGTTGTGGCTCTCGGCTTCCCGGAGCCGTCGATCGTTCGCGATCGTCTTTCTCAGAAAATACCCCAGCGCCAGAATCAGCGTCACCACGCTGAACGCCGCCGCTGTGGCCGTCGTCTTCCAGAGCGTATTAACGATCCTCGCGACGAGCTTCGTAGAGATCACGACATGGACCGCACCGAGAAGTTTTCGGGGGCCGTGCTGATCCCGGCTTTTCTGCTCGATTGGAACCTGGATTTCCCAGGAACCCATCCCCGTATCATCCAGCCGGAACTCACTGGTGACCACGTCAACAAGCGGGAACGCCGGCTGCGGCGCTCCCGGTTCTTCCTCGATATTGGAACCCACGATTTTGGGTTGTCCCGAGGCGTCCTTGGCGATGACATCGATGCGGACAATGTTAGGCTGCGAATAGAGAAGATCCTGAAGGCGCGCCTCGACCATCGGAGTGGGGTTCGGCAAAGAAAGAAGCCGCGAGCTGACGATTTCGGAAGCGAGGTTCTTACCGGACGTAATACCGATTTGCCGGATCTCCTCCTCCAGAATCGGCTGCATAACTTTGTTTTCGGCAATTGTGACGATGAGAAACGTCGGAATGATGACCGCCACCAGAACAAGGCTGACTTTCGCCTGAAGGTCGAGATGGTGCCGGATCGGTTTCATAGTTCTTGTATAAGCCGAATTCGCCGCTTTCCGTAAAAAAAAGCCGGGGAGCCTCATCGGCGCCCCGGCTTCAATCATTTCAACTCGCTCAGTGTTTTACTGCGCGGCGCCTTCTGCCGGAGCAGGAGCGGCTGGCTCGGCCGGAGCGGGAGCAGCTGGCTCGGCTGGCGCAGGAGCGGCTTCAGCCTGTTTCTTGGCTTTCTTGCCCTTGCTCTTCTTGACCTTCTTTTTCTTCGCCTTCTGGACGACCGTCTTCGATGTCGTGGTCATATTGTCATTGGTCGTATTGGTATTCGTCGTGTTCGTCGTCGTGTCAGTCGCAAAAGCTGAAAGGGCGAACAGCGCGGCGATTAAAGTGATCATGGTCTTCATTCTTTTATCTCCTAAAAAAGGGTTAATTGAGAATACTCGCGGATGAAAAGCAAGCGGGGTGCCATAATTATCGCTCGTCTTTTCAATGGCTTACAAAGCTAATTCAGCCCATTCTGTCGCTTCTTGCGACACTTGTCTGGCGCATGTGGGGGAGGGTGCGACAGCCCGAATTCCTCTTGCCTACTCCCGCTGAGCGTGTCACCCCTGAGCGCAATATGGCACACGGGCGATGTATATTCGTGGATCCAACAGCTCACAAAATCGTCCTCTGGAGCGAAGCCGGAAAGCGTGAGTTCGAGATCAGCGACGCTTCCACCGTTCGGCTCGGCGATATCGTGGAGGTGAATGGCCAAACCGCGACCGTGCTTACGCCGAATCGATCGCGAAAAGGCGATTCCGGCTTGAACTGGATCTCCCGAATTCTGGACCCGAGGCGAATCAAGGCCACACGGGTGCGCGCTGAAATTGAGGCCGGTATTCGCGAATTTTTCCTGTCACGCGAATTTACCGAAACGCGAACGCCACTTCTTGTGCCATGCCCCGGAATGGAGCCGCACATCCGTCCCTTTCGCGTTTCTAACCCTACTCACTCACCTGTCGCATATCTTCCCACCTCGCCCGAGTTCGCCATGAAGCGACTGCTTGTGGGAGGACTTGAACGAATTTTCCAGCTCTGTCCCGCCTTCCGCGACGAGCCCCGCTCCAGAACACATTTTCCGGAATTCACCATGCTCGAATGGTATCGGGCCTATGCCGGTTATGACGAGATCATGCTGGATACCGAGCAGCTGATGTCGTTTCTCGCCCAAAGGCTTTTCGGTGAACAAAAAATCCGCTACCAGGGACGGGAAATCTCAGTCGCCGCCCCCTGGTCTCGGCTTCGCGTCCGCGACCTGTTCATGGAACACGCCCAGCTCGACCTTGTTACACAGGGATCGGAAGAGCAGCTGTCGGACGCCTGCCGACGCCTGGACCTCAAGATCATGAACGGTGAAACGGCGGACGACCTCTATTTCAAGATCTGGCTCAACTGCATCGAACCGAAGCTGCCAGAAGACCGGGCTGTTTTCGTCGTCGATTATCCGGCCTCGCAAGCGGCGCTTTCCGTAATCAAAACCGAGCCGGATGGCTCACGCTGGGCAAAACGTTTCGAAGTCTATGCGGGAGGGCTGGAACTCGGAAACGCCTTCGAGGAACTGACGGACCCCATCGAACAACGAAAGCGCTTCGTAGAGGACATGGCGCTTCGAGAGCGGGTTTACGGTTCCTCTCTTCCAAAAAACCCGAGCGACGAAGAATTTTTAGAAGCCCTGGAAGAGGGCATGCCCCCCTCGGGAGGCAACGCGATGGGCGTTGACAGAATCGTGATGCTTTTTGCGGACGAACCCGATATCGGCTTCACCCGCTGGCTCGGCTGAGCCCGGCGCCTCCTCAACCCTTGAGTGCTTCAAGACACTTCAGAAAGTCTTCGGGCAAGGGACTTTCGATCGAGATCTCCTCTTTTGTGATCGGATGCGGAAGAGTGAGGCGGGCAGCGTGTAACATGATCCTGGCGGGAATGACTCGCGTCGGGCGATAACCGTAAAAAGAATCTCCGAGGATCGGCATTCCTGCTTCAGCAAGATGGACTCTGATTTGATGCGTCCGACCCGTGCGGGGTTGCGCCTGCACAAGGAGTGCATCGTCGAACTCGTCCAGAAGAACGAAATCCGTGTGCGCGAAATCGCCGCCCGAACGGACGGCGGTGAAGCGCGCCCTTTTTCCCGGCCCCGGAGCTTTTCCGAGATGGTTCTTCACGGTCCAGTGGGCGGGGACATGCACGAAGCCGCCCCCAGCCGCGAATCGCGGGCGTATCGTCAACGCGTAATACGTCTTCACCGCCGTATGTTTCGAAAACGCCTCGGCCAGCCCCGCATTGGCCGCGACTTGCTTTGTGAAGCAGACCACCCCGGACGTATCGCGATCGAGACGGTGATGGAGGCCGACGTAAGGTGGCGCGGCGCCCGCGTCGCGTTTCGCGAGAAACTGTTTTACGGCGGCGAAAAGATTATTCCTGGACTCGTCGAGGGTCGGCTGTGTGGGAAGCCCCGCCGGTTTATTGATCGCGATCAGAAATTCGTCTTCATAGAGGACCCGATCCGGAGTGACCGAGAAGGACACATCGTTTCCAGGACCGTCACGATCAACCTTGTCGAGGTCGACGAAGACCTCCAGGCGCGCTCCCGGTAAAATCGCCTTGGAGGCGATTCGCACCCTTTTTCCATTCAGGTAAACGGCTCCGGCGACGATCAGCTTGCGGGTCTTCCCCTTCGAAAGGGGACGGGACAGGGCTTCCGGGAGCCACTCCGCCAGAATATGGTCGAGACGTTTTCCGCGATCTTTTTCAGTGACCTTGAGTGCGAGCTTTTTGAGCGCCATCGGTGTTCTCTACTATGCTACACTCGGCTCATGGCTCAAGATCCAAAAAGACCAGCCCCCCAAAAAAACGAGGTCGAACTCGAAGACCCGACCGATCCAGGGATAGAATTGCCGCTCGACGCAAATCCAAAACTGGGAGGGCCACTGGAAGCCCTTATGAAAGACCCCGCGATCACGGAAATCATGATCAACGACGTCCGGAACGTCATGGTGGAGCGCGACGGGAAGATCTCCATTTCCGGGTTCACCTATTCTTCGACCAAAGACTTGAACGATCTCGTTCGAAAACTCCTGCAAACCAACGGAAAGGCGCTTTCTCCGGACAGTCCTTACGTCGATATCGCACTTCCTGACGGCTCGCGGGTGAACATTGTTGGCCCGCCACTCACGACCGGAGGTCCCTGCCTTACCATTCGCAAATTTCCGGCACGACGACTTTCGATCGAAGATCTGATCAACAACAACTCCCTTGACCGCCGGGTCGCCGTTTTCCTGAACGCCTGTGTCGCCGGAAGAATGAACATTCTGATCTCCGGCGGGACTGGAAGCGGAAAGTCGACCCTTCTGAACGCCCTGGCGGCGTTCATTCCGAAATCCGAACGCATTATCACAATCGAAGACATTCCCGAGCTCTGCCTTTCCCACGCGAACAGTGTCCGTCTCCAGACGAAACCGCAGTCTCCGGGAAGTCCTCCGATCACCGCTCGAGACCTGGTCGCCAACGCTCTTCGAATGAGACCGGATCGAATCATCGTTGGCGAGTGCCGACGGGGCGAAGCCTTCGATATGCTCCAGGCCATGAACACGGGGCACGCGGGTTCAATGACGACGATTCACGCCAATTCACCGAGAGACGCCCTGAGCCGGCTTGAAACCCTTTGCATGCTGTCGGACGTTGAGCTCCCACTGATTGCCGTGCGCAAGCAGATCGCAAACGCCCTGGATCTCGTCCTACAAGTAAAGCGATTCCGGACGGGGGACCGTCATGTGGTTGCGATTTCCGAAGTCACGGGCATTGAAGGCGACACCATCACTCTTCAGGATGTCTTTAGATATGAGTTAGCAGCTAAAGCCGGCAATTCAGAGGCGGATCGGGGGACGTTCCGGTGCACAGGACTGGTGCCGACATTTATAGACCGCCTCAAAGACCACGGAGTTGAGCTTCCTCAGAACTTCTTCGCTTAGTGGCGTAACCCGTTGAATTTGCGAAGTTTTTTAGTTAACAACAAACGTTGTGGTGATTGACTATTCTTGACCGTTTTGGTACAGGTATTCCTGATTTCGCCCCGCGTTATTGCCGCGGGAAAAAGACAGGAGTCTCTTGTGAACCCAAATCGCGTCTCCAGTGCCTTTCGTCTCTCATCCAGCGCGTTTGTCCTCTTCCTGGCAACGGCTTCTGCCGCCCCAGCTTGGTCGAGCTGGATCGAGGCTGAGCCCTGGGAATCCGTCCTAAATGGCCGGACGATCCGGCAGGTCGATCGCGTAGGAACCCAGATTTCGGATGCCCTGTTTGATGTCATTGAAGACATTCCCTTTTATAAAAAATCGAGTGAACTTTTCGGCGTCAACGTTTCCGCGCAGCGAAGGGTTTTCGACAACGCGGACATTCTGAATAGCTGGACTGTGGTCGACAAATTCAACTTGGCCGGCAATTTCCCGATTTTTACCGACGGCTTCGGAGATCTCTCAACGGGGGCCGTCGGCTTCTCTATCGGCGGGGGAATCGGCCTGGATTTCATCAATATTCGCCAGGTCACGGCCAAGGGTTACGGCACTTTCCCTTCCATCCAGAAACGACAAGAAGAAATCGAGAAAGAAGCCTGGTTCAAGGAATTCACGAAGATGCGCGCCGAATCCGCAGCCGAATCCGATCCGGCCGAACAGATCGAGCCCGTCTGGGTCGAGGAAAAGCAGGAAAACGGCAAGATCAGGAAATTCCTGAATTACACGTTAAAGGACCCGGAAGAGAACGCCAGGTATTCGAAGTTCTGGAACCTTGTCACGTTTCCTTTTCGCCTGCCTCTCAAGGCAACCGCGCTTCACCATCTTGAAAACGGTGAAATCATCTCGTACGTCGGCACAGGGTTGGTTGAGGTGGGGGCGAATGTCGGATGGAACCTCGACCCTACCGGGATCACCGGCCTCGCGCAGGCCGGGGTGTCTTACAGAACTTACATCAGCGGCACTTTCAGGATTTCTGTCCTCAAGGAAAACGAGCGCTTCGTGAAGGTCAAGCTGACCCGGATCGGAACACTCGGCCACGGGACCGCCATCGGCACGGACTACAAGCCGACCGTTCTCGATGGCATCGTTCTCGTTAAAAGCCTTCAAAGCAGCGCGAAGCTGATTCCCTTCAAATTGAACATTGATCAAAGCGCAAGCAAGTCGTTTGACGTTGGCTATCGTTACGACATCACCAACCTGAGAGGCAGAAGGGCCTATGAGCGGGCCGTCTTCGGGCTCATGGCACGCTCTGAGGAGCTTGCTTCGCATGAGGATGGTCCCGCCGTCACGGGGGTGGAACACGCCTTCAAACGCAGCATGAATTCCACCTTGCGCTCGACGAGCGCCAGAATGAAACTCGCGTTCATTTTCAGACACGACGCCGGCAATTCGGTGGTCCACGCCGACGCGCACGTCACGTTCCCCGACGGGTCCCATCATGTTTTCACTTCAGTCGCCGCGAATGGAAGCTCCTGGCGTACGCTCTGGGGCGTTCACGAGAGCATTCAGCATAATTTCACCGTCAGCATGGATGTGGATCACTATGTCAAAGCGGCCCGAGACGATTCCTTCAACCTCATGATCGAAGGAAGCATCAACGACAGCAACGCAAGCGAGCGTGAGCTGCTCCGCTATATTCTCGAAGTTGAGGATTCGGTCGGCAAAGCGAACATTTTCAGGCGCCCGGACACATTCCCCGAGGAGTTTCGGAATACTCCCGGTAAGTGCAGCTTTTACTTCCAGCTCGGGATCAACAACTCCCAAATTCACAAATTCATCGATACCCCGGCTTCCGAGATGTGGACGGCCCTCGAAAAAGCGTTCGACATGGAAACGGGCGCCTGGTCGACAAAAACGAACAGATTCCGATACGCGGCCAAATGGTCGGGGATCACGCTTTTGAACGGGCTCCTCTACACGGCGGGGTACGGACTTCCGGCCGGATCGAAGCTGATCGCCGCCAAGCGCATCCATCGCCGCTGGACCGACTTAAAGAAGATCGAAGATCCCGTCAAAAGGGCGGAGACCCTTGGCAAGATGTTCCTTGAAAAAAGCTTCGGTTATGAGCTGATCCGACTTATTCGCGCGGCACTTTCCGGCGAAACAGTTTCTTATTACGCCACGGGAAACAATTCCCTTTTCGGTCGAGTTGTCGATCAGGGGGGGACAACTCTCGACTTCGACAACATCGCGACTCGGGCACAACGCAGGATCGAATTTGATCAAGAAGGGCGTCGCATTCAGGATTCGGACAAGATGGCCGTCGTTCACGACCTGGATATAGAGGTATTGAGCGACGACAAGCTTCGGCTCAGTTTTTCTCTCAGCAAGACTCCGTTGCAACTCTTCGTCCAATTGAGGGTCGATAATTGGTGGCGCATTTTCCACGGCGGCGAACAGTCGGCGCTGCTGATCGACAACAAGGGCGAGTACAAAGAAGGCGTTAACACGATCATTCTTGATCCGACCGATACCGGAAGCCCATGGTATCCGCTTGCCCGGATACTCGAAAGAGACAACGTCTACGTCGCGAGCATGGCTTTGACGAACGACGGTTCTCACTGGGGCTCGGTCAGCACAAAGAGATTCCGCTTCCTCTATTTACCGGAAGACCCCGGAGAGGATGAATAAACCGAAGCGCGCGGTTCGGGCTACAAACCGAGTAATTTTCTCGCGACGGCCGGAGCCGCGACTGGCCGATCGAGTTCCGCGGCGATTCGTGCGATGCGCGCGACAAGCTGCGCGTTCGATTTCGCAACCTCACCCTTGCGATAAAAGATGTTGTCCTCAAAACCGACCCTCACATGCCCGCCAAGAACGATGGCCTGAACCGCGAGGGGAAGCTGATATCGTCCGACTCCCGCCACCCCCCAATGAATCGCGCCACCCGCCGGCGCCGCGGATTGCAACATGGCGACCAAATGCGAGAGGTTTCTCGGATCACCCGACATTCCGCCTGGCACTCCGAGCACAAACTGGAGGTGAAGGGGCTCGCGCAAAACACCCTGCTTCGCAAGGCGGAAGGCGCTCTCAAGCATTCCGGCCTCGTAAATTTCCAGCTCGGGCATGACCTTGTATTCGTGCATCTTTGCGGCGAGCGCGACGATATCTCGCGGATGATTATAGAAAACATCCTCCCCGAAGTTCATCGTTCCCAGGTTGAGCGACGCCATCTCAGGCTTAAGCCCGAGCGGCCTGGCCCGGTTCTCGATAGACTCGCCCACCGCGCCCCCCGTCGAGATCTGAATAATGGCTTCGGGTACCCGCTTTCGAATTTCCGCGATTGACTCCGCGAAGCGCTCGACCCGCTGACTGGGCCGGCCATCGTCCTCGCGAACATGCAGGTGAATGACGGACGCGCCTGCCTGAACCGCCTCTTCGGCGGCGGCGGCCTGTTCTGAAGGCGTGACCGGCAGATTGGGTTGCCGCTCCCGGGTGATCTCGGCACCGGTCAACGCGCAGGTGATGATCAGGGGATTTTCCATGGTGATTACCTTCTTATTATTCGGAGTCATGTTCGTTGGCGTGGTTCAGTACGCGATGAAGGCGGTTCAGAACTTCCCAACGGAGCTGGTCCTCTGATGAGGACATCGCCCATTTGTAATGGAACTGCTCATCCAGCTTGTTTCTAAGTTCGAGCCCGAAGTCGACCTTCTTTTCCGCCATCCGCACCACCCATTTCGAGTACCACGCGGCGAGCTTTTCCTTCTCGTCCATCTTTGCGTTGACCACCTTCAAGGCCTCGTCTCCCAGTACTCTTTTCAGGGTAAAGATGGACGCGCCCGCGAACTGAGCGGCATACTTCTCGAGAAGATCACCCGACTTTGGCGAAGGCTGGGCCGCTCCACGCTTGTCGAACACCAGCTCGGAAACCCCGTTTGAATCTGCGGTGGGCGTGACCGGGACAGCGAGCGGTTTCGCGGCGTTGGCGTCAAAAACAGTCGGTGCCGGCAACTCTGCTTCGAGAATCACAAGCTCTTCCGAAAAGACCTTCAACGCCCGTGCTGTCGCTCCCGGGTTTGCGGTCTCGATTTTGCGGTAAATCGACGAATGGGTGAAGCCGTTGTACAGCCCCTCGAATGACGCTCCTTGATTGAGCGAGTCCACAAGACTGCCAAATTCCGTGCGATTGCTCGGCTCGCGCATGTAAACGACCCTGAGTATCTCACGGAGCAGCTCGGCGTTGGCTTTCGTCCTTTGCGCGAGGGGAGATGAAAATTCCGCTCCGCTCGGCTCGGGTTTGGGTTCGGATTTGGAGCTCGGCGAACCCGCGGCTCCGAACAGAATCTCCCTTGCCCCCGTCAGCTGTTTCTGAAAACCCGTCCACGACAGCTCGCAGCCGGTGAGGCTGATCAGGGTCGCCGCGGCCACGAACATCCGAAAAACGACGCGATTGTTCCTGTTAAAAATTAAAACTGAATTTTCCGCCATAACTCGTCATCCCCGCAAGATTGTAATCTACTTCAACCGTTAATCTTAAGAGCATCATTTTGAAAGGCAGTCCCGCGAACACGTGAGGATTCATCGAGGACTGGCTTCCGGAAACTGTCAGCGGCAAACCCGGAACCCCGACCGGAATAGCGAGATCGCCGGACCAGATCTTGAGCCCAGCTCCCACATAAGGGTCAATCACGTAAAGATTTTTGGAAGCGACCGCGTCTATCGAAAACGTATTGGTCGACATGAACCACAGCTTGCTCTTACTGTAGGAGAATCGCGCCGCGACCGCCGGTTTGACGTTTCCCCCGTCGATGAATGCCCACTTCAAATCGAACCCGAACACGTTGAAGAGATCTTCCTGCCCGAGAAGCATCTTCGAGGTCGCGTAGGAAAATCCGAGATCGAAGCCCCCGGGGAACCCCTTGTGCAGGCTCAGCTTGGGAACCGGAATCACTGTCGGCAGGGTCGATTCCGCTTTTCCCGTCGAGAGCGCGAGCGCGCTTGCGAACTCTTTTGGAACGGCCACGGCGGTAAAATCCACGCCGGCATCCAGCCCGATCGCGAGCCCCATCGGTGTCGCCGGCATGTATGCACGATGATCAGCACCCAACGCGACTGTTCTAATAAGCGCCGTCGTAAGGTCGTTATTCAGCCCGCTCAGGTCAACCGGGAGCTGCTGCTCGATCGCCCAAACCGGCCTGGAAACAACCACTGACAGGACCATCGAAAGAAGAAAAACACGGAACAAAACCAACCTTGTGCTCATAAACTCACCCTTTCTTAAATGCCACTCCAAGCGCCCCCGGAGCCCGCGATTTTCCAACGGCTCCAGCCAGAACCAATACCGTGGCGATGTACGGCAAAATCTGAATGAACTGAACCGGAACCGGTTCGGTTCCCCAAAGAACCACTCCCTGCAAGCGAATCTGCAGCGCATCCGCGAAACCGAAGAGCAAACAGGCGACAGCGGTGGCACCCGGACGCCACTTTCCGAATATCAGCGCCGCAAGTGCCATGAAACCGCGACCTGCCGTCATGTTGCGCGAAAAAGAGGACGCCAGAAATATCGAGAGCGAGGCCCCGCCCATTCCGGCGAGCACGCCGCTGGCCAGCACGGCACACCAGCGAACGTGCTTCACGCTGATACCAGCCGATTGCAGCGCCTCGGGCTTCTCTCCGGCGAACCTGAGCCAGACTCCGGTCGGGGTATAAGTCACCCAAGCCCAACAGACGATTACCAGAATCCAGGCGATCCAAATCGGGGCGGATTGAAAACGATCATCGAGCGGGAGACTTGGAGTAGAACCCGTCGATTCGAAAAATATTTTGGAGAGGAATGGCGTTATGCCCGCGGCGAGCATGTTGATCGCGGTTCCCGCGACAATTTGATCAGCTCGCAACTGGATGACAAAAAGACCGTAGCACGCGGCAAGAAGCAGGCCCGCGCCCATTCCGGCCGCCGCGCCAAGCCAAGATGAATGAGTGGCAAACGCGACCGTGGCAGCGGCGAAACCGCCCACCAACATCATTCCTTCGAGCGCGATGTTAACGACTCCCGAGCGCTCGCTCATCAGCCCCCCCAACGAGGCGAAAAGCAACGGGGTCGAAACACGGAGGGTTGAACCGACCATCTGAACCAGTAGCGCCAGAAATCCAGTGCCGCTCATGCGCGCCTCCCGGCGGGACGATTCCTGTTGAACCAATCCCAGAGGCCGACCGCCGAGACCGACAGAATGATGAGCGCCTGCAGAATAAGGGACAGATCTCGGGTGACATTCTCGGTTTCGAGATCGAGATCAGATGTACCCTTATGAAGCGCTCCGAACAGCAGCGCGGCCGCGACAACTCCTGCCGGACGGTTTTTGCCGAGAAGTGCGACGGCGATCCCGATAAATCCGTATTCGGGTGAAAACCCGAGGCGAAAGCGGCCGGCGTTCCCCAGAACTTCTCCGACACCCACGAGGCCGGCGAGACCCCCGGCGAGAAACATGGCGGTGATCTTCATTTTGCCGGCATCAATTCCCGCCGTACGCGCGGCGCCCTCGCCCTGACCAACGGCCCTGAGTTGAAACCCGAGAACCGTTCGCCATAAGAACACCGAAACCAGAATCGCCGCGACAAGCGCCAGGACGAACGCCGAGCTAAGCGGAGCATCCCCGAAGCTCTGAAAATGATGGATAAGGTAGCCGGCTCCGACCGCCCTCGTTTCCGGGTTCTGTGACTCCGGATTCTTCAAAATGTACAAGGTGACCCAGCTCGCGATTCCGGCCGCGATGAAATTGAGCATGATCGTGTTGATGACTTCGTGACTTCCTCGCTTCGCATGAAGCCATCCAGGAACAAAGCCCCAAAAGCCGCCGACGAGAAATGCCGCAAGAACAGCCAGAACGGGCGCAAGCGGCCACGGAATATCCGGGAAGACACAACCCACGGCAGCGGCGGCCAGAGCGCCGAGCGTGAGCTGCCCTTCGGCTCCGATGTTGAATAGGCCGGCCTGAAACGGGATCGCCACGGCAAGGCCGGTCAGGATCAGCGGCGTTGCATAAAAAAGCGTCATGCCGATGTCGTAGCGGGAACCGACTGCGCTATTGACCAGGATTTTCAGAACGTGCCAGGGATTCTCCCCCGCGAACTTCGTGATCAGAAGACCAATCGCGAGACCGATCAAAACCGCGAGAAGAGGCTGAAGCGATCTGAAGATTCTGGATCTCAAGACCGTCATGCGTGCGCCCCCCCCATTGAGAGGCCAAGGACCTGCTCCGAAACCTCGCCGCGATTAAACTGCGCCACGATTCGTCCCGCGTACATGACAAGAATCCGGTCAGCAAGCGCGAGGATTTCATCGAGCTCCGAAGAAACGAGAAGAACGCCGGCCCCTTTCTCCCTCGCGTCCAGAATTCTGCGATGAATGAACTCAATCGCGCCGACATCGACTCCGCGGGTCGGCTGCGCGGCTATGAGGAGCTTCGGCTCACACTCGAATTCACGCGCTATGATCAGCTTCTGCTGATTGCCGCCCGATAAGGCTTCAACTTCAAGGTCGATCGCCCTCGGCCGGACATCGTAAACCTCGATCGCGCGCAACGCGGCTTCCCGCAAATTTTTGCGCAGAATGAACCCATTGCGGCTGAAAACGCTTCTCTTCTGAAGGCCGAGTAGAAAATTTTCTTCAATCGAGCGCTCCAGCAGAAGCCCTTCGCGTTGCCGATCTTCTGGAATCACGCCGACTCCGAGAAGTTTGATTTCCTCCGCCCTGAGACGCGTCTGCTCATTCATGGTAACTCGTCCGAGGCATCGCACCGAGCCGGTCGCATGAGCCACGGAAGCTGAATTGCGCTTCGAAAAATCCCGCGGATGCAAGAGGACCTGAAGCAATTCGGACTGGCCGTTGCCCTCGACCCCCGCGATACCGACCACCTCGCCGCCCCTGACGGAAAAGCTGATCTTCTCAAGCGGATGAACACGCCTTGCACGACCCGGCGCGGTAGTCAGGTGCAGATCGGAGATTTCAAGAACCGGGTCTCGCGGAACCGGCTTCGAGGGCGGCTCGATTTTCAGGTTCACCTTTCGGCCAACCATCAGGCTCGCGAGCTCTTCGACTTTCGTGTCCGCGACCGCTCGTCTTCCGACGACCTTTCCGGCGCGAAACACCGTGACTTCGTCGGCGAGCGACATGACCTCTTTGAGTTTGTGCGTGATGATCAGAATCGTTTTGCCGTCTTTCGTGAGCTTCTTCAGATTACTGAACAGCTCCTCGATCTCCTGCGGAGTCAGAACGGCCGTGGGCTCATCAAGAATGAGAATCGAGGCCTCCTGATAAAGAAGCTTCAGGATTTCCACCCGTTGTTGCACGCCCACCGGAAGCGTCTCAACCGGCAGATCCCAATCTATTTTGCGCAACCCGTATTGATCCGCGAGCCCGTCCAGCCGCGCCTTCGCGCTTTTCCGGTCGACGGGTCGCGCGAGGCTTTCGAACGCCTTCAGCAGCGGAGCCGAAGAGTTTCCAAGCTCAACCCCGAGGAGGATATTCTCGAGCGCCGAATAGGGTCCCGCGAGCATGAAATGCTGATGAACCATTCCGATTCCGGCTGAAATGGCCTGCGCGGGCGTTGACCACATCTTCCTTTCTCCGCGGATCAGAATCTCACCCGCGTCCGGCCGGTGAAGCCCGTAGAGAATTTTCATCGCGGTGGATTTTCCCGCGCCATTCTCGCCGATGATCGCGTGAATGGACCCGGCCCTGACCTGAAGATCAATCTCCTGGTTGGCGGGGACCCCGTTAAAGAACTTCGAAATACCCCTAAGCTCGACTGCCGAAACTGCCGTCTGAGCTGCCATCATTTTTTCTTCTGATAGTAATCCGGAACCTTGATCTTGCCGGAAACGATCTCAGCTTTGAGCTTTTCGGCGCGCGCACGCACCTCGCCGGGAAGAACCGCTTGGTTATGCTCATCGACGGAATAGTCGACGCCCTGGTCCGCCAGTCCGAAGCGCTTCACGCCGCCCTTAAAGCCGCCCTTCAGATCGTCGCTGCAGGCGTCGAAAACAGCCTTGTCGATGCGCTTCAACATGCTGGTCAGAATGTAGCCTGGTTTGATCCAGTTCTGATTTGAATCGACGCCGATCGCGAATTTCTTTTGTTCTTCGGCCGCGTCAAAAAGGCCGCTGTTAGACGCCCCGGCCGCCGCGAACACGATGTCGGCGCCTTGTCCGTACTGTGAAACGGCGAGTTCCTTCGCTTTCGCCGGGTTATTCCAGGCATCGCTCGTGACCCCGACGAAATTCGAGATGAGCTTGGCCTTCGGGTTTACGTGCCTGGCGCCGGCCCCATAACCCAGTTCGAAGCGTCGGATCAGCGGGATGTCCATTCCGCCGATAAATCCGATTTTCCCCGACTTCGTCATCATGCCGGCGATCGCGCCAACAAGAAACGAGCCTTCGTGCTCCTGAAAAATCAGTGACTGTACGTTCGGCGCCTCCACGACAGCGTCGACGATGACGAAATGCTTGTTCGAAAACTTGGCCGAGACCTTCTTCACGGCGTCAGCTTGCGAAACCCCCACCGCGATGATCAAATCGAAATCCCTTTGCGCGAAGGAGCGCAACAGGGACTCAAACGCATTGTCATCCGTCGCCTCCACGATCTTCAACGAGAGGCCCTTCAATTCATCCTTCGCCTTGGTTGCGCCACGAACGGCCGCGGAGTTGAAGGACTTATCGTCCCGACCTCCTTTATCCAGGACCAGGGCGACCTTAAAATCGCCGCCAAAAGCACAGGGCACAAGAAGTGCGGCCAGGAGAAGCCAGCAGGAGACGTAAGTTTTGATGGTCATTACACATTTTTATCGTAAAACCCAGACACCCTCAATCAGCAGTTTTTGCCGACTCGCTGCTATTTTGTTGACAATTCTTGCCGCACAGCGTTATACCCATACGGCCCCAGACCCCCTTAGGGTCGAAGGCGAAGGGATCCGATTTTTCATGGAAATGGTGTTCTTTATACCACCACAGCAGCGCCGCCTCGCGATGTTGGCCGCCCAAACGGACACAGCTTCGGCGTTAATTTATGGCGCAAGCGGGACGGGTAAGGGCGCTATCGCAAAATGGATTCACTCAAGCGGACCTCGCGCCGCGCGTCCTTTTCGTGAAGCCTCGAAAGATATGAGCTTCGCCGAGCAGCTTTCGCTGGCCCACGGCGGAACACTCGCCGTTCATGAAATCGGGGAGCTTTCGTTGACTGAACAACTCGCGATTCTCGATTATCTGAAAACAAAGTCCGTCGCGCTACCCGGACCGTCAGGAATGCGAATGCTCGTCAACGCGAGAATTATCGCGACCACGAGCCAGGCCCTCGAAGGTCGCGCACAGAGCGGCTTCTTCAACGCCGAATTGCTCGAGAAGCTGAACGTGTTCAGGATCGAGATGCCACCCCTGACAAGCCGAGTCGACGAATTCGAGGACATTGTTCTTGGCATCACGGGTGAAATCACGCGCGACTTTCACAAGGAACATCTTCGGGACCTCTCGCCGGATGCCTGGAAACTTCTTCGGGATTATGACTGGCCAGGAAACATCCGGGAGCTTCGAAACGTCCTGCGCCTGGCGATCGTTTCTGCGGCCGGTGATCAGATCGAGGCCTCCGATCTGCCCGATTTCGGACATGACCGCCTGGACTTCCGATCCACACGCGAACAGTTTGAGAAAATCTACATCGTCGAGCTACTCAGGACTTTCGGATGGAAAGTCGATCGGACATGCCAAATGGCCCGGATGGATAAGACCGTGCTGCTCGAGAAAATGAAGAAGTACGGAATCGGTCCCGGCCCAGCTAGCGATCAAAGCCCGGCGCCGCCAGTTTAAATCCGCGTTCAATAGCTGTGGGCAGGTCAGCCTTGGGAATCAAATAGCCATTCACCGTCCCTGCGGGCGCGCCGCACATTTCCATGTGCATCTTTCCGTCAGAGCCTTTGCGGGACTGCTGCACATTTACTTTCGCTTTCGTCAGCTCACGCGCGCCCTGTTCCAGTGATTCCCCGGAATCGCCAGAACACTTTTTCGCGCCATCATCCCGGACCACCCAGACAAACTCCTGATTGGGGGCGGGCTGCGATTTAGATTTCGCGGACCCGAAGGAATGGGCATCCTGAGTGGACAAAAATGAAACAAAGAAAAATAGCAGAGTTACTGTACGCATTGCTGCGCTATCATAGGCGAGGCACCCCGAGGAGGCAAGCTCATGAAGAATCTTAAAGAAAACTGGGTTTGCGAACACGACCAGACCTTGCTCAAAGTCCCGATTCTGGAATTCGTAAAGCGCGTTTTCCGGGATCGCCGCGACAACACCCGTCACGATTTTTATCTTCTTCGTTCGAGGGATTGGGTGAATATCATTCCCGTTACAAAACACGGAACGGTGGTCATGGTTCGCCAATTCCGGGTCGGCATCGACGATGTGACGCTTGAGTTTCCCGGCGGGGTCGCCGACAGCGGCGATAAGGATCTTTGCGCCGCGGCTACTCGCGAGCTTTCTGAAGAAACGGGTTACGTTCCGATGCCCGGCGCGACCTGCATTCCGCTCGGCTGGAGCCACCCGAATCCGGCGATCATGAATAACCGCGTTTTCTCGTTTCTGGTCGGTCCCGTACGCAAGGATCGCAACCAGGAGCTGGACCCGACGGAGCAGATCGATATCGTCGAAATCCCGATACCGGAACTCCCCGAACGCATCAGAAGAGGGGAAATCACGCATGCGTTGATGTTGGACGCGCTTTTGTCCCTGGCGCTTCGTTCTTCCGCGGCGTCAGCGGGGCTTATTAGCGAGCTCCAGGCCTTCGTCACGGCTCAAGCTCCGCTGCAGGAGCAGCCGAAATCGTGAATCGTATCTGCCGTTCGAGTGCACCTTGCAGCATTTGGCGCAAGCAAGGACCCCGAGCTTCTTTCTCGCGGGAAACTCTTTGCCGCAAACCGCGCAACAATAAAGATACCGAAACGGCCGCGGTCTCGGGGCGGGATTGTAGCGGCTGACCCCCAACTCGCGCATTTTGGCCATAAACGCGGCGGTGTGCCCAAACGGCTGCCTTCTCACCCAAAGCCAGTAATGAATCATCTCATGAGCCATCGTGTCGAGAATCAACGCATTCGCATTCGGCTCGTCGCGCAAATACGAGGCGATCTCGATAATCGATGGCACGGCTCGAAGGAATTTCCGGCTCCCCGGAATAAAGCGTCCCGCGCACGAGCGAAGCCTTCCGTTCCATTGAAGCTGCGGGACCTCCAGGAAACCGTCGAAGTGCGCCAGATTGGCGCTTTCGAAGAACCACAGAAGCTCGGCGGGATTGCCGGGATTGCTCCCAAAATTGCTCCGATGCTGCTCCGGGGCGATGTCCATCACGAGGACAATGCGACAGATCAGCTTGGCTGTCAATCCGACGACCCGGCCCGGAACGGCGCCGGACATGACCGGGCGGCCACTCTGTGATAGAAGTCTTCAGCATGGAAAGGGAAACATGGCAGAACAGAGCCGCCGACGCCCTTGAGTGGAAGCGATTCCTGTCCTTTGCCGAAGACGAAGCTCGGTCTCTGCCCGGAAAGCTGCTCGTTCGCGGGCTTGGCTTTCCCGAAAACTGGGCACCCGATCCGAACACCGCGAATCTCCGCCAACACGAAACCCAGGAAGCCGCGGCCGTTCTGAACAAGGATGCCCTTTGGGGCCCCCTTGCGGATTTGGCCGACCCGCACGAGTTACTTACGAATCTTGAAAGGGGAGCCGTTCTCGATGTCACCGAACTCGCGTTTTTGCGCCGATGGCTTTACGCTCTCGATTCCTGGTCACAAGTTCCCCGCGATGAAATCCCGGGGGATCTCTTCAAGAAAGCGCTCCATAACCTTCCAGACCCTTTCGAGCAGCTGCGTATCATCGAGAAAATCCTCACGCCAGACGGGGAGCTTTCCGAGAGAGCCTCTCCGAAACTTGCCGCTCTCCATTCCGAAATTCGCGCCCTCAAGCGGGAGATAGACACGACTCTTGATCATCTCGTGCGTAATTTCGGGCAAAAGGGGGTGCTCCAGGATAACTACACGGATGTTCGGGACGGTCGCTACGTTATTCCGGTCAAAATCTCGGCTCAAAGTGAAGTCGAGGGAATTATCTATGAGGCCTCGGTAAGCCGGCAGACTGTTTTCGTTGAACCAAAAGAAATATCACCGCTCAACAATCGCCTTCGCCAAAGGCAAAACGATTTGATTCAGGAAATCTTCGCGATTCTCGACGCAACTTCGAAACTGCTTCACCCTTTTTGCGCTGAGATTCGACTGTCCGTCTCGATTGTATCGCATTGGGATGCGGTTCAGGCGCGAGCGCGGGCGGGTCTCCATTATTCCGGCAAACCCGTTCATGTAACCGAGGAGCGATCGCTGCTTCTGCCGCAAACAGCTCATCCTCTGCTCTGGCGATCGATGTCCCCGGATTCAGTTATCAGAAACAATATTGATTTTGGGCCTCCATCGCAGGCGTTTTTGATCACGGGGCCGAATACCGGCGGAAAAACCGTTCTCCTGAAGACGATCGGACTGGCTGGACTTTGTGCGCGAACGGGATTCCCCTTTCCCGGAACCGATCACATTTCCATTCCGTTTTTCGATTCCTTTTTTGCCGACTTGGGAGATCCGCAATCCATCGAGGATCATCTTTCGAGCTTTTCCGGTCACATCCTGCGCTTCAAGGAGATTCTCGAACAAATGACTCCGCGGAGTCTGGTGCTCATTGATGAACTCAATACCGCGACCGACCCGGAAGAAGGCGCCGCGCTCGGACGTGCCTTTCTCGAAACCGTAATGTCCCGCGGCGCGGTCGTGATCACGACAACCCACGATCCACAGCTCAAGGCGATGGCCGTTTCTGATCCGCGCATTCTGAACGGCAGTATGGAATTCGATGAAGCCTCCCGAGCTCCCACCTTCGCGCTCGCGCTCGGTATGCCGGGGCGCTCCCGGGCGCTCGAGACCGCTGAACGCCTCGGCATGCCCGCCGACCTGCTCACCTTGGCAAGGTCTTATCTTTCCAGCGAACACAAGGAATTCGAACATCTGCTGAGCAAGCTCGAGAGCGACAGCCTCGAGGCGGCGCGGGCGAGAAAACAGGCCGGGGCGCTCCGGGAAGAGGCAGAGCGGCTCAAGAAAGAATGGACCGAACGAACAGAGGCCGCCGCAAACGACATGCTTGAACGAACCCGGCAGCGCTTGCGAAGAATCATAGATCAGGCGCAGGACGAAGCACGGATTTCGGTAAAAAAGCTCGCCGAACTGAGAACACGACAGGAGGCCGAGAGCGCCCGGACGCGGCTTGAGGAAAGTCTCTCGGACGCGGCCACGCGCATCGAGACAGCGTTGAGTGAAGAAGCACCCGAAATCGCCGATGCGCTCGCGAAACGGAAGGAACCCGAAACAGCCGCGACAGAAGAGTCGAGGCTCGCCGTTGGCGCGCCCGTTCGCGTTCCGAAGTGGAAAAGCACCGGAACGATCCTTGAGCTTTCCGGGAGCCGGGCCAAAGTCGCGATGGGCACGATTCAGATTTCGCTCTCGCTCCGTGAGATCGAGCCGTTACTCAAGTCCGAGCTGGCGCAACTGGAGTCCGCGAAACAAGTGCAGCAAAGGCGAGAGGCGCAACTTCACCTTCCTCCGGCACCCAGCTCGCAACTCGATCTTCGCGGACAGCGCCTGGACGAGGCCATGACCTCACTGGAGCAGTACCTGGATCAGGCGTTCAGAAGCGGCGCGCTCGTTGAAGTCACGATCGTCCATGGGCTCGGGACAGGCGCGCTCCGGGAGGGAGCACGCAAGCTTCTCCGCTCATTGCCTTACGTCAAAGAATTTCGTGATGGTGGTATCGGCCTCGGCGGGGCGGGCGCGACAATCGTCGAATTTGACCGCGGCTAGCTTAGAAATTAATTCCGTAAAGCAGCCTGACCGTACCGTCAGGGCCGCGGGTTTGGTCGGTCATGGAGCGACTTGAATCCAACACCGCGGTCAGATGATTCGAAATCGGCTTGCTGAGCGATGCGCTCACGGTGTTCGAGCTCGCGCCATAAGAAAGCCCGCTGCTGATATCGAGCCCGGGAATCCCACGAGCCACGGAGAGGCGATATCGCTCCGAAGACCGGTTGGCGATCTCGAATGAACCGTTTACGATCGAGGAGGCAACGGCGAGCTGGCCGCTTCCGTCCGGCAGATTGGTCCGGGCGGTCAGTTTGGCTTCGTCCCCGGTGACAAGGTCAACGGCTTCTCCGGTGCAAGCGATCACGAGCGCGCCGATAACGGCCTTCGGCAACGGCTTTGCGAGATTCTCGTCCCTCTTTGCTGCCGCGCGAACTGAGCCGATGCCTTTGTTCCGCTGAATTCGTTTGAATTCGCTCAGAAAGCCTTTGCCAAAATCATTCACCTGGCTGGAATGGTTCTGCTCGGCCTGCAGATCGGTCAGGCCATACTGCTGTCTCATCTCGTAGTCCCGCATCATGTCCCGATAGCTTTGCTTGATTTCAGGAACCCGGGCAGGATCAAGAATTTCATTCTGAAAATTGGCGGCATTGCTCGAGTCCCGATCCAGATCAGCAAGAAAGGAGGCGTTAGGATTCAGTGTAGAAATGGGGTTCTGCACCCAGCGTGGCTGGATTCCTTTCTGATTTTTCGACGTTGCTGCAAAGCCGATTGAGAACGGCAGAAGCAACGCGACGGTGATGATGATCAACCTGAGAAACATGTTCCCCGACCTCTTCCTGAAGTATAAAGGAGCAATGACCGTACCAGCCCGTCTGGTTGTTTTCTCTTTATATTTCAAACACTATACGAGGAGTGCCAAAATTTGCTGTCGAAGTTTTCGTCAGCTGTGAAGGTTATAGTGAGCTAAACTAGTTTAGTTGATTTTAATTAAAACCCAAACAGAATGAAGGTAAGCCAAAGAACGAAGCCCGAGATCACCGGAATCGAGAGGTTATCGTCGACATCGATGGGCATCAGTTCTGCCGTCCCGCCAGCCAAGCCGCCGACGATACTGATTGCGAGAATGGACGAATCAGGGAAGGACAGCATCTTCAAAAAAACAAAACTCACCAGGATACACGTGATTGTTCCCGCGCCGGTCCCAATCAGAGATTTCCCGCCAGGCAGACGAATGCTGCGATCACCATACAGAATACCGAAAAGAGAGGCGATCGGGTCACCGTACGCAAGATAAAGAATGCTCAGTACCGCGACCGGTTTTGGAAAGATCGCGATCGCAATCAGAGTCGACAGCAGGTACGGCGGAACTGCGCTGGGCCCGGAACACTCGTGTGCCCGCATAAACGGAGCCCATATTTTCAAAACTCGCCTGTTCAGAGCGGGGATCCGAAGACGTGCCGTTTCGACAATGAGTGAAATCGCAAGGAGAGAACCGATGATCGTCATGCCCGCCATGGAGGACATGCCAGACAACAGGTAGATAAACGCGATCAAGGACCCCATCGTCAGATGCCAAATCTTACGAACGATATGGAGTTCGCTCCTGAGATGCAGTCTGGGCAGAGCCCCCACTTCAATCAGCGATTGATCCAGCTCGGGGAATGCCACGCGCGATTTGTCTTGTGCGATCTGCTTCATAGTTATGATTTCCGTAATGGACTACTAAGCAACGGAGATGCCACAGCGACTTAGTTTGGGTGTCTATTGGGGTAAATAATTCATTCAAATTTCTTACAGATTACAAAGTCTTAGCGGGTTTATTTTTATTGCGTCGCGTTGGGGCCGTTTTTAATTCAGAGCTTTTCGGTTTTCTTGGGCAAACGTGTACGCAAACCCCTGCGACAGCGCGTAACTCGGTACGCGGTTATTTCGCGTCGCGCCATTTTAGGGCCGATTTTAATTGACAGTCCCGCCGGTCCGGCAAATCCTATTAATAGCGCGCAAGCATGTGCTTGCGTTGCCGCGCAGGATGCGCAGAACGGTCAGGACGGTCCATGGATGGAAGTGTCAAGAAGACTCTGCCCCCATTTGGCGACCCAAATGCGGGCTGGTTTCCGCTCTCCGATTCCCTCGTTTCGGATAAAGAGCGAACATCGCCGGATTCCCAGATTAATCCTTTCGACCTGATTACGACCCCGGCGTATCGCCACATCAAACAGGTTTGGGCGATCGGCGGCGGCAAGGGCGGAATTGGAAAAAGCCTGATCGCCTCCAGCCTCGCCATCAGCGCCTCACGTCTCGGAAACAAAGTCATCGCCGTCGATCTCGATTTAGGCGGCGCAAATCTTCACACAACGCTCGGCATGGATTTGCCCAAGCACACATTGAGTGACTTCTTTTCATGCCGGGTTAACTCCCTCGAGGGCTGCGTCATCCCGAGCGGAATAGCCAATCTCGAAATCATCAGCGGTGCACACGACGCCGTTGGTGTCGCGAATATTTCGGTGAGCCAGAAGGCAAGACTTCTGGAGGCCATGCTGGCGCTCAACGCCGACTATCTTATATTCGATCTCGGTGCCGGAACCACGTTCAATACCGTCGATTTCTTTCTATTTAGCGACATTGGCATTGTCACGCTCCTGCCGGAACCAACCTCGATCGAAAACGCATACCGCTTCATCAGAAGCGCCTATTACAGATTTTTGCGACAATCGCATCGGCTGAGCGAGGTCCGCCACCTCGTCGATATGGCGATGGACTCGAATAATCCGCTTGGGATCAGGTCTCCGTCAGACCTCTTCCGGGAGGTCAACAAGGCGAGCCCGGAATGCGGCATCAACCTTAAACTCGAAATCGGAAGATTTCGTCCGAAGCTGATCGTCAATCAGGCCCGCACCCAAACCGACATCGACATCGGCTATTCCGTTAAAACCGTCTGCAAAAAGTACTTCGGGATAGAAATGGACTACATCGGGTATCTTGACTACGACAGCGCCGTTTGGCAGTCGATCAGAAGAAAGCGCCCACTGATGCTCGAATTCCCGAACTCCCGACTTGTTTCCAGCCTTGAACGGGTTTCACATGAGCTGATTAAACATTACGGGCATCAAAGAAACGATGCACTTATGGGAATCAAATGAGCCTCGGGGAACAAAACAACTACTACGACGTTCTCGACCTTACGCCCGGCGCTTCCGAAAAGGAAATCAAGGACGCCTACCTTCGCGCGAAAACCACCTATAACAAGGACAGTGTGGCGCTTTACACGCTGGTCAGTCCCGAGGAACGGGAAGAAATTCTCGAACAAATCGAAGAAGCCTACGGCGTGCTCTCCAACAATGAACGACGAAAAGACTATGACCGCTGCCACGGACTTCTGGTTATGGACGACTCCCATCTGAACGAAGGCGTCGCCAATGACATCGTCTCAATTGATCGCGTTCCGCCGATGGAGGTTCTGACAAGCGAAGATATTTTGATTCCGCCGGCGACCGACTTCATCGAAAATTCAGCGTTCAGCGAAAGTTCCGGGCCAAGCACCCGCATGGAGCCCGTGTCCCGGGAAAGCACCGCCGCACACGAGCGCGCCCGGACCCCTCAGGATGTACAAAGCTCCCAGACGCCGGTGATTGAGCCGGTTTCAGCTGAAGAACTCGCGCGCGAAATTGAATGGCGCGGGAGCCTCCTCCGCAGGATTCGTGAGTCGCGCCGCATTTCGGTCGAAGAAATGTCGACCGCGACGAAGATATCCAAATCCTATCTCGTCGCGATCGAGGCGGAGAACTTCGCGAAGTTGCCGGCCGCCGTGTTTCTGCGAGGCTTCGTTACGCAAATCTCGAAAATCCTGCGACTTCCGCCGGAACGGGTCGCGCCGGCCTACCTTGCGCGCTATTATCTTTCACGTCCCGACCAACATTCCTGAATGAAGTGGTACTGGTATATCCCCATGAATTCGGAGCTTGCGAACGACCGGGCTGACCGCCTGATACCGCGGGCAATCGCGTCGGGAGAGGGCCGCCACGAACCCCCTGACGCGGCGGTTTCATGTTCACGAAGCCAGCTCCAGCGGCTTATCGAAGAAGGGGCGGTGACCGTTGATGGTAAAAGGATCGAGCCGAAGACGAAGCTTCGCGGCGGATCGCGGGTAATGATCGAATTTCCGGCCCCGAAGCCGCTTGAGCTCACACCCGAGAACCGTGCCTTGGAAATTCTTTTCGAGGACGAACAGATTCTCGTTCTGAACAAGCCCCCCGGCTTGACGGTTCACCCGTCGTCAACACAAGCGCAAGGCACACTTGTCCACGCCCTGCTTCACCACGTGAAAGATTTAAGCGGTATCGGCGGTGTCCTGAGGCCCGGGATCGTACATCGGATTGACAAGGACACGAGCGGAGCGCTGGTTATCACCAAGACGGACGTTGCCCACCGGCATATGGTTGAGGCGTTTTCCCGCCATTCCATTGAACGCGCTTACTGGGCGCTCTGCTATGCGGCCCCTCGACAGCTCGAGGGCACAATCGATACGCTCATCGGAAGGAATCCAAAGGACCGCAAGAAGATGTCGACGCAAGTGAAATCCGGGCGACGTGCCGTCACCCGTTACCGCTCGGTCGACGTTTACAAGGATCCCAAGGCCAATCCTTTTGCAAGCTGGATAGAAGCGCGGCTGGAAACCGGCCGCACCCATCAAGTCCGGGTTCATTTGACGGCGCTCGGGTGTTCATTGCTGGGAGATCCGACCTACGGGACACCCACGCAAAAGCAAACAAAATGGGTATCGCTTCCGCCTGAAGTCCGAAGAGCGGTGGAGGCATTACCCGGACAGGCGCTTCACGCGCGCGTTCTCGGATTCGATCATCCGATCACCGGCAAGCGCTTGCGCTTCGAGGCGGAGCCGCCCTCGGAGTTCAAGGCTCTCCTCGAAGCATTGGCTCCCTACGGAACCGCCGAGCTTCATTTATAAACACGCACCACGAAAAATCACAAAATCACGATCCCGGACCACTGTCTGGAACCATCCCGTTCGCGCCGGTGGCTATGAAACATATGCCCGAAATCACTCCGCGCGCAACGCGTGCATGCCCGTAAAAGGTCAACAGAACCAAACCCGAGAACCTTGAGCTCCTCGGCGTTTATCGCGGGCAGGTCCAAAATACATGGGGCGGGTACAGCGATTCGCGCAAATTCACTGAACTCGCGTTCGAATTCCTCCGCCAGGTCCTTTCCTACCTCGTAGCAGCAAGGTCCTATTGCCGGCCCAATCGCCGCAACCCAATTTTTCGGATCTTCCGTACCATTTTGAAGAGAGCTCGAGATTCGATTCCAAACCTGACGAAGTATTCGCGCCCGGGTGCCCCGCCACCCCGCGTGAACAGCGGCTACAGCAGCGCCGTCCTTTCTGGCCAGGAGAATGGGAACACAGTCCGCTGTATAAACGCCCGTTGCGAGCAGTGTGGCGCGGGTAAAAACCGCATCCGCATCGCCTAAAGTTTCTCCGGGAACCGTCGCCTCGACAGAGTGGGTTCCATGAACCTGGCGCAAACGCGCCAGAGATCCGTGGAATGGTTTCATTTCTTCAGGAAAAGGATTTTCGCGGGTCCCGAATCCATGAACGATGTTGGGGACGGGCCCGAGAACGCCACTCAACATGGTTCAAATCACGATTCCGGTTTTTCGCCCGACTCTGAGTCCGTATCCGTCTTGGATTCTTTTGAGTCTGATTTCGGTTTCCCTCGCGAATCAACCGCGGCCGTCAAAGCAAGAACATCGGATACAGACGGCTCGTCTTTCGTGCCGGCAGTACTGTCGGCTTCCTTGACGACTTCCTTTTGCAGGCGCTTGATCGTGTCATCGGCCCGGCGAAGCCGATCCGCGATGCACGAGATGATTGTCTTCAAATAGTCGGGAACAGTCGCATAAATCTTATCGAGGGACTCAAACTTGATCTCCAACGCTTCCACCTCGGTCAGCGCCACTCCCGCCGCGCTCCTCGGCAGGCGATCAAAGAACGATAACTCGCCTATGACTTCATTCGAGTAAACCCGCGCAATCTCGACGAACGCGGCGCCTTTCATTTTGCGAACCGAAACCGTTCCCTTCTTTATCAGAAACATGCAACTGGATGGTTCGCCTTCGCGAAAGAGGAACTGCCCAGGCCTGAAATATACTTGTGTAGGAATACCAGTCATGCTGCTGATGGTGCCAGCTTTGGGACGAAGATTCCAGGCTAATCCTCGGTGCCGGGCAGACCGGATGCGATGTGGTCCTGGTTCTCCATTTCCCGCTCTCCTCCTTGCAGCCCGGAAGAATGATCGTCACCGCTCATTTCATCGCCCTCGCGACCTTCCTCGGCCATATCGAAATGGAAGTTCGTCAGCATTTCATTCGGATCCTCCAAATCCGGATCCTCGTTCGGGAGATTTCCGTGGCTGTGAAGGATCTCGTCGCCCCTCAATTCGCCGGTTTCCGACATGTCGAGCTGTTGCTCGATCGAACCCGGGCTTCCTTCAAGAGGCTCGGGATCGCCCGGGTTAAGCCGTTCTGGAATATCCCTTCTTTTACTGGAAGCCATAGCCACCTCGTTACCAGCCAAGGCTGCAAATCCAACGCCCTCAAGATCTTTCGATCCGGATTTCGATGAAGGCCGCCTTGCCGTCACCCTCCTGTTTCTCGTCCGGGCAGCCTGGTGCCGGTATCTTAAGTGCCGAGTAGGTCACGACCAAGCCCTGTTCCAGTCGGTCGCCTTTCACGAATCGCAGATTGCGCAACTCCCCCGTGCAATCTGGAAGGCGATCGAGCCCGGACAAGTTCATTCTCCCTTCCTTCAGATCAACCGACGAAACATCGGGCATAATGGTGAAACAGAGCTTCGCTGAATCGAGGCCCTCGAGCCGCGCGCAACCCTCAAAGTCGCGATAATCGGCGAGATAGGGACCGGTCGGAGCCGGGGCAGTGGGGGGGCTCTCCTGCCACGAGACATTGCTCGAATATTCAAGAATGCCTACCTGCTCGGCATGATCCGCGGTTTTGACCGTCACTTTACCCATTAAGGGTTCTTCGAAAAGTGTTCGCGAAATCCGCACGGGATATACGGCATTCGCGGAAGAGTTCTGCTCATCCGGGCCGCTCGAAAAGAGCGTATCGTCCGAATACGCCAAACCAGCGCCAATAACGACCGTCATTTGAATCACCCCAAAAGCGAGCCACGTCTTGTACAAGTACTTCTCGATCACCGTTTTGCCTCCCGCGACAATCATTTAAAAATGACTTTGACGAAGCAAAAGCCATTCCGATTTTGTATAAACGGCGGACCTGCCGTAAGCTGAAAGGAACTTTCTTTCAAACGCCCTTTCAGGAGGATTACGTGAGCACAAGCAGCAACTCAATTTCCGTTCAAGCCGAGCGCCCCGTTCCCTTCATGGACCAGGTACGAAGCTTCACTCGTCCCTTTTGGGTGGCGAACATCATGGAGATGCTCGAGCGATTGGCCTATTACGGCGTCCGGGTTGTCATCCCGATTTACATCGCGAGTGCCGAAGACCCCGCCGGACTGCACTTCACGCACACCCAAAAGGGGACCATCTTCGCCTGGTGGGCGCTGATGCAGTGTCTGCTCCCCATTTTCACGGGGGGCTTCGCCGATCGCTATGGCTATAAAAAGACCATCGCGGCTTCCATCACCCTGAAAATCGTTGGCTACATCCTCATGGCGACACAGAGGGAATTCGGGATGTTCCTCGTCGGGTGTCTCACCCTCGCCGCCGGAACGGCGATTTTCAAGCCGGGCGTGCAGGGTACGCTCGTTCAAGGCTTGAACCGCAACAACTCTTCCGTTGGCTGGGGCTTCTTTTACCAGGTCGTGAATATCGGCGGTTTCCTCGGCCCACCGCTTGCCGGATTTCTTCACGCGCTATCTTGGCCTCACGTTTTTTACGGTTGCGCGATCATCGTTTCCCTCAACTACATCTCCCTGTTCACCTACAAGGAAGTCGACTCGGGTGGCGGGGTGAGGGGGAATCCCTGGGAAGTCATCAAGCTGACGATGGTCGAGTTTTTCCGTCCGAGGCTTCTCCTTTTTATCGGCATCATGTCCGGCTTCTGGCTGATGCTGAATCAGCTCTGGGATATGCTTCCAAATTTCATAGAGGACTGGGTGGACACCTCGGGAATCGTCGCGGCGCTCGGTCTCAACGCGGGCATGATGGTCGCCGAAACCGCGCGGGGACTCCAGATCAAACAGGAGTGGCTGATCAACCTTAATCCCGGCCTGATCGTGGTTTTCATGATTCCAGTTGCCGCTCTGGTGGCGCGTATCCGGCGACTGACCTCGATCGTGCTTGGAATTTTGCTTGCAGCGCTCGGACTCGTGGTGTCGGGGTATACAATGTCCGGCGCGATGTGCCTTTTCGGGATTTTCCTGTTCTCGTTCGGAGAAATGATCTCCAGCCCCAAGATGAACGAATATCTCGCGATCATCGCACCGCCCGGAAAAAAGGCCCTTTACCTCGGCTACGCGAACATGCCGATGGCGATCGGCTGGGCTTACGGCTCCTATATGGGCGGAAAAATTTACGACACCCTCGGCGACAAAGCGTTTCTGGCGCTTCGTTATCTTCGGGAGAACGTGGGAATGGCGGCGGACGCGGTGGACAAGATCAAGAGAACCGACGCGATTTCGGTTTTGCAGACGACACTCGGGAAATCGCCCGTCGAGGTCACAACCCTGCTTTGGAACACTTACCATCCTTACAAACTTTGGTACCTGTTCACGGCAATCGGAGTGGTGGCTGCGATCGGCATGATGATTTACAGTCAGCTTGCGAAAAAGTGGGCCAACTACGAGGCCTGAGGATTATCGCCCGGCCTCAGCCGGGGGGCTATAGTAGCGCACTGTCCAACGACTGCCCTTGGATGAGGGAAGCGGCGTTTCGCGCCAGCCCTTCAGAGCCCTCGGAACAGCCCGTCCCAATTTGGAATCCTGTACAAGGATCCGGGTCTTTCCGGCTTCTGATTCGCGTTCGATAATCAAACTGCGATCGTCTGCCGTGACCAGCTTCGTTTTCCCGAACCGAAGCTCGGAATGTGCTTTCCGGTAACCGCTCAGTGCCTTGAGAACGCGCTGACCCGGTGATGCGGATTCCTGAGGGAAAGTCATCCAATCTCTATTGTAGGGGTCTCGGCCCCCGCCCGTCTTCGTGTGAAGAAAATTCTCGAGTCCGTAATACACGCACGGAACGCCACGAACCGCGAACAGAAGCTTCAAGAGCTCAAGGACATCACCGTTCGAGGCACCGAGAGACTGCATTCGGGGCAAGTCATGGTTGTCCACGAACGTCACGAGATTTTCGGCCCTGTCTTTTCCGGTCAACGGATCAATACTGGATTGCAGGAAGCTTCCGAAATCCTTCAGGCCGGCTTTTTTGAGGAAGAGGTCTTCAAATTTTCCTCTCAGGTTGAAGTCGAAAATCGTGATTCCGGTTTTTTCGACAAAATCCATGGAATCCGCATTCATCGGACCGCCGCCGAACCACTCTCCCACCAGGACCACGTCGGGTTTGAGGTTCCTGAGTTGAGTCACAAATTTTTTCCAATAGTCGAGCGAAATATGACGAACGGTATCGATCCGATATCCGACAACTCCCATTTTGACCGGCCAGGCATGCGCTCGCTCAAGATATTCCGCGACTTCCTGCTTCCCCTGGTCGAAGTCCGCGAGGTCGGCCAGCATGTATTTCTGAAGCATGAAGCTCTGGAGTTCCTTCGGTGAAACATTCTGAAATTGCCCAAAATCATCGACGGATTTTTTTCCTGCTCTGAGCTCGTGTTGAAAAAGATATTGCCTTAAAAAAGCCATTTTTTCTTTATCCTGGACCGGCGCCTCGGCCAGTTCCCAGCGAATGGCGGGGTAGGGACGAAACCAGCCGCTTTCGTTCTTTACGCTGCTGGCCACGAAAGAACCCGAATCGTAAACAGCGCCGTACTCCGCATCCCCCGCCGGGCTCGAGTGATTCGCAACCGTGTCGACGATAACGCCGATTCCGCTGGCCTGGGCGGCGGCAATCAACCGTTTCAAGGAGTCAAGATCATCGCGGCCCTTGTTGGTCCAGTGTTCATTCAGCCTGAACCAGTCTCGCCCCCAGAAGCCATGATATGCAGTCTTGAGCGTGCCGTCGCCTGAAGCGAATCCGCGCGCGTTTTCGATAATCGGGCTGATCCAGATGCGGGTGACCCCGAGATTTCGAAGATAACTCAAACGTTTTTCGATCCCCTCGAAATCACCGCCCCAGTAACGGTTCCAATCCTTCTTCTGTGGATCGCAAGTCTGTTGATCCAGCAATTGTTGTTGGGCGTCCAGGCCGGAGTCGTTCTTCCCGCAGTTATTTGATGGATTCCCGTCCTCGAAGCGATCCGTCAGAATCTGGTAGATCACCTCGTTTCCGATTTGAGATGGAATTTGCACATCCACGGGAGCGGCGAACGCGCCGATGTGAGACGCCCAAATGAGCGCGATAAAGCCGGTTCCTGTGATCAAGCGAGCCCCGATTTTCATAAAATTCCCCTTACAGCTGCCTTACAGGTGTACGTTGAACACACCTTGAGATGAGATCAGGTGTAAGTGCCACGTCCCCTTCTGTCAACTTGGGATTGTTCAGATCAGTCCGCGCTAACGACGACGGTGTTTTCGTTTGTGTCGGTTGCAGCTTCAATGGAGAGCTCCGGCGCGAGCTCCGGAATATGCTTCCACCGCTGGGAGTCGTTCACGGCTCGATCGGAATCCTCCCCTCGCGAAAGGCGGCTCAGAATGGCTTTTTTCGAAATGGCGGTCTTCGTGCAACCCTTGAAATTGCCGCGCAGAGCCGCTTGCAGTCTCTTCGCGAAGCCGCTCTCACACTCCTCGACAAAACGAAAGGTATCTAGCGAAATTTCAAACTCAGCGGACTTAACCCGCGGAAACGATCGCCCGTCCAGTTTCTTGCGCGCGATATAGCGGTCGATCTCGGAAGCCTTGACCCACTCGCAGCCATGCTTCTCAACGAAGCCTCGCGCTTCTTGCCAACAGACCCGGTTGTAGTCTTCGAGGCCATACTGAACAGAGCGCCCCCTGTTCCAGTCATCACCGAACGCAGACATCGGTCCCGCGCTGTCCACGCCGAGGAGCAGGGCGAGGCTCGCAAATATTAAGAAAGATTGG
>Ga0208958_1000746_pt1 | contig 37604 bp, 47 predicted proteins | sample RifOxyB1_FD_184032 | JGI IMG/M metagenome (GOLD analysis project Ga0208958, IMG submission 184032) | Soil microbial communities from Rifle, Colorado - Rifle Oxygen_injection B1 (SPAdes) | ecosystem: Environmental > Terrestrial > Deep subsurface > Rock core/Sediment | place: Rifle, Colorado...
TATACGTTAAAGAAATGGAATTTAGGTTCAATAATAGAAATGAAAATGTTTTTAAGCTGTTAATGGATATATGTATTGTAAGGGGGCAGTTTAGTCCGGATTTACACTAATCACCAAAAAATTTTAAGATATAATCTAAAAGATTGCAAGCGAGTCCATCTTGGACATTTTGTTTTAATCTTCCAGTTTGACAAACAAAATAATAAAATAATGTTCCATGATTTTGATCATCATGATAATATTTACAAAACTAGGTGATCACCAAATAAACCTTGTCCACAAATTTATCTACATCTATTCATTCAATCTTATCTTCATATTCAGGTTTTATCCCACATCTTTTCATACAAAAATCTCTATAAGCTCCATAGGGCCTACCAGTTAATCCAGCAACCAGCATCATTGAAGTAGCACCAACAATTGTTTGTCTTGTATCAGCACCAGATGCAATTAATATTCCTGTATAAAGTGGGGTTTGAAAAATAGCAGAAGCTAATGTGTCCACAGTAGTCTTTTTAACAAATCCAGTTGTGTCATCAACTCCACATTTTCTAAATACAAAATTCCTGAATTTTCCATAGGGCCTTGCAGTAACAAAACATCCTATTGCACTCATTATTCTTACCTTAATTGAATCATTCACACTCATCCCAGCAACAAGTATCTCATTAGCCATCCCAATAGGAGTTGAAAAGCTGACCATTGCAAATGTATCAATTGCATATTTGTACAGAGAGTACAAACATCCTTGTTTGTTTTGAGCAGGTTCTGCTGATTGAGCTATTTGCTCTAGAGAAGGTTGCATTCTACTTTCCTCCAGAGATTTCAATTTTTGGCCTATACAAACAATGTCCATCAAAAGTCTCGAGTCTATGGCAAGGATATTGTTGAAGAATTCTATCTCTTATTGCAGCTAAAGGTTCTGTTTTTACATTTCCAACAACCGTGTCATTTCCAGAACATGGAGAAACTCTTCCATCACCAAAAATTTCCATGAACTCAACACAAGGATGTGTTGCAAAATTATTATAAATCAAATGATTAAAACCATATTCAGCATCAACTCTTTGAATAATACTTCTAATTTTTGTTTTGTCTTCTTCACTTACAGTTAAACTTCTATCAAAATCTGCTCTTCCACTTCTTCCTGTTGGTAAAAACCAAGAGAACCCTATCCATAGATTATTATCTCTGCAATGCCTCAAAGTGTCTTCAACTTCATACATATTTCTATTTGTTACAACATAAATAAATCCAAGACGAGTTGGTTCATCATGATTAAAACCTTGCTCCATTAAAATATCTAAAGCCTCATTTCTTTGCCCCCAATACTCTCTTTTTTTATCTCCTACCACCCAGTTTTGATACTCTTCATCAAATAAACTATCTAATTTTGGACAAATAGTTGCATACTGATCATTCAGTCTTCTCACAAGATCCTTATCTCTTAATCTTGTAGCAGCGTCTGTAAATACTAGAGGTATAAGTCCTTTATCTGCAGTATATTCTACAATTTTAAAAAAATCTGGATCAATCGTAGGTTCTCCTTCACCTAAATAATTTATTCCAATAGCTCCAAGTTCTGCAATTTGATCAATAGTTCTTTTTATTTCATCTAAAGAAAGAGTTTTTCTTTGTTTTTCAGTAAAGCAATGAAAACAATCATGAGGACATTTAGGACTCATTGCTCTAAAATCAACAACTCTAAGCTTTCCAGATTTTGCTTCTTCTTCAGTTAGATCCCAGCCTGATAATTGTGCTCCGATTCTTATAGGTACATGGCCTAATCCATAATAGTTTTCTGATGAAAGTATTGTCATTCTATGCAAACCTCCTTTGGTAATTCTTTTCCAGGAAATCCAGAAGCCATTGCCATTCCATAAGCACCAACATTTCTTATTCCAAGAATATCCCCCTCTTTTACTTCAGGTAATCTAATGTCTTTTGCCAGATAATCATCTTGTAAAACAGTATTTCCTCTGACATCACAATACATTGTATTTCCTTCTCTTCCAAGGGCAAAAACTTCATGATAAGTTTCATATAATCTTGGTCTTGCAAATTCTCCAAATCCTGCATTAACTGCAACCTGAACTTTTCCATCTGACCTATGTAATTGTTTAACATTTGTAATTCTTGTATAAAGAGTTCCTGCTGTCGCAACCAAAGCTCTTCCAGGTTCTATTCTTAATTCAATCTCTCTTCCATTATACTGAGAAAGTTTTTTTGTTAATTCTGCATAATAACCTAGAACTTCATTTAAATCAAGAGGAGTTTGTTCTGGATGAACAGGAACTCCAAATCCTCCCCCAAAATTAACATATTCTAAATCATGCAACCTGCTTGCGCAATCTGCAATATAATCTGCACTTTTTTTTAAAAATTCTGCATCAAATATATTACTTCCGCAATAACCATGGATTCCATTTACTCTTACTCCTTTATTTCCTGCATTAATCAATGCAATTTCCAAATCAGATTCTTTAATGCCAGTGTCAGATTCTGTGAATCTTCCATTGAAATAAACCCTAGGCATCCTTAATCTAACTCCAAATTGGTTTCTATAGGTAGGTAATGATAGAAATTTAAGCCCCTCTTCAACAGAGTCAAGATTCACTTGTACTCTTTGCACAATCAATCTTGATAGTGTTTCTCTTGAAAGACCTGTTGATGTAAATGAGATTCTATCTGTATCAAATCTTTGCCTTGCTGATTTTAATTCATGAATAGAATTTACCTGAACTCCTCCACCAAGCCTAGCAATCCTATCTAAAACTCCTTCACTAGCATTAGCCATCATAGCATAATAGATTCTTTTTCTAGGATAAGGAATTGTATCGTTGATTCTTCTAAAATTTTCTTCAACAACACTTAAATCATAAACATATAATGGAGTTCCTTTTTGTCTTATTGCTTCTGCAACTTGCTCTTGTTTTTGTGGTTCAGTTGTCATTGTTTAGCTCCTGTTTCTTCATTTAATTCAAGTCTTTTTGCTGCTTTTTCAAATGTAAAAACAACTTCAGAAGCGCCTAATTTTTTACATCTTTCCCCTAGGCTTAAAAGTTCAGAACAATCATATACTTCAGGATCTGCTTGATTGTTTAGTAAAAATACTGATCTTTGATTAAATCTATATAATTTTTTTCCTCTTTCTAATGCGGCGGTTATATTTTGACAAGTCTCACTCCAAAAAGGAACGAGATTAATTCCGATTATTTTTAATCTTGATAATGCTGAATTTGGATTTACTTTTTGCAATCTTAAAAAATTTGAACTGACAATATATACATTATCACTATCTGCTAACATATATCCTGAAACTAATTGCCTTTCTGCTAATTCTAAATAATCCCCTATAGAACATTGATGATGTTTAGTTAAGTATCTAGTATGAATAGTTTCATCTCTGGAAATATCTGGTCCTCTAAATGAACCTGTTCCTGAATCTAATGCAATTCCATTAAAAATATTCCATAATAAGTCATCTAGTCTTGGGTTCATTTTCTGCCTCTACCTTTCTCCATCTGCTTCATTAATTTATCATAAACTCTTTGCCAATATTCAGGCTTAGATTTTTCTTCTCTTTGCTCTCCCGAATAAAACAAAGGATAGCTCTTTCTTTCACAATATCCTTTTATTAAATCTGCTAAACCTGTTTGATGAGCAGTTACTAAAAATGGAATTCTAAGTTTCTTGGCTTGTTCTGCTAAAATTAAACCTGCAGGCGAATCTGTTGACTCAAGGATAGCTCCAAGATTTTTACTAGCATTAATTAAATCAGTAAAACTATCAAAATGTCTTGTTCTATTGACATCTCTCCATTCTTGCCAAATAAATTCTTCTGCTCTTTTTTTTACATCTTCTGGAACTTTATCTTTTGCAAAATAACAGTCGATTATAGCAAGACCATACGTCCATAAATCTAATTCTAATTCTGATGCTTTAAAATATTCGGATGAATGCGAATATAATTTACACCTAAAAAATTCACCAGCCCCCATAGGAAACTGGTTTTCAACTAATAATAAATCAAGCGCTACCATTATTTTCTTTCTACCCCCTCATCTTTCTTAGCCTCAACATAGAATTTTCCATCAAAGAAATAAGTACGATTATCATCAGTCATAAAATATTCAGGACCATCTTTTTGTCCGCCATTATATTTTGTAGATCTTATATAAGTTCCATCTTTCTGTCCTATAAACAAATAGGTATCTTTTCTAAGCACAACTTGGTTACTAACAACAATATCTTCAATTCCATCTCCTGTTAGATCTCCTTTCTTATCAATAGTCATACCACCACAGCCAGAAATTCCAATTAATGCAGCTGCAATTAATGAATATAATTTTGATTTCATTGTGTCTGGCCTCTAGAATATCTTCTAATTATCTCTCCAAGTTCAGAATCAAATCTATCTAGCTCTTTTTTAATGAGTTCGCCAATTCCTATTCTTCCAGTCCTAACTTCATACTCAAGAGGTTTTCTTACATATCCATTAGCTCTAACTTCCTTCCATTCATTTTCAGGGATTTGATTTTTGGAAAGTAAATATATCGGAATAGAATTTCTAGAAGCCCGGATAGTTCTTATTGCTTCAATTCCATGAATCCTTTTCATTCGATTATCTGTTAAAACTAAATCATATTTATCAGCAGAAGCTTGTTCAATTAATTCATCTCCATCTGAAACTTCTGTAACAGACGCTTCTATTCCTGCTACTTGTGAAACTAATCTTAATCTTGTTACAATACCAGTTCTTTCTATAGAATTATCGTCTGCTAATAATATTTTAATTTTATTTTGGATCATTTTCTTCCTCCAACAATACTTTCTAATATTCTTCTAGCATGAAATTGAGAAGATCTGGTTAAAAAAGCAGTTATAGCATCAGTATCTGAAGAAAGTCCCTCATTTTGTAACTTTGTCTGTTCAAGATAATTAAAAACTCCCACTAGTTGTTTTAAATCTAAATTAAGTCTTTTTTTACTTTCATCATCTAATCCTTCTTTTTTATAATAATGATGTCTATTAAAAACAACTAAATGTTCTTCTCTTAAAATAACATCGTCACTTTGAGGGTTTGTTAATTGAAAGTAATGATGAAACTCTAATTCATCTAAAATATCTACCTGTAAGGCATATCTAGCTATTCTTTCTTGTTTAGGAATTATAACTCCTGCCCAAAAAAGTTGTGGAACAGGTCCGCTACAATGATAAACTTCTTGAAATGCTACAGCCCTTGGTAGTGTAGAAGTATTCCAACCTCTTCCAAATATTTGTTCTTTATTTAATTTAAGAATATCTGCAACATGATCTATGCAAAGTACATTTGTTGCTAAGGTATATCCAAATTTATTAGAAACAGCTTTCCAGTTTTCTCTTACTAATTCTTGATATTGTTGTATTCCTAATGGGGGTTCTGTTTGTGTTGTAGTTTGTTGTATATCTTCTGTCATTTCCGCGATAGCTATAAATTTACTTCTATCGCCTCTTTTCCTTTATATTGCTTAACAGCATAATCCGCTGTTTCTAAATCACCATTAGAATCAATGGTAATTGTTCCAGTAACTCCCTTGTAATTTTTTACTTTGTAAAGTTCATTTTTAATGCAAGTAGTATCTTCAGGATTCTTGCAATTTTTCATTGCATTTGCAATCAAATGAATTGCATCATAGGAATTAGGCATGCCAATTAATATCTGATCACTGCCGGTTTTTGATTTTATTGCTATCTTAAAATCTTCAGTTAAAGGAGATTTTAACAAAGTATAGACCATTCCATCAGCAGAATTTCCAACCTTCTGTAGGATACTTGGATCATCAAATGTCTCTGTACTTACTACCTGAGTCTTTATTCCAAGGGCTTTTAATTGTTGAATAAAAACTATTGCTTCTTCATTATATCCAACAAAATAAATTAAATCTGAATTAGAAGATTTTATTTTTGACAATTGAGTTCTAAGATCTTTTGCTCCCTGTACAAAACTTTCTTCAATTGTAATTGTTCCACCAAGTTCTTTAAATCTTTTTTTAAAAGCATCTTTAACACCAATACCATAATCTATTTGCATATAGAGAACTGCAGCTTTTCTTTTTTCAAGTTTATTATAAGAGATTTCAGCTCCGTAACTGCCTTGGTAATTATCCGAAGGATAATCTCTGAATATATAATCTCCTGCATTTGTTATTTTAGGAGAAGATGCAGCAGTTGCAAATAAAATAGTTTTAGATTGTTCTGCAAGTGGAGCCATGGCAAGAGTTGGTCCTGAACATATTTCTCCAACAATTACAGGCACTTTTTCAATATTAATAAGTTTATTAGCAGCTGAAACACCATCCTGTGCATTGCATTTAGTGTCCTCAATAATAAGTTCAATTTTTCTACCATTAATGCCACCATTGGAATTGATTTCTTCAACTGCAATTTCAATTGCATTTTTTTCACCTACTCCAAAATTAGAAAGATCTCCTGTCAAAGGCAAAGTCACTCCAAATTTTATTGTATCTTCTTTAACAACATTACCTGTAAAATAAGCTCTTGCTAAAAATATAACAATTAATAAAGCAATTACTCCAATTAAAATCTTAAAGGAAGATTTCATCTTTCCTAATAAAGCTTGCTAGCTTTACCATTCTTAATCAATTTAGTTTCAAAAACAGCTTCTTTTAAGTCACCATTTTCAAACTCAACTTTATTAGAAACACCTTGATGAGAAGTTTTCTTAAGTTCTTGTTTAATTTTTAATTTATCTGTTCCTGCTTTTTCCATTGCAAGCAATAATACTTTTGTAGCATCATAGGTTGTTGCAGCACCAACATTAGGGTTTAAGCTTTCAAAACCTTTAACACTCTTAACTTTGTTTAAGAAACTTTCAGGAGCATCTATTTTAACAAGAGTATACATTAATCCATCTCCCACATCTAAAACTCCTTGATCCCCATCACAAGCATCAGCACCTAACATTGGAATATTAAGTTTCATTTCATTCTTTTGTTTTGCTAAAGCAACAAGATTAACAGGATAAAGTGGAATATACAATGCCTCAGCACCACTTTCTTTTACTTTTGCAATTTCAGTTCTAAAATCATCTTCTGTTTGTAATATTCCTGATTCATGAACTAACTTTCCACCTAATTCTTCATATCTATTCTTAAAAACATCTTTAATTCCTTCGCCCCAATCATTTTTAACATAGAGCATTGCAACTTTTTTCTTTCCTAATTGATTATAAATAATTTCAGCACCATATTTACCTTGAACAGAATCAGAAGGATAAGTTCTAAATATATAATCTCCAACTTTTGTTATTTTAGGAGCAGAACCAGTTGTAACCATTGTAGGAATTCCAGCTTGTTGAGTTACTGCAACACCTGAAAAAGTAGGTCCAGAGCCACTTGCGATTATAATAGCATCAACCTTATCTATATTTACAAACTTATTCATAATATTAACACTTTCACTAGCACTTAATTTATCATCTTCCACAATTAATTCAACTTTCTTTCCATTTACCCCGCCCTTTGCATTTTGCTCTTCAACAGCAAGTTTAGCAGCAGCTAATCCACTTTGCCCATAAATAGCAGCTTCTCCAGTTAAAACTCCTGAAAATCCAATCTTAATTGTATCTTCCTTTACAACATTACCCGTAAAAGCAGTTCTTAAAAGAAATATACTCATAACTACAAGTACTACGACGATTATTCCCAAAATCCATTTTGTTTTGTTTGTCATTTTAAGTTATACTGATAAGTAACAAAAAAATAGGGATTTAATATCTAACTGATATTATTGATATCACTGATATCAAAATTAGAAAAGCTTAAAAACTAGTATTTTATAGTATAGATATGGAAAACAACAACATTTATATATCTGAATCCATTGATAATACTAATATGCTCCCCGGTGATCCTAATAGGTTGCCGGATGAGTCTTTAATATTTCTTGATGAGGGATTTATATACAAACTTAGTAAACATTTTGGAGAAGGCAAACCTATAAAATTTGATAGAATAGTTTTTTCTAAAAATATATCTAAAAAACAGAACCTATTATGCAAAAAGATATTTTATTATAATGCACCCCCATTTCAAAGTAACCCCTCAATAAAGGAAGAGGATATTAAAAAAGAAGGATATGATAGATTCATAAGAAAATTACAAGAACATAAGGAATTTATTCTACGAGAAGGTAGATGCCAAAGATTAAAGGTTGATGGAAAATTCATTTTTAAACAGAAGTATATAGATGTCTTAATCACAATTGATTTAATGAAAATACCCCTAGATTACCCAAAAATGAAAAAAATAATATTAGTTACATCTGATAGCGATTTTATTCCAGCAATCAAGGAATTAAGTAATTATGGAATTAAAGTAATTCTTTATACCTATTATGAAAAAAATAGAAACACAAATTTTTCCAGAGGTAATGATTTAATAAAATCTGTTCATAAGTATGTTTTATTAGCAAAACAAGATTTTGAAAATGCCCCATTACTAAGAAAAGGAGAAAGAAAATAATATGGTAAAATTAATCAAACAAGGCGGCGGTGGTTTCACGATTTATCTTCCTAAGAAATGGGTAGATGAAAATAAGTTATCCAAGGGAGATAATCTAGATGTAACCGTATCTGGAAAGGAATTGATAATTGGTCCAAAAGCCACAAATAAAAAATCAGAGATAGAAACAAAACTAACTAATTCTAGCGAAACCTCTATAAGAACACTTATTACAAATGTTTACAGAACAGGCTATGATAGGGTAAAAATATTTTTCAATACAGAAGATCAGTTTAAAATTCTTCAGAAAATAATAAAAACAAGACTTATAGGTTTTGAAGTAATAAAAAAAGAAAAAGATTTTTGTATAATTGAAAATATTACAGAACCTTCTGTAGATCAATTTGATAATATATTAAACAAACTATTTCTAAACATAGAAGAGATTTTTGATATAACTAAAGAGAGATTGAATAATTCAAAAGAAAAAATAGAAGATTATAATGAAGTTGAAGAAAGAATCCATAAATATGATAATTTCTGTAGAAGAATGATAATAAAACAAAAATTAATAAAACAAAAATCAGAATTGTTCTGGAGTTTTTTAAGTCAAATAATTCATGCTCAAAGAGAATTGTATCTATTAAACAAATCTTTTAACAATAAAGAAGTTTCAAAACAAATAAAAGAATTATTTGAAACAGCAAAAAGATTATTTGATTTAACAAAACAAGCCTATTTTGAAAATAATATAGAAATTTTATGGAAGATTCATAAGATTGAAAGAGAAACAATATACAAAAAAGCATATTCCCTATTAGAAACAAAACCAAAAGAAAGTAAAATCACCTATCATTTAGCCTCCTGCATAAGGCAATTGCATCTTTCAACAAGTTCTTTAGCTGGATTAATAATGTAAATCACCTACCACCAAAATGTCTTCTAGAAAGTGCATCTCTTCCAGCCCTATATTCTGCTTCGATTTTTTCCATTTCTCTGCCTAGTTTTGTTTCTGCCTGTATTTTATAAGCATCACCAACAATACCTGAAGCGGGAATTCCAGGATTTTTTCCATATTCTCCACTAGCTTTTTCATATGCTACCCTAACTGCAGCATCTCTATGCAATCTCAATTCATAAACTTTTCTTGCCCCTGCTATCTGTAGATCAACTCCAGAATAACAATCACTATATACCATTCTTTCAATATTATCAGCCCCCCTATGACTTACAGACCAAACTTTCCAATATAAATCATGATCAATTTTTTCTAAATAGGGCTGAAGTTTATCAAAATTAAGATTAAGTGTTTTATCCTTTTCTTTTAGTCTTCTTTCAAGTTCAGTAGCACCTTTAATTCCATTAAGTTGCATCAAAGCTTCAAATACTCTTAAAGGAAAATGATCCATTGTCGAATCTAAAAAAGCAGCCATAGCTGTTCTAGAATCCCCATAATATTTATCTTCTTTATATTCATAGGGATTTAATAGGTCCATCCAACCCCTAAGTTCTCCCATTTGAAAATTATCACCAGAATCTGGTGTGAAAAATATATTTTTTTTATTTTCAGGATCTTTCCTTAAATTATTTAAGCATTCACTTTGAAGCCAAATATCAATTGACTTATTTCTTTTTTCAAATCTAGCATTTACCTGCGCCTTATTTACTTCTAATTCAAGTCCTTTTTTTATATCATGGAAATAAGAATATCCAGCTAAACCTCCAAGAAGTAATCCAGCTAAAGAAGCTCCTATTAGCCATTTTTTTAGTTTTGAAGGTCGATTAGATTCTGCTTCAAATTCTTTATATAGTTGGCCTACAGACAAATATCTATTTTCTGGATTTTCCTGTAAAGCTCTTTTTAGTATTGGATGATATTTTCTAAATTTTCTAGGAAGCCAAGTATTATCATTTACATCAACTGCAAATTTCCATTTATCTCCATCATAATCAATTATTTGTTTTCCTCCAGATAATAAAATTGCAAGTGTTGCTCCAGCTGAAAAAACTTCAGCTCTTTTTTCATCATACTTTACAGGTTCTTCTCCTTCATGTATTCTTAATTCAGGTGCAACTGTCTGTCTTGTTCCACCTGTTCCACAAAAAGGAGCATATTCTCTTTCTCCTTCCACAATTCTTGCCAAACTCCAATCAACAACTTTTACAATTGGTCTTCCTTTTACTCTTTTAACAACTATATTAGAGGGCTTTAAATCTCTATGAACAATAGGTGTATCTCCAATTACTCCAATACCATCATTTATATCTCCAATTATGTGTAAATACTGTCTCGCAATATCAATTGTATCTGAATCACCTAATCTGTGCCTTTCATCCAGCAATATTTCTTCTAAATTCCTAGATGTTTTTCCATTATCATCAATTATTTCATCAACAACTGTTACAGCTCCTTTTAATCCATAATATTTTGTATCTTCATATCCAAAAGTATGAATAGGAACTAATACTCCTTCACGCTGTATTTTTGCAGCTATTTTTGTTGCATTATCTAAATTATTACCCTTAGATAATTCTCTTCTTGAAGTTGGACTTTCAGGATTATCCTGGTCAATTTGAATCAATCTTCTTAGACCATACTTTGCCCAAACAGTTCTAAATGTATAGGTCATTCCATCCTGTCTAATATATTCAGGATTACTATAGCCCCTAAGTTCTTGCCTTACAAATTCTGTTAGTTTTTCAATAGGTATTTCAGTTGTCATTTTCTTCCTCCATTTCTCATTCCGCTAATTCTTTTAAAAACATTTCCAACATAGGAACCAAGCCTATTGCATGCTTGATAAAATCTGTTTCTATATTCTCCATTTATACTATGATCCACATTTCTATTACCATTTGAGTTTCCATTTCCATTTCCATTTCCATTAGACCCATTCAATAAATATTTTCTAAATAATTCCTGATCAGATCTTTCAAATTCTTTTATTTCTCTTGCAAATTCTCTTAGAGGTTTATTTAATTCATTTGGAAATACATAATTATCATGGAAATATTTAACTGCATACTGAGGATTAACTCTAGCAAGTACTCTTGTATTATAGGCTCTTCTTGCATAGTAATCTCCAAGCATTAGTCTTTGCAAGCAAGTTCCAGAAGCCATTTCCCCAAATACTTTAGGAGCCATTCTTGCAGCTCTATCAAATCTTTCTTCAGCCCTCATACCAGTTTCTCTTCCTCCAACAAATTTTTGAATAAAATCATATAAATCAAGTGCAACTCTCCCGCCCATTAAAATAGAATCAGCTTCAACTCCCTTTGCACAATCTTCTATAAGGGATAATTTTCTCACATCATCCATATCCTTTATACTGGTAATTATTCCAGAATAATTTAACATTGCTTCTTGAAAAATATATGGTGCACCTGGTAAATGTCTTGACTCTTCTGTTGTTAAAACAATTTCCTTTAGCTTAAGGATAAATTTTTTCTGCGATTCTTCATTATCCAACATATCCTCAATATTATCCCAACAATAGTCTCTCATTTGATAATAAAACATCTGATTATTCAAAGAACCATTAAAAGAACAGACTATAGATTCAACCAATGACTGACCAGATGAAAGTTTATCTAATAATGTCCCCCCTAAATTCCTAGATTGATTTTGTAAAGGTCTTAATCTTCCCCTAACAAAATTTAAGAAATGTAAAATATTTTCCTGCGCAAGATAGCTATGAACTTCACTAGCTTCTCTTAAAAATCCAAGATAAGTTTTATAGGAATCAAGAGCAATGTCTTCAATCCTATTGGAAATAATTCCATTAGCTAACATAATTGCTGTTCTTTCTGTTTTTGAAGCAGAAAGTTTTCTTTCATCAATACTCTTTTTTAATTCTCTTAATTTACCTACAACAGGATTACCTTCTAAACTTTCATCAGAATTAACTTTTTCTTTAAAACCATCAACATCCTCAACCAATGCATCCAACATTTTATTAAACATTTTTGAAGCTAAACCCTGACGACCTAAACTAAGTATATTATTCATTCCAGAGTCATTTGCCAATGCTTGAAAATAATTATAAACTTTATCAAAATAACAAGAAGAACCAGCCATAGCTTCTCCTAAACATTTTCCAACATCAACTCCCTTTAATTCAGGAAGTCTTGATAAATATCTCAATAAAACCTGCTCATCTGTCCTTACATGGGCAAGATTATCTTCAAGCCCCATATCTTTCATCACCCTATTGGATGTATCAGCAAGTTCATTATCAAATCTTTTGTATAAAGATTTTGCATGAGCAAGACATTCCCTTGATCTTCTTTCATAGGCCCTTTGATGGAAACCTAAAATATCATCAACTCCATTGGGTTTGCTTTTTCTTCTTTTTCTAGATCCGGCTTTAGAATCAACCAAACTCCTATATAAAGAATTAAAATCAGGTTTTTGTAGAGATTCTAAATCAGCTATAACTTCTTCACTGATATCTGTTTCAGAAGATTGATGCCTAAGATTATACATTTCAATTAATATTCTAATTTTCTTTTTATCTTCACTTTTTCTAATTATTTCTATTCTTCTTTCTACATCAACTCTCGAACTCCTACGATTTCCAGAAGGTCCAAATAAAAGATCTAAATCTTCCTGATCAAGTTCTGCTTGCTCTTCCATTTTTTTAACTAAAATACCTAATTTTGCAAGCAATCCTTCAGGATTATCTTGGATCCTCGATAGTGCCCGGGTATAGGATTTTGCTCTTGAGGCATTTTCTTCTGTTAAACTATCTAAAACTGCCAATGCTCTTTCATACAATTGGGGTCTAGATGAACCTTCAATTTCTGTTTCAAAATCAACATAATCAAATACACTTTGTATTTTTCTTCCAACCTCATCAATACCCATTTTAGAAGCTTCTTCTGCTAAACTTACATTCTCTGTATATAATGCATCAAGTTCTGGATTTCTTGATCTACAAATAACAGTACTTTTTACAGAAGCCCCTCTTTCTCTTTCCAATGCAAAGTTTTGTGGTAAAACAGAATCAAGTATATTTTCTAAAGCATTTCTTAACTTTACTTCAACATTTTCTCCATCAACTAAAAAATCTAAAAATACTTCCCTATGGGGTGTTCCAGATAAATCCCTATAGGTAACTGGCCTTCTTACTTGAGACTCAACATTATCACTACCATTTTTTTCAACTAAATAAACACCAACTAAATTTTCAAATAATAACCCCTTAACACAATCAATATTTGATAGATCAGTTTCTCTCTGTTTTCTTGCTTGGTTTAATCTTGAAATCAATTTATTCAATGGAGTTCTATTAGTTCTTGGGAAATAAAAATCAGCTCTAGAGTCAGACATTCTTATATCAAAATCTTTTTCAAGGCCTTCAACAGCTTCTTCTTTAGTTAGTTCTCCAGTTTTGTACATCTGGCTGAATGTCATTATTCTCCCAATCTCATCATCTGTATGAGAAACATAGAGCGGAACCAATCTTTTATTGCTTCGGATATTCAAATTATTTACTTTTCTTCTCAATTCTTCAACAAATGCTTCAAAACCAGAGGGATCTGTTTCAGAAGCTGGAAATCTTTCCTGAGCCCATCTCGACCTATCAACTCTTCTAAATGAGGCAAAATAAAATCTTGCAAAATCTCCCCCAAGTTCATTAACCAATACATTTGGAGATATTTCAGGAGATATTTCTCCACTTGCTATTTTCTGAGCTATTTGATCAATTGTTTCTTCAACAAGAGTTGATCTAGATGTATCCCAAATTAATACCATCTTAAACAGCAACCCCCAATTCCCAAAGATATCTTCGTATCATAAATTCAGGTAACCCGCTGGTTACAACTAATTCACCAACTCTTTGTTTAACAGAAAAAATCTGATCAAAATTTCTTAAACAATGGTATTCAAAAGCCGCTCTTAATTCATCTAATGTATCTTCAGACCTATAAAGTTCTGGATAAATTCCTTCCTCAGCCATTTTTTTTACCTTTCTCAAATCCTGAGTATCTTCAAGCTCAAGTGCAAAAATAGGTTCATGATTCAATGTTGCAGCAATTGCTCTATGATTTCCATCAAGTAGATAAAATTTAGCATTTCCAACTTTTTTTTCTAATTTTATGAAATCTTCATTAAGTCTTTGAATCACTCCTTCATATCTAAAAGAACAGTTTGATTCCAGATACGGAAGATGATAATCAAAATTATCTGGATAAGGGTGTAAAGAAGGATTTCTCGAATGATTTTCAATTAGTTCATGTTTTCTTCTATTAATCCTATCAATTAGTTTTTGCTTTGTTTTAGATCTTTTATCTACAACTAAAACAGGTGGAACATGTTCATAAATTCCTCTGTTAAATAAATCAAAATATTCTCTTAACTTTTTATTATTACCAATATCAAGTTCAGCAGGAACAATAATCTCTTCGGGATTTAATAATAACTTATTTGTCATCTTCCCCTCACTATTCGCACTAAAAATTTATCTCTAGGGCTAGTTAATCCAGTAGTAGTTTTATAATCAATAAATCTTTCAATAATATCACTTGCACAATATGTTTCTCCAACTTTCAAATCATATTCTCTTAAAGTTGCTTCATCTTCATCCCATACAGGATCTTTAAAAACACAACAAGGATCAAAGTCTAAACATTCTTCAGCACCAGCTGCCTCACATATAGAATCTAAACCCTCAACTATTTCCACAGGAAGAGTTGGATTATCCCTAAATTCTCTGTATAAATCAATTCTTCCATCTCCATAGATAAGTTCAGCAAAACTATATTCATCTAAACAATATACAGCAAGATTTGACAAATGATGTCCTCTTAAAAATAGTTTATCTATTGTCATCTTAAGTGTTCCCCCTGCATTGATAGCAAAGTTTCTAAATTAAAATCCATATCAATATTTCTACCAGGTATGACGATATGATGTTTTACATCATCTTTCCAAAGAGGGCCAACTGCGTTTGTTGGGACAATCGCTATTGATTTTTTAATAACAGGTTTAACATGCCTTGGATTACAAACTTGTAATAAAAGTAGGTCATAAACTCCATCATATTTATCAATCCATCTTTGAACTGATTTTGGGAAAAGTCCATCTTGATAACACCATTTACCAAATAAATAAGTTCCATGGGCATAAAGAATTCCAACTCTAAAATCATCCCCTTTTTTAGAGATAACTCTGCAAGCATCTTGAAATTTGCTAACATCTTCAGATTTATTAAAATCACATAAGTCATCATAAGCTCTCCATGTCAAATAACGGACATTAGCATCTAATGGAACATCTCTAAAAGTACCAAACTTTCCATGCTCCCTTAATATTTGATTTGAAATATGTAAGGTATTTATTCCTGACTGAAATATTCTCATTTTTCTTCTCCTTCCTCCAGCAATTTCTTAACACCATATTCAATAACATGGCTTCTGTTTCTGAATTTGCCAGAATTTATTTTAGCTTCAATCATATCAAGTATTTTCTTATCAACTGTTACAGATATTTTTGATTTCATATTAATTTACTTCCTGCTCTAAATGCAAATTTATTTAAATCAAAATCAAGATTAAGCTTTTTTGTATCCATGCTATATGAACCAAATCCAAAATTATGATAACCAGAAAGCGAATCTTTCTTACCAGGTCTAAAATAACTTGATACAGTTTTTGCACCTAAAAGTTCATCTGAAGGAATAGGTTCCCTATCTCTTTCCTGTAAAAATAACAATCCATAATTTCCATCCCTAACATTTTTATCTGCTCCTGCAATTATCATTATTGGTCTAGGAAATGAAATAAAAGCTGCACGCCCAAAACTTGTAAAATATAATCTATAAAAATCATTCCTTAAACCATTTAAATGAGTTATATCATTTTCAGATGGCAGGATGCGTTCATCAGGATGAGTATGGACGGGTAATAAAACATAACCAGCCAAAGTTTGAACAGCATCAACTGGGGGATATCTAACTGTGCTATGACATTTATTTAACATAAAGTCACGAAGTTTATCTTTATTTTCTTTTAGATTTGGATCAAGTCTTGTTTCTTCAAGGAATTTTCTTTTTGCATATAAATAACCAGCTGTAATCCCTGGTTTAACATCACCAACTGAATTTTCATCGCCAATCCTTATCCATTCCGGATATTCAAAACAATCTCTAAATGGTTGTTTTCTAACATCAAAGGAAGTTTCTCTTCCAGTATCAAGAGTTATTTGAATTGCGCTCTCAAGTCCTGATAAAAAATTTCTACTTTTTAGTTCTCTTTCAAGCATCTTTGGACTCACAACTTCAAATTTTCTTCTTATTGTAGTTGTCATCTTAAGCATGCCCCATCCCTTCTAAAGAATTTAAATTTTCTCCATATCTATCATCAAGAATATTTTCTACTCTAGCACGAGTGCAACGACTCGCAATAACAGGCCCTACCATAATAAACATATTTAATACAGAATTAACCGCGGCCATTTTATAATTTCCAGAAGAAAAATTATTTGCTATTTCAATTCCCATAACTCCTCCAAATAGCAAGCCAATACCCTCCATAAATTTTGTACCAATACTAAGATCTTCTAATCTTTCTCTAGAAAATAAACTTCTATCTTCAGTAAATGGCAATACTCTTGCTAATCCTAAAAGCTTTTTATCATAAGACTTTGTAATACCTCTTCCATCAAGATAATTATAAAACCCATTTCTTTCAAATTGCTTTGGTTGAAAATACCATTTAACTGCTTTTACTGTTTGATTGCAACCTTCAATTACCAATTCAACTAAAGGATTATATCTATCTTTCATCATCTTCTCGCCCTCCAGTCAATTTTATAGCAAAATTTACCTAAATCCTGATTAAAAACAAATCTTTTATTTCTCCTTTCATATTTTCCATAGCCAATGGAAAATTGTGTTGGAACTCCTAAAAATCCATCTACAATCAAACCAACATCAGGTTCAAGTTTTGAACAAGAATCAAGAGAATCCTTAGCTCTTTGCAAATCCAATTCATCTAATTCTCTTACTTTTGCCTGAAATAAAAATAAATCATGACTTTTGCTATGGTTTTCTTCAGAAGAAACAATACAGTAAACTGGCCTAGAATATGGATGAACTTCCATACATTGCTTTAACATTATTAAATCTGAATTTGAAGGCCCTTTTCTACCCTCTCTTCTTATATGAAAATTAATCAATGGATAATCATTAGAAGTCATTATCCTATTTGGACCAATAAAATCCATATGAAATCCCTGCCTAATGCAAAATTCACAATATTCCTCTGCATTATTATCCTCAAAAGGGTCTTTTCCAGTTTCCTTTCTAAACAATTCTTCTGCATAATTACTTCCTATGTTTCCTCCAGCAGAACTAGGACTTCCAACCTCAACATGATCAGATGGGAAATATAAATCAGTAAATGCCTTTTTATAAACTGGAAAACCAGTTTCAAGCCCCTTTTCTCTTGTCACATCAATAGCTTTTTCAAGCCCAGCTAAAACTTTTTGATCTTCAAATATTCTTCTGAGCAATTGTCCATTAACTCGTTCAATTGGCATTTCATTCCTATCACCTCAATTCAAGCCTTTTCTCCCAACCTTAGTTTTCTTTCTCCCAAGGGTCTTTCTTTTCAAATCTAGTCTTTTCTTTCCAAAGTTTCTTTTCTTCTAGAAAAGAAAGCTTACTTTATCCTACCCAGTAATACTTTATAAAGCTTTCCATTTTGTTGTTATTTTAAAGTAACAACTAATAATAAAGTTTAAAAACTAAAAAATTATGTCATACTATAGCAATAATCAATGGAAATGTTAGGCAATATAGGTTAGATAATGGTCTAGTAGTAGTTCTTCAGAACAATCCTCAAACAGAAACCTTTGCAGGACTTTTAAATGTGAACTTGGGTTATTATCACGAAAGACCTGAAGAAAGAGGTCTGGCACATTTTTTAGAACATTCTATTGTTAGAGGAGGTTCTGAAAAATTTTCAGCTCAAGAAACAGGGTATCTTGTTAACACAATCGGAAATTTTAATCCCACAACAAGACTCGGAAATACAAAATATCCATTTGCAAATCTCACAGAAGATTTGGATTTTACTCTTGATTTTATTTCAAATATGGTATTTAAACCAATTTTTGATGAATCAAAAGTCGAGTATGAAAGAAAGAGAATCCTAAGAGAAATGTATGATAAAAGAAGTAATAAAAATTACACAAGAAATAGAAAATTTTTAGAAAAACTATACAGAAGACATCCAAATTCATTAGAAGGAGATGGAAAAATAGAGATTGTATCTTCTGCAGCATTAGATTCCCTAAGGTCATTGCATCAAAGAGCTTATAGTCCAACAAATTCAGATTTAATAATTGCAGGAAATCTTCCTTCAAATATAGAAGCAGTTATTGAAAAATATTTTGGATCATTAAGCCAAGGAATTGATTTAAGAATTCGGTCTTATCCAAGATTAGAGCAACTTAAAAAAAGACTAGTAGGTCATTGGAAAGAGCCTCAAATGCTTAATCCAAATAATTCTGAAGAAAGTTCAGCTGAAATTAGTCTATATTTTATAGTTCCTCCAGAAGATTCACCTGATTTTTATGCATTAAAAATGCTTTCATATTCTTTAGGGGGCATGCCTATTTCAAGATTAAGAAAATCTTTAGGCAATAAAGGTCTTTCATATAGGATTTCAAGTAGTTATAATGGTTCAGCTAATGCAGGAATTTTTACTATTAATGGATTTGTTCCAGCAAGGGAAGTAGGTGAAGCAATAAAGACTATATTTGACGAATTAAAGATATTAAAAGAAAATCCAATCTCCCAGGAAGAGTTTAATATACTCAATAAGAATTTTAGGTTTAATGCAGCACAGTTTTTAGAATCTAATCACGGCCATGTAACTGCTTTAGAAAATAAACTTAAAGATGGATTGACTCCTGAAGATTATTTAGGAGCATATTCCAAATTGACAACAGAAGAAATAAAAAGAGTTGCTTTAGCATATCTTCCAGACCAAGATGGAATTTATGCACTTGCCATTTCAGATCCATTAAAGAAATAACCATAATTTTATAAACTATAGTTAGTCTATAGTTCAATGGTAACAACAATTCAACTAAATGAAAATGTAAAAAATGCCCTGGATAGATTAAAAACAAATAAAGAAACCTATGAAGAAATAATCCTAAAATTAATGCAAATTGCAGAAAAACAAAAAAGAGAACAAGAAGAACTTCTTATTGAGGGATGTAAAGAAATGTACAATGATATGTTGGAAATAAACAAAGAATGGGAAGCTGTTGATGCAGAGATGAACTGGGAATGGAATGATGGAGATAAAAAAAGGGGATATTCTTCTAGTTAACTTTGAACCAGTCAGGGGTTCTGAGCAAGGCAGGATAAGGCCTGCATTAGTAATTCAAAATAATATTTTAAATAAATTCAGTCCTCTAACCATAGTTGCTCCTATAACTTCTAAAGTTTATGAAAAGGAGTATCCTACTAACATTTTACTGAATAAAAAAGATTCTGGACTAAATTTAGATTCAACAATTTTAATAAATCAAATAAGGGCAATTGATAAAAGAAGGATAATAAAAAAATTAAGTTATTTAGATATTTTTTTAATGAATAAAGTAGACCAAACAATAAAAATGTGCTTAAGTCTCGAATAAATTAACTTAGTTATCAGATTAATAATGAAAAAGAGAAACCCTAAGAGCATAGTAGAAGAAAAAGATCCGAGATTTGAATATGGCTATATGAGATATCCTGGAGAAGAATTACAAGATGTCACTTTATCAAATCCTAAAGAACATGAGGTTAATTGGGATCTAAAAAAATATGTTGAAATTAAAAATAGAAAAGATTATAGACACCAATTTTTAGCATATCATAATCACCCTAAAAGGGGCCTTCCATTCACATTATGGAATGTTGGAGCATCGCCAAGCTCAGGAGATATGATTGGATTTATAGATGAGCCAAAACAGAAATCAATGTATATTTTTCAGAGAGATTCAAAAACAGGAGAAGTTGAAGGGATTTATGTATTGAGAAAACCCAGAGATTTTGGCAAAGAAAAAGTTCCAAGATTAATGACCTACCCTCAAATGTTTGATAATCATGTAAGAAGAACTATCTCCCCTAAGCGAGCAACAAGATTATTAGCAGAACAATATGGTTTGAGGTATCGCTTTATTCCAGCAAAAGGATATAAAATGAACTGGAGAGGAATTTTTGTTAAAAAGAAATCGTCTCAAAACATAGAGGACAAAATTTCTGTATTTATTGGCCTAGGAAGTATCTTATTAAGTTTAATATTTTTATCCAATAATATAACTGGAAATGCCATAGGAACAATAGACAATAGGTCCTCAAATATGGCAGGAATCATTTTTTTACTTGTAGGGCTAATATTTATTTTTTCTCATATAAAACAAAAGTAATTAAACCAACACTTTTAAATACCCGTCACTAATAAATTAAATAACTTTAAATACATATATTAAATTATATAAATATGGCAAAGGAAAAACCAAAGGAAGAAACATCCCCTGAATACACAACTCTCGATGATAAAAAATATCAAAATCCAGACATTCAAGGCCAGATAAATCCTTCTAAATTAACACCTGAACAGGAAAAAGAAATGCAAAAAGTTAGGGAACAACTTGATTCTGTAAAAGAATATATCATTAAAAAATACAAATCAGTAAGTTCAATAGGAATTATTCCACCACAAGTAGCCCATATTTTTGATGATGAAAATGAACTGACTGAAGAAGAAAAAAAGACAAAGCCAATGCATTTACTAGTTGTTTTTCCAGACGACAAAGAAAAAGAATTCAATGAAATAAAAGCAGATTTAATAAAAAAAATAGCAGAAACAAAACAGCCAATCTGGTTAAATTTGTTTATTGAAAAAGATTTATGGGAAATCTGCATGGATTCAAAATATGATATAATAGAAGGTATAGGAATGTCCTTTCCATTGCATGATACTGGAATTTTAGGTGCATTAAGAGTTGCACAAATTCACAAATCATTATGCTTAAAAAAATTCGAAAAATATGTTTATTCCTATGTTATAGGTGGAAGTTTAATCAGAGGAGAAGCAATAAAGACAAGTGATGTTGATGTCTATGTGATAATAGATGATACAGATGTAAAAAGAATGCCGAGATTAGAATTAAAAGAAAAATTAAGAAATATTATTTATTCTTATATAATGCAAGCAGAAGAACTTGCAGGAGTAAAAAACAAACTTTCTCCACAAATATATCTTTTAACAGAATTCTGGGAAGGAGTAAAAGACACAAATCCAATTTTCTACACATTCCTAAGAGACGGAGTTCCTTTATATGACCGGGGAGGATTCTTGCCTTGGAAATTACTATTAAGAATGGGAAAAATTAAACCAACACCAGAATCAATTGACATGTTCATGTCCTACGGAGATAAAACAAAAGAAATAATAAATAGAAAATTGCTCGACATTGTAATTGGAGATATTTTTTGGGGAGTTTCAACTCCTGCTCAGGCAATGTTAATGTTATATGGTCTTCCTCCAACAACTCCTAAAGAAACAGTAGCAGAATTCCAAAGAGTTTTTGTAGACAAGGAAAAAATATTAGAACAAAAATATTCAGATATTTTAGAAGATATAATAATAAAATATTACAAAGGATATGAACATGGAAAAGTAAAAGAAGTAACTGGAAAAGAAGTAGACAAGCTATTAAAAGATTCAGAAGACTTCTTGAAAAGATTGAAAGAATTAAGAGAAGAAATAGAAAAGAGAATGCAGAAAAAAACTTTTGAAGAAATCTATGAAAATGCCTTTAAAATAATGAAATCATTATTTGGAGATAAAGAAGATTCTAGTTTAATAAGGGAATATGAAAAAGAAATAATCAACAAAGGAAGAGGAAATCCAAAATTCCTTCATGCATTAAATGAGCTAGTTCAAATTAAAAAAGAAATTAAAAACAAAAAAACACCTGAAAAAAAGGAATTTGAAAAACTAAGAAGAGATTCTGTATATCTAATAGAAAGTTTGATAGAATATGGACAAAGAAAAGAACTTGGTTTATTGGAAAAAACAAAAGTTATTCTAACATTCAATAATAATAAGCATGCAGAACTCTATCTATTAAATCCAGCATTCCTTGTAATTGATAATAAGGTTAAAAAAATCACAACAAAATTAGAAGACTCAGATATCAATGAATTGAACAAAGCTCTAAGCGAACATAAAGGAAATAAAACAAAAATAGATAACCGATTGATTGATTTAATTAGAGGGCATTTAGGAGACTTCGATATTCATTTATAAGAATATCGAGGCCCCAAAAATTTATAGAACATTTTTGATGCTTTGACATCCACCTATAGGGATGTCAATAGGCCAGAGAATTTCTAAAAAATTCTCTGTACTTCAATATTCATTTATGAATATTGAACTTATAGCAAATAACTTCAATAACAAGATATAATATGGTTATTTGCTAGATAGGAAATGATATTGAAAATATACAAAAATTAATGTTATTTCCTATAATTTCAACTTTCAGATTTATCTAATTTATAGATTAATTACATGTTAATGTTAGCATTTTTTCTGATATATAATTTAAGTAGAACATCTGAATAATCAATCATATCTTATCTATTTAATCTCCTAGTTTTACACACATTACTAATATTTTAACCAATAAGAAATATTTACATTAATAATAACTAAAACTCTTATTTCCAGCGTAACAATCTTTTTAAACCAAAAAGAACTTTTGCTTAAGTGATAGATAATAATTTGGAAATTCCTGAAATTTTTATTATAGAAAAAAATATAATAAATCGTCTAGGATGTTATCTTAAAGAAAGAAATATTTCTTACACAAATATTGCCTTGATAACCAATGAACAATTAATTAAAAAGATTGGAGTACAAAACATTGGTTTGGATAAATTCGAAATAATTTTTGCAGAGTCTAATTCCATTGATGATGCAGAAAAAGTAATTTCTAAACTTGATGGCAAAGATCTTGTAATTGGAATGGGTGGTGGAAAAATACTAGATATTGGAAAATATGCTGCATTTAAAAAAGATATTAGATTTATTTCAATACCTACTGCATTAAGCCATGATGGAATCTATTCACCAATAACAGTAATCTCAATAAATAATAAAACAATTAGTTTTTGCACAAAAATTCCACTAGGAATTATAGTGGATATGAATATTTTAATGAATTGTCCTAAGGAACTTATAATCAGCGGGATAGGTGATATTGTTTCAAGCTATAGTGCTTTATATGACTGGAAATTATCTAATATAAAAACCAATGAAGCAATAAATGATATTTCAGTTTCAATGTCTCAAACTGCATTTGAATTAATTGAAAATATTTGTCAAAAAGATGTTGATGTTTATTCTGAAGATTTTTTAAAAATTTTAACAAAAGCCCTTATGCTAAGGGGAATGGCAATGAATATTGCAGGAAGTAGCAGGCCTTCAAGTGGTTCAGAACATCAATTTAGCCATGCAATTGACCAATTATTCAATAAAAATTCCCATGGATTTCAGGTTGGTGTTGGAACTATTATTTCAGCATTTATTCAAGGAAGAGATTATAATAAAATAAAACAAATTCTTATGAATGTAGGAGCTCCAACATCTATTCAAGAACTCGGTTTGACAATAGAACAGGCTTCAGATGCTTTAATTAAGGCTCCTGAAACAAGAAATAGATATACCATCTTAAATGAAACAAATATGTGCAAAGAAAATCTTACTAATTTATTGAAACAATTGTTTTAGTAACCTTTTTAAACCTATTCTCTTTAAGATTTTTATGACACACAAAGCAAAAGTAATACAGTTTAGAAGAAGTTTAAAAAGAATTCATGAAAAACATTTTATTCTTGATGTAGACGCAAAATCAAAAGAAGAAGCAAAGAAATTTGCAGGAAGAGAAGTAATTTGGAAAAGTCCTGCTGGAAAAGAAATAAAAGGAAAAATATCTGATTCTCATGGAAATAAAGGTCTTGTAAGAGCAATCTTTGAAAAAGGCCTTCCAGGACAAGCAAGAAACACCGAGGCTGAAGTAAAATGATGGAGGTAACTTATATATTTTTTAACAAGGGAAGGTGACTTGTTAGGAAACCGTAGGTTTCATACGAATGGTAATAGTAAGAAAAGCAAGAGCATATTCTAAAAGAAAGCCTTTAGCAAATACTAGGAAGTCTAAAAAACATCAGTTAAGTTATATTAAACAAGTTCCAACTCAAAAAATTGTAAAATTCTTCATGGGAGATCCATTAGGATTTGAACAAGGAAAATATCCAATTAAAATTACAATGTCAACAGAAGAAAATATTCAAATAAGAGATTTAGCACTTGAATCAGCAAGACAAGCAATTCATAAAGAAATGACAACCATATTTCAAAAATTTTATTATCTAAGCTGTAATTGTTTTCCCCATAATATTCTGAGAAACAACAGAGTTTTCTCAGGTGGAAGTAAAGGAGAAAGAATTCAGACAGGAATGTCAAAATCATTTGGAACTCCAGAGGGAAGAGCAGCTGTTTTAAGAAAAGGAAAACCTGTTTTCACTGCATATTTTGCAGGAGAAGATAAAATACCGGCTGTAAGAAAAATATTCAAAAGTGCATCGCCAAAGTTGCCATGCAAAACAAAAATAGTTTTTGAAATCCTAAAAAATAAAAAATAAAGAGTTCTGAAATAAATTATATTTCAAAATGGTAAATAAAAAACCAAATAAAGAAATAGATTGGATAGAAGTTGGCCTTATTGCTGCAATGGCGCTTTGTTTAACAACAGTATTGATTAATCGCTTTTCTTCAAGTCTAGAAAAAAAGTAGAAGAACAAAAACCAGCTCAAGTTCAACAATATACGCCACAATATAAAGGATACAGAAGCCCAGATAGATCATTAAGAGATAACTATAGGCATAATATTACAGACCTAAACTCCATAGGAATTAGTATTTTAATTTTCTTCTCTAAATTCACAATTATTATCTCTTGCACATTGTTCAGCATAACCTCTAGCACACCAATAAGATTTATCATGTATCCTATCTCTATGGGAAGTTATTCCAATCACAACATCATGATTAGGATCTAAAATTCTTGCACATTCCAGTTCAGTTCTTCTAACAAGCCAATGGCCATCAATTTCAGATTCAGGAGTATAAACAAGAGAAATAAGTCTACTTTCATTTCCATTTAGATGAGCTATAGAAAAAACAGGATTTCCTTGGTAATCTTCACTCCTTCTTTTAAATTGAATTACCATAATATACCCATTACCTATTTCTTTTTAAATACTTAGCTAAATCTTCAACACTTTTGCCTTCTAATCTAACATATTCTTTCTTACTCATTTTTCTCATTCTAATTTTTTTCTGAAGAACATGAACTCCAACATAAACCTTATTTGCAATATCAGATTTCATATTCTGCCTTGCATATTGAATTGTTTTTGTTAACATCCCATAGACCCAATCATTTTCCTCAAGCCAAACATGCCCCATTCCATTTTCATACCTATTTCTTGCCCTTAATTCTTCATCAGAACCAGCATTTGTATTCTGTATATTTTTTAAAATTCTTTCAGCCAAAATAGTCCTTGCTCTTGCCTCCTCATACCCAATATGACCTTCAATAGATTTCTTTTCCCAATGTTTAACATAATCTGCAAGACTCATAGTTCCAATGAAAAAATATAATTTATATACATGATTATATTCCAAAATAATCATTAATAAATCCTATCAATATACTACCTTGTCTCACTATTTTATATGATCAAATCAAAATTATTGCAGATATTCATAACCTTTATAAATACGAATTAACTATAATTTTTATGGTAGCAGGACTTGTAATTGGACTTATTATTGCAGCAATAATTTTAATTATCGCATTCATATTTATTTACTATTACAATAAATTTACAACCTTGGATAATAGGATAAATAATTCTTTATCTCAAATAGATGTTCAGTTAAAAAAAAGAGCAGATCTTATACCTGCTTTAATTAAAGTTGTCTCTGGCTATGCTAAACATGAAAAAAAGATTTTAATAGAAGTTACAGCTGCAAGAGCTTCATTACTAAAAGGTTCAGATATTTCGAAAAGAGTTAAAGCAGGTGATGCTTTAGAAGGAGCATTAGGAAGATTATTTGCAGTAGCTGAAAATTACCCCCAATTAAAAGCAAATGAAAATTTCCTTCATCTTCAAACAGAACTTTCAGCAATAGAAGATAAAGTTGCCTATTCAAGACAATATTACAATGATTCAATAATGGACTATGAAAACTCAACAGAACAATTTCCAGGAGTTTTCTTCTTTAATCTATATAAGTTTCAAAAAAAAGAATATTTAAAGATTCCAGAATCAAACAAGGAAATGCCCTCTATAAATTTTGAAGAATAGTAAAATAATAAATATCTTTTTCTATATTAAAAATCTCCAAGCATAAATATTATTAATTCCTAAAAAATGTGAACTAGAGAGCATTTAAACTAAATATTAGATTATTAACAATCATCCAACATCTAAACTCCCAATTTTTTTCTATACTTATACAATGCATTTCTAACACTGTATCTATCTCTTACATTATTACCAAGATGATAAACCCTATTAATCTCATCAGCAATTAATTGATAATCAGGTTTTCCTTTCATTCCCCCATCTTTAAAAGAATATTTATTAGATAAAGACATATTATAGGCATATTCTCTTTCAGCAAGTCTAGATCTGTCTGAAAAAGATTTTCTTCTAATCCAAGGAATTCTTCCTCGTCCTAAAACCCCTAGTAAAGATAATTCTTCCATTGTTAATTGTACTTTTCTAATTGCCATAAAATCTTTCAAATTAAATCATTTAAAAAGCTTTGGAAACACAGACCTTGTCTGAAATAAATTCTATAAAGGGCTTTTTATCTAAAATCACTAATTTTTATTTACTCACCCTCAACTAATGGGAGGAGAAAGAAAAATAAGACAATAATGTGTGCCTACATATTTTTTACATAAGCTACCAATAAATCATCAAATACCCAATATAACCATCAAATCCCCTAAATACTTAAAAATCTATTTTTCAATTAACTATCATGACATTTAAACTAGCTTACTGGCCTCTTTGCGCAGGAGGAGACGCAAGACCAACATTAGAAGATGGAACAACAAGAGCAAAAGGTGTAGCAATCCATTATATGCCCCAACTCAAGGAAATAGCAGACATTCTAGAGCAAAGTCATCCTATTGCAGTCTATATATCAGTTAATGAAAAAAGATTCCAGTTTGAAAAAGGAGATTTTCTTTATATTCCAAAACCAGACCACTTAGAAATAAGAGCAATCTCTACTCGTGAACTTTCACTGTTATCCTTTGATCTTTCACAATTATTAGTTCCAAAAGAATTTTCTCTTCCTTTTGATTTAGCTCAAGTAGTGGAAATATAATTCCTAATCAGATTTTGTTTCAGCAGATTTAGGTTTTATATTATACTTACCTCTAAGTATTTTTTCAGGTCTTTTTATTTCATATTCTTTTGCAATCCTTGCCATCTGACTTCTTGTTTTACCAAACTCTTTTCCAACCATCCTATGACTCCATCCACTTGCATATAATTCCTCTACTTTTTCTTTATCAGGCATTTCAGGATGTGCAAAAATATCTTTATTAGTCATTCTCGGAATATTCATTTTTATCATCATATTTTTTACTTGATTTCTTGAATATCCAAGTTCTTCTCCAAGATCTTCCAATTTCCTGCCTCTTTCTTCCTCTCCACCAAGCTGATGTTGATACATTATATACCAAGCAAGACTAGCATAACCTTGGCTTTGAATTCTTTCTTCCTGGTCTACCCAATATCTAAATGTTCTTGGCTGTTTGCTCTCAGCAACAATTTCTGAAAGTTGTTTTAGTTCAACATTATATAACTCTTCCAAAGTTCTTAATCTAGTCATGTTCCATTGCCTCTTGATTTGTATAATTGACTCAATATGCCTAAAGTATAATCTTGAACAGAATCAACCAATAGTTTAGGAACATAAGTATAAGTCCCTTGAGAACGGGTAATTGTTATTACATCAGGTTTTTTTAATCTTCTTATAAAATCAGCAGCTTGGCAAACTCTTTCTTCCCACCCGCCAATAGCATCATAACTTGCCCTTACACCATGCACTAGTCCACTGCAGCAAAATGCATCTAAATCAACATCTAAAATCATTGGTTTTAATTTATGAATTTCTTCAATACATTCAACAGGTTCTTCCATAGGATTTCTATCCCAACTTATCCATACACCTTCTAATTTCGCTTTGCAGTCATATCTAACTAATCTTTTTTCTTCATTTAAATGAGGATTTAGCCAATATATTTCAGATACAAATCCATAATAAAGAGCAGGACAAATAAAATCTGCAATAGATAAATTTTTATAAAAATCTATCTCTGGAGTTTCTATACCATTTACAAAAGGAGAACCCATATCGCTATGAGCATCAATATGCAATAACAAAGAATCTTTTAATTGCATCCAATATCTAAAATTTTCATTATGCTCCTGAGTAATAAAAGCAGAAATTCCGTTTATATCTAAAATATTATCAATTGATTGTGTGCTCATCTTCCACCCCCATAGATTTCAGCTAACTTTTCTAATGTATATGCCTGAACATCATCCACAAGTCCAGGAGGAACATATTGAAGATAATCTGCTTCTCCTTGAGAACGAGTTATTGTTATTACATCAGGTCTTTTCAATCCCCTAACTAACTCTGCTGTTTCATCTACTCTTTGTTCCCAACCATGATTAGGATGATGGAAATTTTGTGCATCATATCCTCTTTCAATGCAACAAAATCCATCTAAATCAATATCAAGTAAAAATGGATTTTGAGAAAGTCTGATTTGATCTTCATCAATTATCCTACGATAATCTTTAAATCTACACCATCCATTAACCCATTTTATATACCCCCCTCCAACAAAAGTTCTAAGTGAATCTTTATTAGAACCCATATCATAAAGATTTCTTGTTTTTTTCAATGGATTAAGCCAATAAATATTTGAAACAATTCCATAATGAACCGCAGCACAATTAAAATTTCCAATAGTTAATCTTCTATAATATTTTCCATCAATAACTTCTTGATAAGGAACATAATCTGAAAAATCATCATGAGCATCAATTCTAAACATGGTTGCATTTCTTAATTGCATCCAATATCTAAAATTCTCATTATGCATTTCAGTAACATAGGTTGGAATGGTTAATGCAGGTTGAGAAATCATTTTTTATCTCCTTCAACATGATGCGCACTTGTATTTTCAATTATAACTCCATAGACATTATTTTCAAAAAGAGTTCGCATAGCTGTAGACATTTCTTCAAGATTAAATTTTGCACAGATATAAACTCTTAAATTTGGAAATCTCCCATAGGCACGATTAAATTGATTATTAGTTAAATCAGGATGAACATGATCCTGAAGTAGAACATATTTAGGATTATCAACTCCATTTAATTTTTTTAACCTCTCTAAATCATCTCCTGCAACACCATCAATTCCCTCAATTCCAATTCTCCACAAATATTCTCTTGCCCTAGTTCTAAGGGTCAATCTTCCAGAATCATTGTGTCCAAGCAAAGCTACTAAAAAAGGTTCTTCTTGCCTGTTGATTATAGCATGAATAACTTGCCTTAATCCTGATTCAAAATCAGATATAACTAATTGTACCATTTTATACTCAAAAATACATCAATAATTTTCCTATTTAAACCTTACTATATGTAACCACTTAGTAGTTACTCAAATAAAAAATAAAATAGAAAAACCTTATAAATAAATAATTTTTAGATTAAATAGATATGTTTCAATGGCAAGCTCAAAACAGATTTGCGAAGAAATTCTAAAATTAGCAGACATTAAAATAAATGGTAATCGTCCCTGGGATGTTCAAGTTCATGATGATAGAACCTTTGATGAAATATTAAAAAAAGGCTCCCTAGGATTAGGAGAATCTTACATGAATGGCTGGTGGGATTGTAAGGAATTAGATGAATTTTTTAATAAAATATTAAGTGCAAAACTAGAGCAAAAATTAAAAGAAGTTTTTACCCTAAGCATTAAGGCTAAACTAGCAATAAATTTTCTTATTTCCAAGACACTAAATCTTCAAAGTATTTCAAGATCAAAAAAAGTAGCAGAAAGGCATTATAATTTAGGAAATGATTTCTATAAAAACATGTTAGACCCAGAATACATGCAATACACCTGCGGTTATTGGAAAAATGCTAAAAATCTTAATCAAGCTCAAATAGATAAATTAGACAGAGCATGCAGAAAAGCTAAACTTTCTAAAAATAAAAAACTCAAGGTTTTAGAATTAGGCAGTGGTTTTGGAGGATTTGGTAAATTCGCAGCTAAAAATCATAATTGTGAAATAACTTCCTATAATATTTCAACAGAGCAAGTAGCTCATTCAAGAGAAATAAATAAAAATCTACCTGTTAAAACAATAATTGACGATTATAGAAATGCAGAAAAAGAAAATAAACATCATTTTGATAGAGTTGTTTCTATTGGAATGATGGAACATGTTGGTAAAAAGAATTATAGAAATTTCATGAGATTAGCAGATTATTGTTTAAAGGATAAAGGAATTCTATATATACATACAATAGGTAATTTAAAATCTCAAGGAGGAACAGATCCATGGTTAAGCAAGTATATTTTCCCAGGAGGTTGTTTGCCATCTGCAGCAGATATTATAAGAGCAGCAGAAGGATATTTTTCAATAGAAGATTTTGAAAATATAGGACATTATTATGATCAAACATTAATGGCATGGTTTGCAAATTTTGAAAAAAACTGGCCCAGATTCAAAGACCAGTACAGAGAAAGATTTTACAGAATGTGGAAATATTATCTTCTTTCCTGTGCAGGAGCTTTTCGTTCAGGTCACATACAATTATTCCAATTTGTATTCTCCAAAGGAAATCTAGGAAAAGTTTATGAAGGTGTAAGATAAAAATTATTATTATTATTATTATTATTATTATTATTATTATTATTATTATTATTATTCAAGAAATGCAAAACTTAAAAACTCTAATTAACTATTTATCCTAATGAACAAACAATCCTATGAACAAAAAAAAGAAGCTTTATTAAAAGAATTTAAAAATAAAAAAGGAAAAGGCATTATTTCTATAAACAAAAATACCTCTAATTTATTTAGGTCAAGACAAAAAATAAAAAAACAAAGAATAAATGTAAGGAATTTTAATGAAGTAATATTCATAGATAAAGAAAACCTGACAGCAGAAGTAGAAGGAATGACTACTTTTGAAACTCTTGTTAATGAAACATTGAAATATAATCTTCTCCCCCCAGTTGTCCCACAATTAAAAATGATTACATTAGGCGGAGCTATTTCAGGAATAGGAATAGAGGCCTCTTCATTCAAATATGGTTTAGTTCATGAAACTGTTCTAGAAATGGAAGTTTTATTAGGTAATGGAAAAATTATCACCTGTACTCCTAAAAACAAATATAAGGATCTTTTTTTTAATCTACCAAACTCCTATGGAACACTAGGATACATATTAAAAGTCAAAATAAAATTAATAAAAGCAAGGAAATTTGTTGAAATAAATCATTTAAAATATAACAACCAAAAAGAATATTTTAAAGATATAAGTAATCTTTGTAAAAAAGACTATGACTTTATCGATGGAACAGTTTTCAATGAAAATGAAATGTACATAACTCTTGGAAAATTTATTGATAGTGCTCCTTATGCGGGAAATTACAAATATATGAACATATACTATAAATCTATAAGAAAAAACAAAGTAGACTACCTAACAACAAAGGATTTTATCTGGAGATGGGATCCTGATTGGTTCTGGACATCAAGATTATTTTTAATGCAGAACTTTATTCCAAGATTATTATTTGGAAAATTCATGCTTAATTCTAATGCTTATATAGCAATTAGAAGACTTAATGATAAATATAACCTAACTCAAAAATTTTCATTAATAAAGAATTTTTTCAAAAAAACAAAAAAATCAGAAGCAGTAGTTCAAGATGTAGGAATTCCAATTGAAAATTGTGTCCAATTTTTTGATTTTTTCAACAAAGAAATAAAAATAAAACCATTTTGGATATGTCCAACAAAATCCTATAATAAAAACACTTTTCCACTTTTTGATATAGACACAGAAAAATTATACATTGATTTTGGTTTCTGGGATTTTGTACAATCAGATAAACCTACTGGATATTACAATAAAAAAATAGAATTAATAGTGGAAAAATTAAAAGGTAAAAAATCACTATATTCAGAATCATTTTATAGAGAAAAAGAATTCTGGAGAATATACAATGGAAATATATACAAGAAATTAAAAGCCAAATACGATCCCAATCATGTTTTTCTAAATCTCTATGAAAAATGCGTTAAAAGGGCATAAATTAATGTTAAGTTCATCATAAATATCTCATTATTAATGTAATCTTACTCACCATCTTTTTGCATTAGTTAATAATCTAAAGAACACTCCGAGTATTATACAACTTAAAAGAAGTAATTTCAATACTATCAATGAGAATATCACAGCTTGCAGATATACTTATGAATATTTCCAAAACAAAAAACCCTAATAATTTAAATTAATCAATATATTATCAATCTAAACTTACTCATCATATTTTTACAATAATTACTAATAAGAATCTGTTTTTATCTATATCTTCTCAATAATCCTCTATCATTATCAAAAGAACAATGAGCTCTTCTTTTTGCAATATCCATTCTTAGAGTATATTTTGGAAGATGAACATCTATATCTTCATACTTAGCAGTTTCAACATCTATAAATGTCCCATCAGGAGCTGAAATTGTTCGATAATCAGATTGAATTTGAAAAATAACCCCTGAATGTCCACAAGTTTTAGCAATACTTACTTGAAAACTAGTCCAAGCAGTAGCAACACAGAAATCTTTCTGGCGTATTACTTCCATTACCCCAAACAATCTTTCTCCTTCTTCTTGTCCAAAAGAAGCAAGGCATTTTGTTCTTAAATCAGGTGATGTCATATTTTTTATTATAATAAATGATTTTTAAACTTTTCCAATAAAACCAATATTCACAATACTTAAAAATACCTTTTTCATAGATTAATTAGAAGTAACCTATAGTTAATATCCTAAAAATAAAGATGATAAGAATAATCACTCAATGATACTTAACTTTATTTTACATTAGTTAACAAATAATAAATCCTTAAAAAGCATAGAAAAAATGGTAAAAGATCAATCAAGAATTTCATTCTATAGCCAAATCTCCAGTAATAAGAGAAAATCAATATTCCTAATGATAGTTGTATTTATAGTCCTCATAACTCTTGGTGGAGTGATTGGATTTGCATTAGGTCCAGACTACTTTTTTTTAATTATGATTCTATCAACAGTTCTATCTATAATATATATTTGGCTAGGATTTTATTATTCAGATAAAATAGCACTGGCTTCTGTAAATGCACAGCCAGCAGAGATAAGTGAATATAAGCAGTTCCATGACATTGTAGAAGGCCTTACATTAGCATCAGGAATGCCAAAACCAAGACTCTACATAATGAAAGACCCAAATATAAATGCATTTGCATCAGGAAGAGATCCTAAAAATGCAGTAATCTGTGTAACAACAGGAGCACTTGAAAAATTAGATAAACAAGAATTAGAAGGAGTTTTAGCCCATGAGTTAAGCCATATTGCAAACTATGACATAAGATTTATGACACTTACAGCTGTTTTAGTGGGTATGGTTGCCATAATCTCACAAATCTTTCTCAGAAGTCTTTGGTTTAAAAATAATGATAGGGATGATAATAAAGGTGGAATATTTTTACTAATAATTGCAATAGCATTTGCAATCATAGCACCAATAGTTGTACAATTAGTACAATTAGCAATATCAAGAAAAAGAGAATATACAGCAGATGCTTCTGCAGTTAAGTTCATCCGTTCTCCAACAGGATTAATCAAAGCTCTAAGGAAGATAAAAGCAGATCATTCTCCACCATCAAAAGTTAACAAAGCAGTTGCCCCTTTATTCTTTGGAGACCCTTTTAAGAAAAATATGGATAGTTTAATGTCAACCCATCCACCTTTAAGTAAGAGAATAGAAATTCTTGAAAGAATGTAATTTTAAAAAGGATGTTTCCTCTGAAACATTGCATGTGAAACATAGCTTGCAACCTTATCATATTTATCAGCTAATTCAGGATTTCCAGGAACTAAAATAACCTGAGCACTTTCATGATAATGATTTACAGCACTTCTTTTCCTTGCACCAAATCTAAGATCACGAACAGCATTTTGTAAAACAGATTCAAGTGAAGCAATTTGATTAATATCTAGGTAATGCAAAGTAAAATCTCTTAGATCTGAAATAATTTCTTGAGGATTCATTTCAACCCTTTGTTTAGCATAACTTTTTAATGTTTCAAAATATTTTAAAGCAGCTTCTCTACATTCTTCAATTGTTAATTCTTTTTTATTAGTACTCATTTTATCTTAATATTTCAATTGATTTTTGCTTTTTAAGATTTATCAATCTCCAAACCATAGTAATGTCACACTACTAACAAATGACAAATATCATAAATGAAAAAATATTTTAAAAAATAGATTATACTCTCGACAACCGCAATGTATTTAAACTTCAAACACATAGAATAATTATGAAAATAAACAGGAATAGTGTTGCAGCGAGAACGCATTCGACTAAATGGAACTATAAACCAGTTTGTTTTTTTAAATCTAATATTTTTCTGGATTAAGTGCGATTAATTTTTTATTGCGCTTGAATCCGAATTTTTTATAATGTTAAAACACTTCAACACCCAACCTGAACCGCAAATTTTATGCGATGTTTGCAGCGAAGCAGTTTCTAATCCAATCTGCCCATCCTGCCTTACAAATGAAATAGAAGCCTGGGCAACACTATACCCTGACTTAATAAAAAATCTAATTCCAAGATTACGTCAATATCTTAATCAAGCAGATGATAGAATAGTCTTTGAAGCAACTCTTTGTTTAAAATGCAATGAAACAAGAGGAATTGTTTGTCCTTATTGCTTCACAGAATTTGTATTCAATGAACTTAAAAGAATGAAAGTAAATAAAATAATACTCAAAGAATTCCTTGAATTTTTCAATTTTGATTTTGATCATAATGGATATTCAAATGAAGAAAAATTAGGAGTTATTTGAAATAAGAAGAAAGAAAACTTAGGGGTTTTCTAAAAGAAATAGGAGGGAAAGGCTCAATGCAACTAACCCACACCAAGGCGTTGAAGAGCCCCCTTCATAATATAAACATAAAATATAAGGAGAAAAACAATAAACAATCAGTAATAAATAATAAAGAAAATGGGTATTATGAAATCTAACAAACTAAGATGTATATCTAACTTATCTTACACACATTACTAATAATAAATCTCGGAGAAAACAAGTAATGGTAATGGAACATTTAAGACAGTATAGCAAAAAACAATTAGAATCAAAATCCACAAGTGAATTAGAGTGGCATTACATGGATGCCTATAAAATAGCCCATAGTTCTGGAATGATTGAAAATGACTCAAGATTAAAAATGATAACTGGAATATTATTTGGAAGAAATGAATTAAGAGAAAAGTTAATTATTAAATGCCAAATCAAGCAAAGATTAGAAGAAGCAGTACGAAGAGAAGGATATGAAGAAGCAGCCACCTTTAGAGATATGTTAAAACATTATGAACAACACATCATGGGCTAATATATTAAAAATTGAATTAATATAAATCAAAAAATAACAATATGATAGGAATATGTCCACACTGTAAAATAAAACTAAAAGAAAAACCATTTTCAAATAGATTGACAAATGAAATCTTAGTAGTAATGAGTTACAGGCAAAAAATAGAATCCAAATCTAATTTAAAAGATTTAAAGGACCTAGGCTACTGTGAAGTATGCAATGCAACTTTAGATGACTTGAAAGAACAGAATATTATGGTATAGTTATTCTTGAAGTGACTGTATTTTATTATTATCTGGACTTGCTAAGCAAATAGATACTCCATTTCAGAATCAATTTCTCCAATTTCAATAACAGAGGGAATTGTTTGATCTTTTAATTCAATTGGCTCACCAAGATATATCATTTCTTCTTGATCATTAGGGGAGCCAATCGGAACTATTCCATTTTCAGTTGGTATAAAGATTGCTCCATCTTCATATTTGAAATAATATTTTTGAGCTTTGTATACATCTCCTATTGTAAATGGTTCTCCAGGTTTTTTTACTAAATACATAGCTCTTTGATATGGACTATAGATATCTTTTCCATTTACCGATATATCTTGCCCCCCATAAATACTTATTCCTAGGCTTCCTCTGTTTGTCTCAGTAAGTATAGTTGGAAGATTGCTTCCATCAAAGCCTTTAGAGTAAAGATAATTATAAAGTCTTGTTGTAAAATCATATGAATAGCAAGCATCAATAACAATATTTACACTAGCTAAAGACTCACCAGCTCTGGCTCTGGCAATCAAACTATCTCCAAGTTCAACATAACTTATTGCTTGAGGTACATGCATATCTGAAGAATAATCCTTACCCACTTGCCCCTCACCAAGCCATATATGATTATTTCCACCATGTCCATTAAACCATACTGTTGTGTCTCCTTTACTATATGCAAGTGCATCTAATACTAATCCCTTGGTTTCAGGACCTTTAAACCCTCTTAATGCTTCTTCTCCAACACCAGAGTCTCTTGCAAAATCAAACATAACATCTTCTTGAAAAGCATATTTACCTTCTTTAGTTTTTTCACTATTGGTTATTGCTAAAAAAACACTTGTATCAGGACTTAATATTTCTGTAGGTTTTGCAGAATTCCTATAAGAGATTATTTCCTCAACAGCATTCTTAATGTTTTCATTACTAAGACTTAATTCTTTTTGTTTAAGTCTTCTTTCTGCACTAAGACCAATATCCCA
>Ga0208958_1000747_pt1 | contig 37541 bp, 46 predicted proteins | sample RifOxyB1_FD_184032 | JGI IMG/M metagenome (GOLD analysis project Ga0208958, IMG submission 184032) | Soil microbial communities from Rifle, Colorado - Rifle Oxygen_injection B1 (SPAdes) | ecosystem: Environmental > Terrestrial > Deep subsurface > Rock core/Sediment | place: Rifle, Colorado...
AAAGGCCCGCGCCGTTTTATAATCCTGTTTATCTAAATATCTCATAAGATATTTAGATGTGATAGAGATTCTTAGCATTCATTACCAACTGTTCTCTCACCTTCTCCTCATCTTCCCTACGGATTTCCGCGATCTTTTTATACACCTCTTTAACCATCCAGGGTTCGCAGCGCTGGCCACGATACGGTACTGGCGCCACATACGGGCAGTCTGTTTCGCCATGGATCATATCAAGTGGAACATTACGCACCACCTCTTCATAATCTTTAGCAAAGGTAATCACGCCAGTGAAGGAAACTGAAAACCCAATATCTAAAAATCTTTTAGCCTGTTCATATGAACCGGCATAAAAATGTATGTTGCCGCGCACCTTAGCGTGGGATTTTAATATTTCGTAAGTATCGTCATAAACATTCCCCACTCCTGCATCGGCCTTAGCTGAAGCACTGTTGCCTTTGGCATCACGAGTGTGAATCATCAGTGGTAGATCAAGCTCGTTGGCCAACTCTATCTGTTCAATAAAAGCTTTCTCCTGTACCGGCTTGGTATCTTTCTCGAGACGGTAATAATCAAGGCCACATTCACCTATCGCAACTACCTTTTTATTCTTAGCTAAGTCGCGATAGTAATCCGCATCAAACTCCTCCCCGCGTGAGGTAAAGGCTTTCATATTTTCACCGAGCTCCTGCTCATCGTGATACGAAGAAGAGGTGTGAACCGGATGCAGGCCAATAATTGCGAAGCAATTATTGGCCTCGGAGGCAATCTCCACTGCTCGCTTGCTCGTATCAGCTTGTGTCCCGACATTTATCACAGCCACGCTTTCGTCCTCGCAACGCGAAAGCACCGCCTCAACATCGTCCTTAAAGGCGTTGATATTCAAATGCGCGTGCGTGTCGATATAGCGATAACTCATTGATCCAAACGACTAAATAGATTCTCGGGTTTCTTATTCGCCAAAACTGCGTCTTTAATAATGCGAGAAGTATTTGGCATAAGTGGCTCCAGATGAACAGCGATTGCCTGCAATCGCTCTACGCTTTTGGCAATTATTTCTACCGCCGCGCTCTTGTCAGTCTTCACAAGCTTGAAAGGTTCGGTCTTAGTGATCTCAGCATCTAAGTCTCCAATTTCACGCCAAATAAAATCCGCCGCCGCCTGCAAGTTGAAGGCGTCTATGGCAACCTTGTATTCCTCGGATAAAGCTACTTCACCTACTTCTACTGGCGCCAGCAGATGTGTCTCAGCCATTTTCATTACTCGCGCTACCAAGTTACCCAGACCATTTACCAAGTTGGCCGTGTACCACTCATCAAGTCGTTCCCAAGTAATATCAGAGTCATCAAATGGATGCACATGACGAAGAAGTAAGTAACGAGTCGCCTCGAGGCCGTATTTATCTACAACATCGAAAGGACTGATCACATTACCTAACGACTTACTCATCTTGTGACCGCCACTATTAATGAATCCGTGATAGAAAATAACATCGGTCGCCTTCACTCCAGCGCTCTTAAGCATCGCCTGCCACATTATCGACTGAAAGCGCACCTGGTCTTTACCTGCCAACTGCAAGGTTATGCCATCCTTCCAAAATTTTTCAAACTTACTTTCATCATTACTTCCCCAGCCGAGCGTGGAGATGTAATTGGTGAGTGCATCAAACCAAACATACATTACATGTTCCTCATCATCTGGTACTGATATCCCCCAATCCATTCGAGATTTTTGGCGTGAAATAGAAAAGTCTTCTAGTCCATTCTGGACAAATTTCAGCGCTTCCTCGCGGCGCCACTCTGGCACAATAACACCAGGTTTTGAAAGATACTCTGTTAAATAATTTTGGTAGTTGGAAAGCTTGAAGAAATAATTTTCTTCTGCCACTTCTTCAACTGGCTTCTTGTGAATCAAACAGCACTTGTTTTCATCCAGCTCGGACTCTTTGTAATAGACTTCGCAGCCAACACAATAAAGGCCAGTGTATTGCCGCTTTTCTATATCACCCTTTTCCTTGCATCTGCGCCACATTTCTTGCGCCGCCTTCATATGACCAGGATCGGTTGTTCGAATAAAGGCATCGTGCGATAAACCAAAAACATCTTTGTTGAGTTTTTCAAAACGTTCAGCGTAATGATCTACATACGCCTTCACATCTTGGCCGCTTTCCTTGGCTTTGTTGGCGATCTTTTGTCCATGCTCGTCGGTACCAGTATTGAAAAAAACATCATATCCCAAAAGTCTCCAGTAGCGCGCAATAGTATCCGCTTGGATAAATTCCAAAGCGTGCCCAAGGTGGGGGTCATCATTGACGTACGGTAGCGTGGTGGTGAGATAGCGCGCTTTCTTTTCTGCCATAATGAGCAAGGATAACACCGATTTTAGGCAAAAAAAAGCGGCGCCGATGGCACCACTTTCAAAATATTGGACTAAAGCCAACTAAGGCGTAGGGTATTTGTTCGCCTGATCTGATCAATGAAGAATGGTCTCATGTAGCGATACATCAGACTATTTTTCGGCGAGCGACAGTGAATTTCCAAATCCTTACTGAAAGCATACCTGATGATATCCCGAGCATAAACCGAAGACCCACTTCCGCCGACCCATAATGACAATATGTGGTCGAGAGTGCCATTGAAGAAGTCCTTGTGAACACGCTTAAACATCTCATCCGCACTTAGTCCAGAAGATTGGTATTCTTCCTCAAAGGAAGGTGACGTGACCATTGGAATAGGCTTCCACTCTTCCTTAAATGCTTCACAACACAAATCAAAGAGGCTGGCTTCTACCATCCAGTCTCCATCCTTTGACGGAACATAAAGCACGTAAACCGGCATGATTAACATGGCCGTTCTCCTTTCCTTATGTGTGCCTCTGGACGAAAATATACTACTATCGCAAAGCCGCGACAAGCTCGGAGATAGCTACCCGAGTCTGCTCTCCAGTATCACGATCACGGATGGTGACAGTATCTAGAAGCGCTGGAGTCTCTCCCAGAGTATCGAAGTCGATCACTACACAGTACGGCGTGCCGATTTCATCCTGGCGGCGGTAGCGCTTACCAATGTTGCCATTATCGTCCCAAGCAATATTTCCAAATTCTTTCTTAAGCATCAAGAATACTTCCCTCGCCCTCTCTACCAACTCCGGCTTATTCTTAAGAAGTGGAGAGACTGCGACACGGTATGGAGCAAGATGAACCGGCAACTTCAAATAAGTTCGTACATCACCGCTCATTTCATCTTCTGTATAAGCTTCAGAAAAAACGGCTGTGATAGCGCGACCAAGACCAAAAGATGGTTCTAGCACATGTGGGATGAAGCGTGTACCATCCGGCTCAATGTATTCAAGAGAAGCACCACTTGCTTCCTGATGACTCTTGAGATCATGATCGGTACGATAGGCAAAGCCAGAGAGTTCATCGAAACCTTTGCCCGGATAATTATATTCGAAGTCCGTGGTGCGCTTAGAGTAGTGTGCTAAATCATTTTCTGGCACTTCAAATTCGCGAATGTTCTCGCGTGATAGGCCAAGTCGATCAAACCACTTCCAGATGTATTCTCGCCATGCTTCAAATTGCTGCTCCCACTCGCCTTCTTTCACGAAGTACTCAATCTCCATTTGTTCAAACTCTCGCACACGGAAAAGAAAATCCCGGGGCGCGATTTCATTGCGAAAGGCCTTACCGACTTGCGCAATACCAAAAGGTATCTTCGGGCTCATTGTATCTACGACATTTTTAAAATTCACAAAGATACCCTGTGCTGTCTCTGGTCGAAGGTAGGATTTTATAGTACCCTCAGCTCCCACCTTCGTTTCAAACATAAGATTGAAGTTTCGTACCTCTCCAAGCGCACCCCCACAATCCGGACAAGTAGTCGCGTCACTAAGATGGTCGGCCCGAAAACGATGGTGGCATTTGGTGCACTCCGTTATTGGATCAGAAAAACCAGCGCCAGTGTGTCCACTAGCTTCCCAAACCTTTTCATTCATCAAAATCGAGGCGTTGATGCCGTACATATCTTCGCGGTCAGTCACAAACATCTTCCACCACTCACGCAAGATATTGTCACGAAGCATCACGCCAAGCGGACCATAGTCCCAAGTACCAGCCAAGCCTCCGTATATTTCACTGCCTTGAAATATGAAACCGCGGCGCTTACAAAGTGACACTATCTTCTCCATCTTGTTATCTATATCTGCCATGCTGATGTTTGTGATTTTTAATTGGCTTGTACCACTCCACTCCTTCTCTCGTCGCCGATTTCGCTGGTAACTGCGCCAGACGTGGACCGGAGTACCGTGCCGGTAAAGCTATCATCAGCGCTTAGATACGAGTCACCAATGATATCGGGAGTTCTATCAATTTGCGAGGCACTTGGCAAGAAGGACACCTGGAATGTACCATCGATGTCTTGCCCCGACTGGATAGACCCTGCCTTCCACTCAACGATACGACTAGTTGGATTATAGTTCCATTGTCCAGAACCGCTAGTCACTCCAGTCCACGTGATATAAGCCGGCAGGCTAGTTGTCAGGGTGACGTTAGATAGGTTATTGGCAGAACCCTGAGCCTTCCATGCGATCGTATAATTGGTTGATTGACCAACCACTGGTGGCACTGGACCTCCGTCACTACTAGAGCGAGTGGCGGCTACCAGTATCGATGGCCTGCTTTCCACCTTAATCGTGCGACTGATCGTGCCAGAGATCTCCTCACGAGCACCACTTTCTGATACACGCCGACCTGTGACTTTCACAGCAAAAGTGACGTTTGGTGTTTGCAAACCATCTGTCTGTGGAAATAAAGTAAAATTCAAACGAACATTTCCATCAGGACCAATTTCGGTCAAAGCATCGTCCGTACTACTTTCCCAACGAATAGTATGTCTGGAGGAATCGTAATATCCCCCGACTGGCCTAACTTCTGTATCGGATAGCGCGTTGCCAGACAAAGCGACTTCGACGACTGTATCATAAACGGAATTTTCAAGCGTGTTCTTGAGATCGAGAGCAACGTTTGTTTGCATTCCAGGAGGAACACTGACTGTCTTCTCTCTTTTTCCATCCACAGTTACATCGACTGCCAAGAAAGGCTGCTCTAATACAAACTCCGTTTGGGCAACAGCAAGGATAGAGGCCAAAGTGTTGGCGTCACGAGTACCGGCAACACCGGCGGCAAATTTAATGACTCGTTTCTCTGACTCGGTACCAATGACTATACCCGTGAGTTTAATTGTGGCTTTACCTTCTGGTGGTAGATCACTAATTTTCCAAATGTTTCGACCACTATACGGCGCGGGATCAGAACGAGAATAGTCAAAACCAGAAGGATATTCTGCTTTAATTAACAGGTCCTTAAGTGGCATCGGTGAGTTTGAAACCACTTCTATTGTAATGGTCGTCTCCTGTCCTGACGATATTGTTTTTTCAGCGTCTATATTTAGAACTACTGGAGCACTACCTATTTTAAATTTAAAAGGAGCGGCCTCTTTGAAGAAAGTAGCGTTACTACCTTTCATTCGATATTCGATGGAGGCGTGAATCTCAGACTCTTGGTTTTCTTCACCAAAAGCGCGTACCTGAAATGTTTGATTGAGAACTTCACCTGGAGCCATAATCGGCAGAGGAAAACGCTCAGAAAAGAGCTCTTTACTCTCGTCATCGGCAGAACGGGTACCTGGTGGATATTCCAATATCAAAGTGGCTGATTCTACCGGCACGTTATTTCGATTGGCAATGCCGAGCTGAAGAGACAATACTTCGCCGCCTCCCACCGTGAACGGCCCAGTGACTGAAAGTTCTATGTTTTCACCACTTACATTATTACGACCCAGTAGAAGATAAACACTTGAAGCAATAAGAGATATTACAAAAAATCCTAGAGCAAGGAGCAATAGACGCACACGCCAACGACGTGAAACCGGTGGCGTAATTAATGAAGAGGAATCAGACTTAATAGGTGTCCTCTTGGCGGTAGCTAGAGGGGCTCCGTGTGGTGGAGGTATGTCAAATTCTTGGACAACGCCAATGGCATTTGTCCGATCAGAGTCTAGCTTTACGCGTGGACTAGCTTTCTGTTCTTCGCCACGAGCGTAAAGACGCTCGCGAAGAGCGTCTAATTTTTCACTGGAACGCTTGTCCGACATCAGATCATTATAACATCACAAGTGACTAGCTTGTTTTGCTTTTTCAATGGCTAGACCGGCTGTTTTTGGCAAAGTCGGCAGAGTCCACCACTCTTTGGTGGTGATGTAGTTTTCTAACTCAGGAGTAACCGCGATGTAACCAAGTGTATGAAGTAATCGAAGGCTGAAAATTTCTACCAAATCAGATTGATTAGCCGACTCTTCTTTTGCTCTTTTTAGTGCCGCTTTGGTGTCTTCAAAGAGAGTCCCGTGAACTATTTCACCGTGCAAAAATTGACGCAAGAGACGCACGATTGCAGCGACGGCGGCACGTGCTAAGCGCGTGCCGCTTTGCGTGTCATCGAAGTAGTTGAGTTCGCCTTCCGCACTTCCGATACGCCAACCACCTTTGCCGCGCACCAAAGAAACTCTAATAAGGGAAAAATCCTGCAAAGCGTAACGCTGACGCGACCTCTCCTCGCGCACACTGCGTGCAGTCGCCCACAACATTCCCGCATCTCTGGTAAAGAGCAGGAAAGATTTGTCCGAGGTATTATTCGCCCGCGAGCCGCAGACAATCGCTTCGGTAGTGTAGATCTTGTGAGACACCCCTGAAGTTTAAAGTGGAAAGCCAAATGTGGAAAGGGGCGCAGCCTTCGGCCGCGCCCCTTTCCACAAACCCTCCTGCGCCCCTAACGTTTGATCTCCACAATAAAGGAGTATTCACCCGCTTTTATTTCCTCACCTCCAGCTTCGCCAAAGGAAACGGCATCAGCGCCAGTCACGCGCTTAATCTCGCTTTCGAAGGTTCGCAATATTGTCTCCCCTCCCTCTGATGTCTTCACAACTAGAGCAATACGATCGCTCGGCTCCAAACCTTGCGTCTTGCGCATCTCCTGCACGGCACGAATGAAGTCACGAGCATCCCCTTCCATCTTTAATTCTGGAGTGATCTCTGTATCAAGAATTGCGCGTTCAGAAATACTCGCATCCCCTACTACTTCTTTTACATTCACTTCGTCGGCAACAATGCTGGCGTACTCCGGCTCCAGCTCAATGTTGATGGTTAGTTTCGGTAATGGCTGGCGCACTTTTACACCGGCACGAGTACGCGCTTCAAGTGCCAAGGTTACAAACTCCCGCACCAAACTCATTTCACCTATCACTACGGGATCAACCGCCACGACTTCTGGCCAGCGCGACAAATGCACACTTTCTTCATCTTTGTCTTCTTTCACTCTACCCCAAAGATAATCGGCATAGAAAGGCATAGAAGGAGCCATTACTTGCGCCAGAGTTTTGAGCACGAAGCGTAAGGTCGCCAGTGCGAGTTTTTTATCGGCCGCATCTTCGCCCTTCAGGCGATCTCTACTTCGACGCAAGTACCAGACCGACAAGTCGTCGATAAAGTCAGTGACGGGACGTGTAGCCTTATCCAACTCATAGTTTTTAAAACCCTCCGTCGCTTCGCCGATGAGTTGATTTAATCTGGAGATAATCCAACGATCCAGTACGTTACTTGATTCTCCGTTAGATTGCGTACCATCAGCAAACATTTCGTACATCGAAAGTACGTTATGGAGACGTCCAAGATTTTTGCGCACTTGCTCAGTGACTTCTTTCTCTGAAAAGTTTAGGTCTTCTGCGCGCATTATCGACGCTGATAGTAAGTAATAACGCACAGCATCAGCACCCACTCTGTCCACCAACTCCATTGGATCTGGGTAATTGCGAAGAGATTTGGACATCTTGCGACCATCCTCTGCCAAGACCAATCCGTTTACTATTACGTTCTTGTAAGGAGAACGTCCGAACAACGCCGTACCAAGCACTATAAGTGAATAAAACCAGCCTCGGGTTTGATCAAGTCCTTCGGCAATAAAATCTGCCGGGAACAACTGCTTGAAATTATCACTATTTTCAAAAGGATAATGATGTTGACCATACGGCATGGAGCCGCTTTCAAACCAACAATCAAACACGTCCTTCACTCGCTCAAGCTTCGTACCATCTTCATCATAGACTTCGAAGTCGTCTATATATGGCCTATGGTAATCGAGTTGATAGAAATCATTGTGTGGCAACGGAGTAAACGGTAGCTTGATATATTCGGCATTCCCCAAATAACCTTCCTTCCGAACCGCGATCGCACGCTTCATATCCGCCCCCTCCGATGCTGAGCGCAGTGCAAAAGTTGAAGCGGCATGTCCGACAATTAATATGTTTTTGCCCTGATATTTTTTGTCGATTTCATAGAGAAATTCACCGACTCGCTTTTGTACATCAAAGCGATTTTCAACACCATCGATGTGTTTGGTGAACTTCTCTTCATAAGTGGCGTAAAGAGCCTCGTATTCATCCCAAGTCTTGCCCTCTAATTCTTCACCGGTCTGAATCTCCACCAAACGTTCGTCTAGAACGACATTCTCTTGGCCAATTCCCAGTGCTTCAGCTAGAAGCAGCGCCGTATCACGAGTACGTTCCATTCCTGAGTGGAATATGACGTCGATCTTTTCAGCACGAAGCTTCTCTGCTACTTCTTTGCACTGCTCTCTACCCTTTTCTGTTAGTGGGTTCGTGCCTTTTTCTATGGAGTTAATAAAACCGCCTTGATTACTCTTTGCCTCCCCGTGTCGCATCAAAAAGTAAGCGTTGTTGCTCTTCTTAGAATGTTCAGTTAATTCTGCTAGTGAACCAAAGACCTTGTATTCTTTCGTTTCTTTATTACGCCAAATCGGTAACGGCGCTCCCCAATAACGCTGACGGCTGATCGCCCAGTCGCGCGCTCCTTCAAGCCACTTACCAAAACGATTATCGCCCACGTGTGATGGCACCCAATGGACTTTATTATTTTCTTCTACCAACTTATCTTTGATGTCAGTCACCCGCACAAACCAAGAATTAGTAGCGTAGTTTAGAAGTGGTGTATCACAACGCCAACAGTGCGGATAGCTGTGAGTGATGTTTTCCTTCTTGAATAGCACTCCTTTCGTAGAGAGCGCGCGCACCACTTCAATATCAGCATCAAGATGTGTGATCTCAGCCGCTTCATCATCTTTTGGTTTTACTAAACGACACTCAAAGTCGGTAACAAAATCCATAAAGTGACCACTCTCATCGACGTGATGCGCAATTGGAATATTGTGCTCCTTGGCGAGATTCATATCTTCCTCACCGTAAGCGGGAGCAAGGTGTACCGCACCAGTGCCTTCACTACCTACTTCCACATAATCGGCGTGATATATCTTCCAGGCATTTTCCTTCCCTGCCACTTCTTTTTTTTGCCAAAAATCAAAAGGTGGATTGTATGATCTGCCGACAAGTTTCTCACCTTTAAATTCTTCCACTATCTCGTACTCTTCTGTACCGAGCTGAGACAATCTCTCTTTCGCCAAAACGACAAATTCATCACCAATTTTAACCTTGGCATAAACCACATCTTTATGGACGGCCGCGGCGAAGTTGCCTGGTAGTGTCCACGGCGTAGTAGTCCAGACCAGTAGCGAAGTATTTTCTTCGTCGAGGAGACGGAGCTTAACGGTAACTGCGATGTCCTTAATATCTTTGTAACCTTGATTGACCTCGAAGTTGGATAGCGTAGTGCCACAACGAGGACAAAGATGCATTGATTTAAATCCTTCGTAAACCAAGCCTTTGTTGTTGAGCTCGCTGAATACCCACCAAACGCTCTCCGTGTAAGTAGAGTCCATGGTGCGATAATCATTCTCCATATCAGCGAAGCGACCGAGGCGCGGAATGATTCGCTTCCAATCATCACGATATTCGAGCACGGCTTCACGAGCCGCTTCATTGAAGTTCTTTACACCATAATCTTCAATGTCTCGCTTAGTAGCAAGACCGAGCTTCTTTTCGATCAGGTTTTCAAGTGGTAAACCGTGACAGTCCCAACCCCACTTGCGTGGTACACGATAACCGTTCATTGTCCAAAAGCGTGGAATGGCGTCTTTGATAGTACCGGCCAAAATATGTCCGTAGTGTGGTAAACCGGTTGCAAATGGTGGACCGTCGTAAAAAACATAGTCTCCATTAGGAGCGTCTTTCCCCAGCGTTTTGTTAAAAATATCGCGCTCGTTCCAGAAGGCTAGAATTTCCTCCTCCCTTTCCGCGATTTCGCTTTTTTGTTGGACAGCCTCCGGCTGTCCAACAGCCCTATTTTTATTCAAATCTTCTTTTTTCATAATTGTCTTGGTAAATCAGACCAATAAATGCAGCGTATCAGGCCGCATTTGCCATACTATCATTTCCCTCGATTTTGCAAAGAAAAACCATGACAAGAATTATTTGCCATGGCCTAAATCTCCCTCTTTGGAGGGTCTGAATTCCTCCGCTACTGGAGGAGTTGATTTTGTTGACCAAGGGTCTTCGAAGACCCTGTTGTCAAAAGAACTTTTGTTTGAACGAGCGTTGAACGGGTCGTAAAATTCCGTCTCGCTCGACACCTTTTTTACTTCCTTGGGTTCGTCCATCATAAGAACTCCTGCGTTGTCTTCGTTTTGCAACTTCGCTTACAGAGGAAAAGTTGCGGACAGGTACTTTAGCAGATATAAAAATTAAGACAACGACACCCCTTCTTTAATCAATAAGCTCTTCTTACTCTTACCTCGCAAACCGTTGTATCCACCAAGACCACTCCTCGCGACTACGCGATGACAAGGAACACGTTTATCTTTATTTTGTTTCATTAAGGCACCAACGGCGCGGGCGGCCTGCGGGCTGCCCGCCGCTTTTGCAACCTCACCATAAGTCATCGTCTGTCCTTTCGGGATTGACTTCACTACCGCCAAAACTTTGGCCTTAAAAATTTCCTTCAAGACCGGGCAATTCTTGTCGTGTGGCGCCGGTAAGTACCCAATACTCTGCAAAAACTCTTTCATTATTTCTCCACCAACAAATTTGAAACCCTGTTTCTTAAAAAACTTCACCCACTCTTTTTCATTCTCTAGTCCAATCGATTGGACCACTAGCCAGTTGGCAAAAGAAGTGTGCGCCTTTTGAATTTCTTTGATGACCTTAGCGTTATTGATTACCGCCTCGATCTTGAGTCGGTTGCGCACAATCCCTTCGTCTTTCAAAAGACGTTCGATGTCTCTTTTGCTAAACCGTGCTACTTTTTCTATATCAAAGTTTCCAAAGGCTTTATTAAAGCCCTCTCTTTTCTTAAGCATCAGATCCCACGATAATCCAGCCTGATTAATTTCAAGCGCCAATCTTTCCAAAAGGAGGTTATCGTCACTTACCGGAAAACCGTACTCATCATCGTGGTAGTGCTGGTGTAGTTTATTTGTCTTCGAGAATTCGCAATACGACATGAAATCACATCTTTTCCGGAGCCTTGATGGCTAGGAGCCACAAACCATTCTTAATCGTCTGTTTTACCGAAGAAGCGACGAGGGCCTTATACGGAGCATACTGATCAGTCGCATCAGCAATACGTTCGTTGGCATAAAAAGTATTGAAGGCTGAAGCCAACTCAATAAGGAAAGTGGCAACACGATGTGGTTCACGTTCTTCAAAAGCCTCTTCAACCACCTCCTGGAAACGATAGAGGATTTTTTCTACTTCGTAAGGAGTGTCGGGGATTGCATCTCCGTGCAATCCTGCTACCACACCAGCGTCTGCCGCTTTCGCCAACACTGACGTGATGCGTGCATGGGTGTATTGAAGATACGGACCAGAAGCACCCTCAAAAGATAGCGCCTGCTCTTTATTAAAAATACTGTCCTGATAAATACTACTCTTGAGCGTCGCATATTTAATAGCCCCAATTGCTATATCGCGAGACAAATCTCGATTGCTTTCAGTAACACCCGATTCTTTCATTTTTTCTTCGGCAGCATCAGTGATCTCATCAATGAAGTCAGCTGCGGAAATAACATCCCCAGTACGTGAAGACATTTTTCCTGTCGAGAGACGTATCATTCCGTGTCCGATATGTTCGGTCTTTTCTGCTAATTCTGGGTAAACAAAAGACATTGCTTTGAGTAGCACTTTGAAGTATTCGTTTATTTCCTTAGCAGTGGAAATAACCGAGTGATCATAAGAAATGTAATCTTCCTTGAGTTTAGCGAGAGCCAGCTCTTTCGCTTCGTAGGTCGGCAAACCTTCAGAGTTTAGAAACACACGGGAATGCAGACCGTAGTCTTCTCCTTTAAAAATCCGTGCTCCATCGCTTTCTTTAAAGACTTCCGGATTATTCACCACCAGTTCTTTGCCCTTCGGTGCCGCCTCACTTTCAAAGAAGTAATGATCAAACTTAGTGTCCACCATTTTGTAAATAGTCTCAAAATAATCCAGTGAAATTTGGCGGCCACGATCGTAAAGCGCGTTGATTTCTTCATCGCTTCTTTCGTACACCGCTTTGTTGATGGATTTGATTTCCGCCGCCGCCGCTTCGTCTTCTTTATTAGCAGTAGCGCCAAGTGCGTAAGCGCGACCTAAATCCTTAGAAGTAAAATCAGTGTCAGCAGTCAAGCCGAGTTGCTTCATTCCGTAAATGGCACACGCGACATGCAATCCGACATCGCCCTGATAATTCACCCGTTTAACGTCCGCACCCTGTGCCATAAAAAGCCGCGCGATTGACTCACCGACGGCGTTGGTGAAAAGATGTCCAATATGAAATTCTTTGAATGGATTAGGGTCGGTATATTCAACTAATACGGTCTTGCCTTGCCAATGATCGTTGTTCCCCCAACTATCGCCGAGAGACACCGCGCGGGCCACTTCCTGCGCAAAGAAATCGCGCGATAAATGGAAATTGATGAAGCCAGGGCCAGCCACTTCAATCCGATCAACATATTCGATCTGGCCTTCAAGCGCCACGGCAATTTGCTCCGCAAATTGCCGTGGCGCTTTCCCTGCCACGTTCCCCGCCACCATCGCTACGTTAGTGGCATAGTCGCCATGCGCCAATTCGCTCGGATGCTCCACAGCAAAAGCCGCTGGGGGCAACCCCATTTCCTGCAAAGCTTCCTCAATAGCTGCCCTGATCACATCCTGCATAGCCACCACTATACCAGAATCAATCGACCCGCGTCACCAGCCCTGCTGGAGAGGTCGAGGTGTCTATGTTGAACTTCTCGCGGCCAAGTATTTGTCCTCTGGCTGTCTCCACAGTACAGCGCCATTCCCCCTCTTTAAAATTGCCGACCTGCGTATAACCGCGCCAGCCATCAGACCGCCCACCATGAATAGGATAGTTTACCCGAGCGTGCGTTACCCATTCACCCTTCGTCTCATCGTAATATTCCCAGCGGTGATAAATATCGGTAGAGAGACGGGTTGGTGCAAAGACGCGCGCAAAGCAAAACACATTACCACCAGATTCCGGATGGAACACCGTGTCGGAACGTTTCCACGGCTGCCACCACTCACCTTCCTCGTATTTCAATTGATACTCGCCATTCTCAAACCGGACGACCGAGTGATAAATGCCTATTTCTTGAATCGAAAGCGGGATCGGCGGAATAATATTTAAGAAGTAAAGAAAATTCAAAACAGCAAAAATCGTACCGACCGAAAAGACAATAACGCGCATCTGCATTGCCAAAAAATTAGGGATGATCAAACGGAGCAATCCCAAAAATAAGTACATGATGATCAGGGCCAACAAACCGCTTAGGACAAAGATCCATGCCCCCATCCGACCAAGCAATACCGGCACAACCAGTACAACGTATGAAAAAAGCCCAACAAAAAACATTGAAAGGGTCAACACTAAACGACCGGAGCGATCACGCACCGTTTCGTTGAGATAGATAATGGTGGCGATAATAAGTAGGAATGGCCAACTGTCTATCAGCGAAGCACTTCGACCATAGAAGATAAGCATTCCAGAGAGCAAGCCACCGAAGGCGTACTGCATCGCGACCGGTGCATAAGTACGCAAAGGTCGATTGGAGTCTTCTGGCAACTTGCCGGCCGTAGAAGCATAAAGAAGCAGAATACTAATCATCGCCAGTGTCACATAAAAAAGCAGGACGAGATTATCGACGAGATTATCGACTTGGTTTAAAAGTAGAAAGTCGGTAACGAAACCGCCCACGAACGCGATGGTGAGCCAGTGTCGCCGCAAGTGATGCGCGGTGCGAGAATTTTGCAACGTCTTAAGACTATTGTTCATAAATGGATTGTAACATCTGGAAATACTAAGAGGCGCATCCTTTGGATGCGCCTCATGCAAATTCACCCTGCTCTTTCCTTAGCTTTTTGGTCGAGCTTGGCTAACTCGATCCTTTCGGCCGTAGCGACAATCCCTTGAGACGCTTCATCACCCTTCCGAGCCTGTTCTCGGTGATAGGTAAGGAATTCATCCAGATTCTTAAAGCCCGGATAAACATACTGTGTTTGCATCTTTCATGCTCCCTTGTTACTGCGGCAAATACTAATGACTAGAGCGACCGATGTCAACCCTTTAGACAAAACTATCTGGAATCGGAAACTTCTCACACATTGTCCGCACCTCCTCACGAAGTGTCTGTTTCTTAGAAACATCATCCTTGTTGCGTAAGGTCTCGATCATTATTTCAGCCAGTCTGGTCGCTTCCACTTCTTTCATTTTGCGAGTCGTCATGGCCGGTGTGCCAAAGCGAATACCAGATGGATCCATCGCCGTGCGCGGCTCATCGGCGATCATATTCTTATTAAGTGTGACACCCACCTCATCAAGCACTGTCTCCGCTTCTTTACCGGTCACGCCCAAGCTACCGAAGACATCTGCCAAGATAAGATGGTTTGATGTTCCGCCACCGAGCATACGTACACCCTCACGATGAAAGACCGCTTCCATTGCTTTTGCATTCTTCAAAATCTGCTGCGCATAGTCTTGAAACGCAGGTGTGAGCGCTTCACCAAAACACACAGCCTTGGCAGCCACCACATTCATATGCGGACCGCCTTGAAGACCTGGAAATACTGCTTTGTTTATTTTGGTCGCGATCTCCTCACTGGCACGAGTGAGGATCATACCGCCGCGCGGGCCGCGCAGTGTTTTGTGAGTTGTTGTGGTAATCACATCAAAACCATCATCAAAAGGATTGCGCGCTGCTTTGCCGGCAATCAGTCCCGCGATGTGCGCCATGTCAGCGACAGTGTATGCACCCACTTCCTTAGCGATCTCAACAAATTTGGCGTAGTCGAGCTCGCGACTATAAGCAGAGAACCCGGCCAAAATAATCTTTGGCTTGTGTTCAAGCGCAACCCGACGCAATTCATCATAATCAATCTCGCCAGTGTCCGGATCTTTCATCTTGTATCGAACAAAGTTGAAAACTTTGTTGATCGAAGTGGTCGGATGACCATGTGTTAAGTGTCCGCCATGACCCAAGTCCATACCGAGCACCGTGTCGCCCGGCTCCATTAGAGCAAAGTACATCGCAACGTTAGCCGGAGCACCAGAGAGCGACTGCACGTTGGCAAACTGACAATTAAAAAGTTGCTTGGCACGCTCGATCGCGATCGTCTCTACCACGTCAGTAAATTCCTGTCCGCCATAGTAGCGCTTGCCAGGATAGCCTTCTGAATATTTATTGGTGAAGCAGGAGCCGTTCGCTTCACGAACTGCTCGCGACACATAGTTCTCACTTGGAATTAGTTCAATCCCACTTGCCTCTCGCTTCTCCTCTCCTTCAATCGCGTTAAAAATTTCTTCGTCCTGCTTCTTGATGTAGTCGTACATAGTTAAAAATCATTACTTTCTGATAACTCCTGTTTTTTAACTACGTCAGATCATATCGGTTAATTATACCCCCGTGATAATAATTACGAATGCAGGTCTTTGTTATACCCTCCGGCCACAGTGAGCTCCGCCTTTATGGCGTCGTGTGACTGGTAGTCGATCAACTCTACGTGTGCTGGGCGAAAGTTATCGAGCGAGGTCGCCTCATCACTAATCTTCACCTGCGGGAACGGCAATGGCTCGCGAGTAAGTTGCTCTTTGGCTTGCTCGATATGGTTTTCGTAAATATGCACATCACCGAAAGTATGGATGAATTCGCCTGGTTCACGGCCGAGGATCTTGGCGATCACCATTGTAAGCAAAGCATAGCTACCGATATTGAACGGCACGCCGAGAAAAATATCGGCCGAACGCTGGTAGAGATGAAGACACACTTTGCCGTGCTTAATATTGACCTGATACATATTGTGACAAATCGGAAAACGCGCGGCCGCTCCTGGTGCCGCCATTGCGTACATATATTCCGGATTCCAACTATTTACTAGCGTGTTGTGCGCATCAGGATCCTTGGTAAGCTCACTAATCACCCAGCCGAGCTGATCTACTTCCCTGCCATCACGAGCTTGCCAACGGCGCCAATGCTCTCCATAAATATGTGGCAACTCGCCGTGTGCTTTTGCAAATTCTTCATCACTTCCAATCTTTGCGATAAATTCCTCTTTCGTTAGCGCAGGCATTTCACCCTTCTCTACTTTCTCATTGTAAATCTTGTATGGATAGTCGTCCCAAATGTGCACATTGTTATCTACCAAATATTTGATATTGCTCTGGCCAGACATAAACCAGTAAAGCTCTTGGAGCACACCTTTCCAATAAACCTTCTTGGTGGTTAGAAGCGGCAATCCGGCAGAGAGGTCAAAACGCATCTGCTCACCGAACAAACTATAAGTAACAACGCCCGTCCCTTTATCGACTTGCTTGTCGCCAGAGTCGATCAACTTCTGCATCAATTTTAGATATTGATATTCGGGGTGATTGTTGTTATTCATATTATTTCTTTTTAGTTTTTGGCTTCTTTCTCGCTAGTGGGCCGGTCTTTGGTGGTAAGTAAGAAGCGAAGTTGTTGTGATTGTAACGTCCGGTCTGCTGATAGCTTTTCTTGGTATGAGAAGAAAGTGTAGAGAAAGTAAGCTGGGCGATCTCCATTCCAGGACGCAGCACTATCGGCACATTGTTTAGATTACAAAGCTCGAGTGCGATATTGAGAAAGTGACCCGGATTCACGATACTGGCAGAGTTGTGCACAATAAGACCAATTCTCGCCAAACTCGACTTACCATTCACTTCGATCAAATATTGCTCGCTACCAAACTTCTCTTTAGAATAACCCAGAATAGAAACTCCGGGGTGAAGCACAAACTCTTCTCCGTCCGCCACCTCGACATTCTGTGTCTTCGGATAAATGCCCTTGACCGGATCAATCGCCTTTGTGGAATGAGCGTCGTTAACAATGAAGGTGTTGCCAAGACGAATATCGTAAGTTGCCGGCTGCAATTGTTTCGGATTAAAAGGCTCGAGCGTTATTTCGCCTTTTTTCACTGCCGCGTGGATGTCTGTATCGGAGAGAAACATAAACTTTTTTATTCAATTACAAAAACTTTGTCTGTGCCGTAGTAGTCTGGCCAATTTTGGTTGTAGTGGGAAAACATTCGCTCCAGTCGATCCTGTGGCAACTCATCAACACCAAGTTCTTTCATAATAGTGTCGATTTCGGCGCGAGCAGAAGCGAGCGCCGACTCGTCACCTACCTGCGCCGAGGCTTCAACAGGCAGGTCTATCACCTTCTCAAATTCAGCCAAATAACCATAGCCAGCATTCTTATCGAGACAAACTGTCATACCTTTGTATTTGTACTCATCGCGCGCACGCGACCACTTGGCTTGGCATTTGAAACCAGCGCTTTTTACCAATTCATCGAGTGCATCAAGAGACGGCTCTACTCTTTCTTCAAACTCCAATCTAGAAACTGTATTGGCACTCGTACCTTCATCGACGGATGCTTTAACAACCAACAACACCTCTTCGTTCTTCTGTCTGGTACGAACGGAAAAATCTTTTCCTGTATCAATAATATGTTTCAACTTTTCAAGTTGTTCCGGCTTCAAGTGTGTAGAAACATTCTCGACCAACTTATTTATATCCCCGTCCTCAAAATAGTGATTGAGCTGACGATTAGTGCTAGTCTTTTTGAAATCAGGATCGCCTGCCGCCATTTTGTCGAGCAATTCTTTTGCTTTATTCTCTTCTCCGAGAAGGCTCTTAACCTCTATTTCGAAAGTATTCATCAAGAGAATTATACCCCAGCGAGTTTTTTAGTATAGAATTGACCGAAATGAGTTATAGAGGCATTAGAGTGGTAATAGTGGCTGGTATTGGTCTGCGCACCCGCGCCATCGGCAAGGATAACCAGATACTTTTCCATGTCAGCGACGACCTTAAGCGCTTTAAGGAGCTTTCTATGGGTCATCCGGTCATAATGGGCCGCAAGACCTTTGAGTCGATTGTGGTGGCGATCGGAAAGCCCCTACCGGGTCGTACCAATATAGTGGTCACTCGTGATACCAGCTACACCCACGAAGGTGCTTCCGTCGCCCATTCTCTCGAAGAAGCGTTTGAATTAGCGGCCGGAGAAAACCCTAAAGAAATTCATATCGGCGGCGGTGCAGAAATGTATAAAATGTCCCTACCCTATGTGGACAGGTTGCACCTAACACTGTTTGATGACGATCGTACAGGAGACACCGTATTCCCAGAATACGAAAATGATTTCAAGGAAGTCGCTCGCCACGGACGCCGCGACCACAATGGCCTTCAATACGAGTGGGTGGATTTTGAACGGACAAAATAAAACCACTATCGAGTAGATAGTGGTAGGTAGATCTGCCGGCGGGTATCCTCCCGCCGGCTAAGAACAATAGGTCAGGCGACGGCCTGCATCCTGTCAGTACCCAACAGCCGATCTGGATCATTTTCCAGAATGGATTTCCGGATCATGTAGTTGTTGCCGGCTTTCTTTCGAAGTGCCGACATGACCTCCTTGAACATCCGACCCTTCTCCTCTGACATGCAACCGGTCAGATATTCGAGGGCGTCGAAGTGGTACCAATTGGCTTTTGCCAAAGGAACCCTCGGCCTCAGATCGTAGCCGGCCGAATAAGCGGTCACCCAATTGTACCGATAAAACCGATACTGCTTGGATCTAGGATGACCTTTCGGCAATTGACGCTGACTGTTCCCGAGATATACGACCGGGCCACACATGTCCACGCCGAGCTCATCCTGGAGTTCGCGACTCGCCGCGTTCCAGATTGATTCAGTCTCCCCTATGTCACCTTGTGGTGGCGAGAGATTGAGTCGGCCATCCTCCCTGGCCGCTTCCTTCATGGTCAAGCACAAACGCTTGCCGTCCGGTGCCAACAGGATTATTGCCACAACCTGGCGGGTCTTCCCGCAGATCATTTGCTCGGCTGTCACGCGGCTATCCGCGAAAGTCGAGGTATTTTCGTCAAAGAACTTTAAAGGCATTAAGCCCCTCCTTTTTTTATCAGGCCGGAATTGACCAGAAGGCTGGTATTTTAACACAGAAAACAGGAAAAGCAAAGGGGCGGGCCTTCGGCCCGCCCCTTTGCTTTTCCTGTTTAAAACAAGGTTTAGTCCACCACAGTCACTCCCATACTGCGACAAGTACCCTCAATGGTCTTCATTGCAGCCTCGATTGAAGCGGCATTGAGATCAACCATCTTCTTTTCAGCCACTTCTCGTACCTGTGCGCGAGTGATAGTACCAGCCTTGGCAGTAAGATTCTTTCCAGAACCCTTGTCCTTCCCTATCGCCTTAAGAATAAGACGAGAAGCTGGAGAGGTCTTCAGAATGAAGGTGAATGATCGGTCATCAAAGACACTGATCACGGCTGGGACGATCTCGCCCATCTGATCGCGAGTCTGCTCATTGAATTGGTTTACGAACTCACCGATGTTGATACCGGCCTGTCCGAGAACCGGACCAAGAGGTGGAGCTGGAGTAGCCTTGCCACCCGGAGCCTGAACCTTGATTTGTTTTACTAATTTCTTTGCCATAAATGTTGTTTAGAAGCGCAACAGCGGGAGCACTATATCTTAAATCTTCTTAATCTGCAAAAAATCGAGTTCTACCGGAGTCTCGCGGCCGAACATTGAGACGAGTACTTTAACCTTGCCTCGCTCTTCGTCGGTCTCGGCTACCTTACCCTCAAGCTCCTTAAATGGCCCATCAGTGATAACAACGATGTCATCAACAGAAAGATCAACCTTGTGCTTTGGTGTGTCGTCTGTCATTCGTCCCATCAGAGCCTTGAGCTCTGTTTCAGAAAGAGGAACCGGCTGAGTGCCGCTACCTACGAAGCCCGTCACACGTGGTGTGTTACGTACCACATACCAAGATTCGTCGTTCACGACCATCTCCACGAGCACATAGCCCGGATAGATGCGCTCCTCTTCGGTTACACGCTTGCCGCCTTTAACACGGATTTTCTTTTCGGTCGGCACGATCACATTGAAGATCTGGTCATGCATGTTGAGCGAATCAATACGCTGCTTCAAGTTACGAGACACCGCATTTTCGTAGCCGGAGTAGGTATGGATCGCATACCAACGACGCTCGCCGGTTGAATGTTGTTTAGCCATAATTTTTAGTTCTAGGTTCTAGTGAGATAACCTTAAACGGCAATCTGCAACAAATTAGTAAAGAGATAGTCAAAGCCAGAGAGTGTCAAAGCTACTACAACAGAAATCACGACAACGAGCAGCGTGTAAACTGCCGCTTGATTGGTGGTAGGCCACTTCACGTGCTTCATCTCGGCGATTGTGTCACGAAGGTATTTAGAAAATCTTTCCATATTGCGAATAATATAACATTAAATCAAATTAAAACGCCCTTACGGGCGGTTTGTTTACCCACTAAAATACCACTTTGTAGCAAAAACGCAAGGGGCGGGCTTTCGGCCCGCCCCTTGCGTTTTTGGTCTGTTTTACCTCCCCTACTTACGCTTCAACTTCGTCTTTCTTCAAAGGCAGACCAATGTGTCGAAGGAAGGCCTCGGCTTCTGGCTTAGTCTTAGCAGTCGTAACGACAGTAATCGCTAGTGAGAATACGTCGCGAATATCTTCGTCAGATGTTTCTGGGAAAATTGTGTGCTCCTTGATACCAAGCGTGATGTTACCCATCTCGTCGATAGCGGTAGCCTTAAGACCGCGGAAGTCACGAGTCTGTGGCAACGCAATGTGAATCAACTTATCCAAGAAGTCATGCATTCGAGCACCACGTAGAGTCACTTGGTAACCGACGATGTCGCCCTGACGAAGCTTGAAAGAAGCAATTGATTGCTTCGCTGGACGTGGAGATGGCTTCTGGCCAGTGATACGAGCAAGACGTTCAGCGATCTTTTCACGCTTCGCCTTATCCTCAATCTTACCGATGCCCACCGATACCACCACCTTCTCAAGTCGAGGCGCCTGCATCACGTTTTTATATCCAAAGGAACCTTTCAGTGTATCGAAGGATTTAGCGAGTTTTGTCTTGAGATTTTCCATAATAAATAAAGTGGGTTAGGGGCAACGAATTAAATTGACTTGCCGCTCTTACGAGAAACGCGTGCCTTCTTCTCTCCTTCCTGCTTATAACCAACACGCACCGGCTTTCCACCCTCGCTTAGAGCGACGTTAGAAATATGAATCGGCGCAGGCTTCTTCACCACCTGACCTTGTGAGGTAGCGCGGCGATTCTTCTGGTGTTTGGTGATCACGTTGACACCCTCGACCAAAACCATGTCGGTCTTAGTGAAGACTTTCTCCACCTTTCCGGTTTTGCCGCGGTCTTTGCCGGCGATCACTATCACGTTGTCTCCTTTCTTGATTTTCATATGCCTATACTACTTCAGGTGCCAAAGACACGATCTTCTGATAACCAGCCTCGGAAAGCTCGCGCGGAATCGGACCAAACACGCGGTTAGCTTTCGGCTCCTTCTTCTCCTTATCTACCAAGACGACAGCGTTGTCATCAAAGCTCACGTACGATCCATCAGCACGACGGAAAGGCTTCTTCTGGCGTACTACTACACCGTAAACAATATCCTTCTTCTTCACTAGTTTACGTGGCTCAGCAGTCTGCACCGAAAGCACCACCATCTCACCGAGTTCGGCATAACGCTTCTTAGAACCGCCTAGTACTTTGAAAACTCTGCCGATCTTACCGCCGGAGTTATCTGTGATCTTTACTAAAGTTTGTGGTTGGATCATAAGCCTTTATTTGCTTAGTAGAGTGAAGCGCTTGCGACGACTCATTGGCTTTGTCTCAATAATTTCGACCTTACCACCTACTGTCGCGGTATTACCTTTGTCGTGTACCAAATACTTTTTGGTTGAACGAACGAATTTCTTGTACTTCTTGTGCTTTGTGTAGCGCTCGACGGCAACCGTAATGGTGTCCTGCATCTTAGAAGCCACCACCGTACCCTTAAGTACGCGTCCTTTGCCGTTTTCCTGTAATAAAATTTCTGTTGACATAAGACAATGTTAGGCCTCTACTGGCTTACCCTGGAGTTTGCGGACTGTTAATTCGGTTAGCGCACGAGCAATTTCTTTCTTCGCTGATCGCTTAGCTCGCACATCGCGACCACCGGTACCAAAACGGAAACCGCGCACTGTCTCGCGCTTTTCCGAAAGGAGCGTATTCAGCTCACTTTCATTCATTTTTCGAATGTCGTTCATTTTAGTCATAAGCGATGTTTAAGCTTGCGTATCTTCACGAGTAACGAAGCGACCCTTAACCGGAAGCTTGGCAGTAGCCTTACGCATTGCTTCACGAGCTACGGCCTCAGTAACGCCGTCAACCTCGAAGAGAACACGTCCTGGAGAAACTTCGAAGACGAAGTGGTCTGGATCACCCTTACCCTTACCCATCGGAGTTTCAGCCGCTTTTTTGGTCATCGGTCGATCAGGGAAAATACGAATCCAAACACGACCAGTTTTGCCAAGGGTGCGAGAAATCACACGACGAGCGGCCTCGATCTGACTAGAACGCACACGTGCCGGCGAAGTAGCCTTTAGGCCATAAGCTCCGAAAGCAACAGTGATGCCCCGGGTATCCGGACGCTTAAGTTGCTCCTCGCTCTTTCGATCGACTTGCCACTTGCGGTGTTTTACTTTTTTAGGAAACAACATACGAATTAGGAATTACGACCACGTGGGGCGGCTGTGCGACGCGGTGTACGTGCTGAAGTATTCTCTTCAGCACCCTCTCGCTGACGCGGAGCGGCACTGGCGCCAGCCGCGCCGGCACGTCGATCTACGAACACCTCACCACGATAAATCCAAACCTTGATACCAATCACACCGTACGGCAAGTTGGCGCGTACGCGGGCGAAGTCGATATCAGCACGCAAAGTCTGAAGTGGGATACGTCCCTTCTTAAGCTCTTCAACGCGAGACATATCAGCACCACCAAGACGACCAGACATCATAATGCGCACACCTTGTACGTCACGATTTGCCATCACCTTCTCAATAGTCTGCTTGAGGACACGACGGAATTGCATACGCTTTTCAAGTCCTTCGGCTACCATCTGACCAACCAACTGAGCGGAGAGTTCCGGTGAACGGATCTCTTCGATATCGATCTTGATCTCTGGCTTTTCGGAAAGCTTGAGGGTACGAAGCAACTGATCAACGTCCTTCTTGAGCTTGACTGCTCCCTCACCACTCCGACCGATCACAAGACCAGGACGAGCACTCTTCACAATGATGCGAATAGCCTTTTCGTCACGCTCAATCTCAACTACATCGACAGACATCCCCTTAAGACGCTTAGCAAGCAAGCGGCGGACAGCAGCATCAACACGAAGATATTCGCAGAAACGCTTCTTGTCAGTGGCAAACCAGCGGCTACGCCAATCTCGGTTGATACCAATGCGCTGAACGAATGGATGGGCAACGTGAGTCATATTATTTCAATTCAACGGTTATGTGGCTCGATCGGCGATTGATCGGTGAAGCCGATCCGCGCGCTCGCGGCATAAAACGAGTAATAGTCGTACCCTTATCAACAGCGACCTTGGCGATCGTTAGAGATTCTGGTGAACGACCGACGCTCTTGGCGTTCGCCACTGCAGAGTTGATCACCTTAGCGAAAGGTGCAGCCGAACGCTTGTTGACGAAACTAAGCTGACGCAAAGCCTCAGTAACCTTCTTGCCGCGCACCAAATCAGCGATAAGGCGAACCTTACGTGGTGACTGGCGGTAGTTTTTTAAAATTGCTTTCATGAGAAATTAACTACTTCTTAGCGGCTGGGGTGGCCTTGGCTGCCTTGGCGGCAGTGATCTCAGCGTCCTTCTTCTTCTGCTCAAGCTCCTTCTGCATCTTACCGCCGTGACGGATGAACTTAGTGGTCGGGGAGAATTCTCCCAACTTGTGACCAACCATTTCTTCAGTCGCCATCACTTCGATATGACTCTTGCCGTTATGAACACCGAAAGTGAATCCCACCATTTCAGGTGAAATTACAGCATCACGCGACCAGGTCTTAATGACACCAGCGTTGCTTGGCTTCTTGTCGGCAATTTTCTTAAGCAGACGTTCGTCCACATAAGGGCCTTTATATACTGATCGTGACATATAGATAAAACGCTAGGGTATAGCCTGAAATAAGAGAGTTTGCTTAAAATCAAAGTTGCAAGGCCGATAAGGAAAATAAGGCGAGGTGAACTATGACGTTCATTGAGCTTTATTTTTCGATGTCCAACGCAGCAAATCGTGATTTAAGGAAACTCTAAGTCAGGGCCCCGTGTTGAAGAAGGTAACGGCCTACCCAACACGAGTTCCCGACTAGAGAGTAGTCCGCGCCGAACGCCTAGATAGGGCGCCTTCCGGCACGAGTTCGGAACGGGGCAATATTACGGGAATGGGTGAAAAATGTCAACTGGCGGGGTAACAAAAAGCCGCGGGCCAAAGGCCCGCGGCTTTTTTGATTTGAGTTTGGACGAATTACTTCTTCGAAGTCATTCGCGGGCCGAGCTTGCGGCGAGAAATGATCATCTTGTTTGAGTACTTCTTTGGACGGCGGCTCTTCTGACCCTTACCGGTCGGACGACCCTGTGCCGTACGAGCACGCTTGTGACCACGAGGCTGAACACCTTCACCACCTCCGTATGGGTGATCGACGGCATTCTTCGCGGTACCACGAGTCTTCGGACGAAGACCCATATGACGAGCGCGACCGGCCTTACCAATTGAGACAAGGCGGTTTTCTTCGTTAGAAACTTCGCCAATTGAAGCCCAAGATGTAGCAATCACTTTACGGATTTCAGTTGAAGGCAGGCGAACCTGAGTATAACCAGCGTCCTGCGCTACTACTTCAGCGTAGTTACCAGCGGCACGAGCGATACGAGCGCCAGCACCAGGCTTCAATTCCACTGCGTACACGAATGTACCTACTGGAATTTTACCGAGCGGCAAACGGTTTCCCGTCTTGATCTTAGCCTTTTCAGAAACAACGAAGGTGTCTCCTACTGCCATATTCTGCGGCACTAGGATGTAACGACGTTCACCATCTTGATAGAGAGCAAGCGCGATAAAGCCAGTGCGGAAAGGATCGTATTCGAGTGATTCAATCTTGGCAGGAATATCTTTCTTATCGAAACGAAAATCAATCGCACGATACTTACGCTTGTTGCCGGCGCCACGGTACCACATCGTGGTACGACCCTGACTGTTGCGGCCGCCAGTTGCAGCCTTACCTTTCACTAGCGCCTTATGTGGACGACTGCTAGTCGAAGAAAGTTTCTTCTTGTACTCGATGACGGTCATCCCGCGACGACCGGCCGAGGTTGGTTTATATTTTTTCATAATTAGTGATTACTTTGCGGGTCACAAGGTGACCCATACGTGTAATTAATTGTTCTCTCAAAGAGACCTCGATCTAAACGAGTGAGATACTATCTCCCTCCTTCAGATAAACGTAAGCCTTCTTCATTCCGTGCTCGAGAGCCATTCGGCCGCGGGCGCGTGATTTGTACTGACGAGGTGTCTTGTTAACGATGTTAACTTTGACTGGAATGACTCCAAAAAGACGATTGACTGCCTCTTTGACAGCGCGCTTGTCGGCCTTTGGTGCAACTTCGAAAACGTAAACGTTTTTCTCAGATCCTCGCATTGCCTTCTCGGTAACACGTGGGGCGAGCAATGTCGCAGACAAATCACGGATAGTTGAAGGTACGGTTGAAACCTTAGCCTTTGATGAAGCCTTCTTGGCTTTTGTTGTTCGATTAAATAATGCCATATGTTTTAGTTGGTGACCCGCTTATCCCAGATCTCCAAAGAGCCCTTGGGGTCGGATACGATGACATACTTATAAGTAAGGAGATCAACCGGACTCACATCCTTGGCGTTCACTACTGCAAAGTTACCGAAGTTGCGGAAACTCTTCTCAGCAGCACCATCGCGTGTACTAAGCACAATGAGTCCTGTGTTTTTACGCTTGGTAGCGAGTGATGTCTCACCAGAAGCGGTAGCGAGTGCCTTGATGACACCCTTAGCCTCGGTAGTCTTTGGAGCAGCGAATGAAATCGCTTCAACAAAGATCACTTCACCATCAGCATACTTCTTTGAGAGAGTGACAGCGAAAGCCTTAGCACGCACCTTCTTGTTGATCTTGCGGCTGTAATCTTTTTCGGAGATAGGACCGTGTGCAACACCACCTCCTGTCCAAATCGGTGAACGACGACTACCGTGACGAGCGCGACCAGTTCCCTTTTGCTTCCATGGCTTTCTACCACCACCGCGAACTTCGCCGCGGTCTTTGGTATCGGCGATAGTAACGCGAGCGTTACCGGTCATTGCAGTCACCACTTCGTGAACTAGGTCAGCGTTCCACTTCTGTCCAAATAGTTTTTCGGACAATGTGATCTCACCTCCTTTGCCTCCATCCTGTTTATATACTTGAGTTTTCATATTTCAGAAATTATGGCTTAGGCGGTGATGCCGCGTACTTCTACTAAAGTCCCCTTGCGACCAGGGATAGCTCCCTTTATGAGGATTATGTTTTCTTCATTGTTTACCTGAACGATAGTGAGGTTCTTAACGGTGATGCGATCGCCGCCCATTCGTCCGCCCATTCGCATACCTTTAATAACGCGACCACCATCACGTCCGCCGCCGCCGATAGAACCTGGCGCACGAGCTGAGTGCTTGCGTCCGTGTGAAGCCATGTCTCCAGCAAAGCCGTGACGCTTCACAACACCCTGGAAGCCCTTACCTTTTGAAATAGCCGCTACGGTCACAGTGTCACCAACGCCAAAAGTTGACGCGTCGATCTTCTGACCGATTTCAATACCGTCTAGCTTCTCACCCTGAGAAGGACGAGCACGGAATTCTTTTACATAGCGAGCGGCACCACCCTGGTGACCCAACTCAGCTTTAGAGAGACGTGTCTCCTTTTGTTTACCGGCAGCTACCTGCACAGCATCATAGCCATCCTTTTCGACAGCTTTGATAGCAGTTACAGTGAGCGGCTCGATTCGGAGCACGGTCACAGGAAAGCATTTTCCCTTTTCATCGAAGACCTGAGTCATTCGATCTTTGGTTCCTAGTATGAACTTCATTCAAATAGGATTATCTTATAAATGTCTTAGACCAAAGGGTATGAGAAAGGCCGCGTAAAGCGGGCTGAAGCCCGCTTTACGCGGCCGAACGCCCATTGGTTCTCCGAAGGGCAAGCCCTTCATCAGCGAACATAGGTCTTAAAGACTGACGCACTATACCTTTTCCCCACTAAAAAGCAAGACGGCTGGTAAAAATCTAAACCCGTGCTATCCTTAGTGCAAGTTATTTGCAATAAGATAAATTACCGTTAAATATGTTGTTTGAAGCGATATTGGCAGCCGGTGCAGTGGCTCTTTGTTCTTTGGTTGGTGTAGTGTTTTTTGGCAATAGCCGAAAACTTGAAGGGATTGAGCGCTACATTATTCCTGCCGCAGTCGGTGTATTTCTTTCACTAGTATTATTTGAGCTTATTCCAGAAACTCTGGAAGCCAATGCAGAATGGGGCGGTATAGCGGTTGCCGCCGGTTTCATTTTATTTTATCTACTCTCCTACGAACTACACCGTTACTTTCATGCTCGCGAAGCGGATGACAAAAACTGCGGCCGCAAAGGTGCCGCTACCCTACTCCTTATTGGTGACGCCATTCACAATCTCGCCGACGGCGTTATCTTAGGTAGCGCTTTCTTAATTGATCCAACTCTCGGTATCGCGGTCGCGGTCGGTCTTGCTCTCCATGAGATACCGCAAGAAATAGTTGAGTTCGGTGTTTTGATTCGCGGTGGATACAGTCGCTTCGAGGCCGCTTGGCGAAACCTTTTATCTGCCTCTTCGATAATTGTCGGTACGGTGATCACCATTCTCCTCGCCGCCACCTTAGAGGAATATATCTGGATAATCACCGGTCTCGCCGCTGGCAACCTTCTTTACATCGCCGCTACCGACCTCTTACCTCGTGTACATGGCAACCTAAAAAATTATCAAAGTTTTTGGTACACGTTTAGTTCTATTGTTATGGGGTTCGTGGTGATGACGGGAGTGCTGATCTACACACATGAAACATTTGGCCACGGCCAGTTAGAGACAGATCAACACCAAGCTGGAGAGACTAGTTAGAAATCGATTCTAAAAAAATAGTCGCGACAAATAAAATCCGACTGCCGCCCCGAAGACGAATAGAATCACTATTACTAATTTGCGTCCTTCATCATCCATATTGCCATGATTATACTAGACTATTCCGTCAAAAACAGTTATAAATCATGCCACATGGCGACTATAGTTTAGTGGTAAAACTCAGGTTTGTGGATCCTGTGTCGAGAGTTCGATTCTCTCTAGTCGCCCAAATGAAAACTCCCTTCGGGGAGTTTTTGCGTTCTGGGCGACAAGAGCAAGCAAAACGTCATTTTCACTATCCCCCTTGTACCACAGGGAAATAACGAGTCCGACATATAATTGACTCAATGGAAAGTTCCCAAACCACACCCCGCTACTCGCTCATCATTCCCTGGATCGCAGACCAGGCTATTTTAGATAATCAGATCAAATCACTAAGTGCGATATTTGATGATGAGACAAACGCACTTTACGAAATAGTGGCAGTTGACCGTTCCCACATCAAGGAGGTGGCCGAAGACTTAGATCGCATCAAAGGTGATGTGCTTATCATTATCGATGGCGAGTTAAAAGAACCGCCTGGCTTACTCAAAGAGATGATCGACTCATTTGAAAAAGGGGCTGACCTAGCATTGGCTGGACACTATTCAGACAATCAAAACGACGCGAAAGAACCAGCTCTCGTCTGCTTTGGTATAAGACGCACTGCTTTGCCCCGTATCAAAGAATCCCCAGAAGGATTTGGTCTCGCGCTCAATATTCTAGGGCCAGAGGCAATCAAACGCATGAGCGGCCACTACGACACCCCTGGAGGGCATCTCACAACCTATCTCAAGCACCTCATCGAGGTTGATAAATAAAAAAATCGCGGCTCTCGGCCGCGATTTTTTATTTGTTTTTTGGGGTCAAGTTGCTAAGTATAATTGTTCACTTCGCTCCAATTCTACTAAGCACTTTCTCCCCGACCTCGATTGTTTTTGTTTCTAGTAAAAGAAACGAAAACATGTCTCCGGTTCACAAAACTAGAAAACAGTGCGCAGGCACTGTTTTCTTTAACGTTTTGTGCCCAGGACTGGACTTGAACCAGCACGCCTTTCGGCACTACCACCTCAAGGTAGCTTGTCTACCAATTTCAACACCTGGGCATTCGCGGATGCGACCCGCCGATTGTACGCAACATTCTTAGTATTTTCAAGCAAAGGAAAACAAAGAGCGGCGCCTTTGGCGCCGCTCTTTGTTTTCCGTAAGTAAAAATTTACTCCTTCTTCTCCCCTTCTTCTGCAACTGGAGTCTCCTCAGCTGGTGCCTCCTCTACGACAACTTCCTTCAATGCTTCCTCTTCTGCTTTCTTGGCGGCTTCTTCTGCGGCCTTAGCTTCTTGTTCAGCGCGCGCCGATGCTTCCATTTCGGACTCAGTACCAAAAGCAACGATGGTCATGCGACGCATCTGACGCTTGATCTCGCGGGCTACCTTATCGCGGATGAAGTAGAGCTTAGCGCGACGTACCTTAGAACGCTTAACAATCTCGATCTTGTCGATCAAAGGAGAATAAAGTGGGTAAATCTTCTCAACTCCCACACCTGAAGCAACCTTGCGTACGGTGAAAGTGGCACCTGGCTCGTCACCATGCTTTCGTGCCAATACCACACCTTCGAATATCTGGAGGCGAGTCTTGCCCTTTTCTTCGATCTTCTGGTGAACACGCACGGTATCACCGGCACGAATACCTAGTGCCTTACGATCGGTCATGTTGACCGGTGAAATAGAAATGCCTGCCAAAGTAGAATTCATAAATACTGTCTTAAAAAGTGGGCGTACTCTAACACTATTAACCGAGAAGTTCAATAGCGCCCGAAAGCTCCGGTGGCAACGGTGTTTCAAATGATTTATCTTCACCAGAAGGTAGCGCTATCGTCAAAGAAAAGGCATGCAGGGCCAATCTTTTAAGACCGAGGTCATCACCCGTCCCCAACTGGTTGCCAGCATAGAGTTGATCGCCCACGATCGGGCGACCAATTGCCTTTAGATGGACTCTTAGCTGGTGCATGCGACCAGTCTTCGGTCGAAGCTTTACATAAGAAAAGGCTAGCTCCTGATACTGTCCGATCTGTAAGCATTCCCATTCCGTCACCGCCTCGCGCAAGTGCCCGCGCGCTCCCCGATCAGCCGAACGAAGCTTCCAGTCTTTGGTACTGCGGCCAATTGATCGATTTATTGTTCCCCAACGCTCCTTCATCGCCCCGTACACCAATGCGCGATACTCTTTCTTAACTCGTCTCTCCAAAAACTCACCCTTCAGATGATCAAAGGATGCCTGTGTCTTGACTAAGATCATTACACCTGAAGTGTCGCGATCAAGACGATGCACGATACCGCTGCGCTCAATCTCTTTACCATCTTTACCAACGCGTGGTTCTCCGACGCCGCGTGCCGCAGGCACGCGGCGTAAAAACCATTCCACCACCGTGCCGGCAGGATCAGCTCCTTCTCCGTGCGCAGCCAAACCAATTGGCTTGTCTATTACCAACACGTCGTCGTTTTCAAAAATTATTTTTGGTTCTTCCATGTCTCTAAGTATGCTTTATTGAGAAATCATCCAATTCTTTTTTAGCCGTGTGCCATTCTACCGCAACCCCCTCAACCACGGCCAACAATGATCCTTCGTGAAGATGCTCAACAAACTCTTTTAAGATTGTTGGATCGCCTTGTGCAACAACCTCCACCGTGCCGTCAGGCAAATTGCGCGCATAACCAGTTAGATTAAGAGCCGTGGCCGAATCCTGCACATAGGTACGATATGCAACACCCTGTACCTTACCATTAATTAAGCACTGTATCTCCAACATAGCGATTCGCCTAAATACTATACGAGTTTCCTTCATTATTGAAATAATTCAAAAAACTTGTACTATGTAGCGGTCCAGGACGGGCGATTAGCTCAGTTGGTAGAGCAGCGCTTTTACACAGCGAAGGTCGGGGGTTCAAATCCCTCATCGCCCACAAATAAAAACCGCACACGTACGTGTGCGGTTTTTATTTGTGGGCGATGAGCACGTACCCCGCCGCACGTGCGTAGGGATTTGAAAACCTTTTGAGATATTTTATGAGTAACAACGAAATAAAATATACAAAAGGTGTACTGATCCTGTAAGTATAGCTTTCTTTCCTCATTCGCTTGGAAATGAACAAGAGCATTTGTTCATTTCGCTCGCTCATTTGAAAGTAAGGATCAAATCCCTCATGAAACCCCCTCCCCTATTCAAAAAATAAAAGGCCGTCGATCACAAGTGATCGACGGCCTTTGGATGTTCGGCATTAGCCGAACATCCAGTACAACGGGGCGTGAATGAACGGGTCTGCTCGCCCTGAGGCCCCAGATGCCGCCATCCCAAGCGACACGGCGACCCAGATAATCCATACTGCCACTCCGAGAAGCGGCCACCAACGGATTCTCAATACCCCAGACTCTGTGAAAAATAACTTTTCCATGGCTTTACTCCTTACAAATAGCCATTTCTATCTGTTTCAGGATAGCATATTTATATATAAAAGTCAATAGCATTCCTGCTCTTGGGATAAAATAAAGGACCCCATACCTTTGGGGTCCCCTTCTACAAAAGATCTTGTTGGATTAACCAATACTTGGTACCAACTTGTCGATTTCCGAATTTGAAATCGACATAACACTGACAATAGAAGTCCGCTCACACAAGGCACACAAGGCGCTGAGGTTGCGAATTCCCCAGTGATGAATACCGTCACTGGACGTAGCGACTACAGCATTTCGCGGATTTTTGAAGAGCGACTCACAGCGCTCAACGACTTGATCTTTCGTACAATTTGCCACATCCACCTCATAAGTGGCATGTGTAAGACGTTGAAAAAACACAAAGAACCAGAACATGACTTCCTCCTTAGCTACAGATCCAGTGGTATATGTAACTACCATTAATTATGTCTGTCAATGTCAAATTCGACACCTCTGGAGATGACCCATTCTCGAAACCCAAAAAATCTGCTAGGGTTATGTTCGGATCTTAAGTGCACTTGTTCGTTCGCCCCTGTAAGAAAGTTTTGTTTGCGCTAACGCTTCACAAAATTTCTTTCAGGGTCTTCACTCGGAGCTTAAATGCAAGTAAACTTTCATTTGCCTCCTCGTTCGCCCCTGTAGTTAAATGGATATAACTGCGGACTTCTAAGCCGTTATTCTAGGTTCGATTCCTAGCGGGGGCACAAATAAAAAGACTCGGCCTTGGTCGAGTCTTTTTGTCCCACACTACTAGTCTCTACGAAAATACTTTCGCATTTTCACAAACCCTACACCGAAACTTATTACTGCTACCGCCGCAACTGAAAGAAAGCCCTCTTCGTTACTTATCTGATTGATGTCCACAAAGTATGGCACTACCAACAGCACTCCTGCCGAAGCTAGACTAGCCCAAAACTTTACTCGAACCGAAGACCAAAAAACTTTGACGGGATTACCCCCTGCTGTTACCTGTGCCACTTCATAGTTGGCTCTAAAGGCTGGGAACCAAGTAGTCCAAAGACGATCCTCGATTTTATAGTCACTGTTTTCCCCCAAACGAGCTACTTTAAAATGATAAGTTTTCGCCAACCAAATGTTGACCAAACTCGCCAGACACCAACCCAAAAATACAGACAAGATAGTGCCCACGAAGACTACTGGCCCAGATAGCTGCGAGAGTAGCGTCAAGATTATAATCAGAGTCGATCCTGGGAAGAAACTGCCAAAGAAATATAGGCCTTCAACAAAAATAGAAACGAAGGCGGCCACATATACATATTTGCTATCAATTGAGGACAGCATCGCAACAAGTTCCGCGACTCCAGGAACCGCAGTATTCAACAATCCCAGAACACAAAAAATGACTAGCGAAACGCCGGCTATTATCCAAACCAGAGCCGAGTAGAACTCGGCCTTATTGCGCGACTGTGTATCAACTTCAATATTCATCTGATTATTTTACCTTGGTGCCTGCTGGTAGTGAGGTACTCGGATGGAGCAATGCAAAGATTTCGTCTGCGCTGGCAGCTAAGATCATCCCTTGGCTTTCAAAGCCACGAATAACCCGTGGTTCAAGGTTGGTAAGGAACGGGCACTGTCTCCCTACTAAGACTTGAGGGTCTTCAAAATACGGACGAATACCAGAAACGATCTGTCGCTGTTTCGGTTCATTATTTTCATCAACTTCACCAAGATCAACCGTTAGTTTTAGAAGTTTGTCTGCATCTTCAATCACCTCAACCGCAACAATCGTACCGATCTTTATCTCAAGCTTCGCAAAATCATCGTAACTTATCATTTTTTCTTGGTTATAAAACTATTCAATATGATGGCTGCCGCAGACGCGTCGGTCTGTGCAGTACGCCCCTGATCTCGTAAGGCCTCTTGAGTCGAATACTGTTCGGCCTCTAGATGAATCGGCAAACCTACTCGCAGAGTAAGATCTCCAATCAATTCTTCCACTTCACCATGGACGGCATTTGGTCGGCCCGATCGATCAAGCGAATGTCCGATCACAATCTCCCCCACTGCTCTTTCTTTGATAATTTTCTCTAACTGTTCAAGGAGTTTACCGTCATTATCGAGCACAATATGGGGAAAAGCCATCCTGCCGCTCTCGTCAGAAAGAGCTACCCCAACCCGCTTTGTACCGTAATCAATTCCCATTAATCGCATATCGCTAGATTATCACATTTTGGATAATTGCATTTTTTTGTTAGTATCGTGTTCACGGAAGCGTGGCAGAGTGGTCGATTGCACCTGTCTTGAAAACAGGAGTCTCTTAACGGGGACCGTGAGTTCGAATCTCACCGCTTCCGCAGCACACTGTAACCGTCTCGCAAGACGGTTACTTTTGTAAAAAATCTGTGGTATTATCGCTTCGCTTCTACGAAGCAGCTGCTCCCGTAGTTTAATGGATAGAATGCAGGTTTGCGGTACCTGCGATTCAGGTTCGATTCCTGGCGGGAGCACAATATAGAAAACGAAAGCGCCTAAGGGCGCTTTCGTTTTCTTTGTTAATTGGGTTTAACCCGAGAATTAAAAACCAACCATTTCCAACAGCTTATGTGCCAATGGTTCTTCTAGATCTTCTTCCTTTAATCTTTCTCGTAAAAGGTCCTCTATCTCATGTATATACTCGTCAGGAATCGGTATTACGATAAGTGGCATATAAAGCCGTTTGGAACGAAGTAGGAGCTGTGTCCCTAAGGCATCCTCTTCGTCAATGTGATAGGCCTCTAACGAGCCGTAAGTAAAAAGTTGATTCCCAGCACGTACGCCGCGAGTACCAACCATGAAAGGTACGATTCGCGGTGGCTTGGCAGACTGCAGTGCCATTACGGCCGCACCTACCAATATCAAAACCGCAAACATAAAGTTGCCAAAGAAGAAGGCTGCTACTGCGCCACAAAGCGCAATGATTCCAAGCGCCCAATACCAGTCGCTCGGTTTGTGAAAATGGCGATGTTCGGGAGCCTCCCAAACAATAGCGTGTGTTCTATCATCTGACATCCCAATATTCTAACATTGCTGTTGTGCACAAAAACAAAAACATCCTCATTTCGAGGATGTTTATGAATCTATTTGATCTTGTTGATAGCAGCTACTAGTCGTGACTTCTTACGCGCAGCTGTGTTCGGCTTGATGACGCCTCGCTTGGCAGCCTTATCGATAGCTTGGTAGGCGGCTGATAAGTTTTTTTCTGCTTCTGCCTTAGTTCCGGCAACAATCTGCTTACGGACTTCTTTGACCGAGTCGGCCATTGTGTTCTTGCGACGCAAGTTAAACACTCGCTTACGCAAGCTTGATCGGTTGGCCTTTTTAGCGCCTTTGGTTATTGCCATAATGGCAGAAATATAGCCGATTATTACTGAAAAAGCAAGACGGCGCGGGGCTTAAGCCCCGCGCCGTCTTGCTTTATGTATTGTATTTTAAGTCTCTTGGATGACTGGGAGCACTTTCACTGTCGCGGTATCTTCCCCACCTGGACAAGTTAGTGTGTAGGTGGATTCGCCATTTATCACCACTTGTACACTTCCTGATGGTCCAAGGTTAGTCATGTTGACGCCAGGTCCAGTGAGCGTACATGCTCCTGTGGCGCCCGTCCAGGTTACGTCCACAGTGTCACCTTTGCGGACTATGTCTGGATCTACATCAACATCACCCGTTGTGCCCACGCCCAAACTAACAGATAGAGAGTCCGAAGCCGCGCCGTTAGTACCCGTACAGTTCACTGTGTAAGTGCGGCTGCTATTTGCTGTTGGCTCGGTGACATTGGCATTTGTGCCCGATACCGCTCCACCAGTAGAGAAGGCGCTACCGGTACAGGTTGAAACATTGTTTCCATCCCAACGTAGGTTTATCTGATCACCGGTGTTGATACTTATATTGCCGCTAGTCCAAGCATCGTCAGCAGTTACGTTGCGTACTTCAAGTATTACCGTAGGTACAGTACCGTCAGTCACCACTATGTGATTCAGAGATACCCAAGCGGAACTACCACCATCATTGGTACATTGTGCTCGATAGCGGTAAGTTCCGACCGTATTGAACATTTGCGACACGTTATTAGTACGGCCGGCACTGGTGTCCACATTGACCCAAGTTGTTTGGCTTGGCGCGAGTCTCTGTAAGACACAGGAATCAGCAACTCCACCGGCGTAGCCAGTTCGCTTAGGACCGTAAGTAACAGTGAAGGATTCGCCCTTGTCTGTGGTGGATTTATTTTGTGAGATCTCTGCCACAGGAGGCTTGGGAACAACATCATGATTTAGACCTACCCAATTAGAATTACCCCCGTCATTGCTACAACGTGCACGATACTTCCAAGTACCGAGTGTGTTAAATGTCTGCGACACGTTATTAGTACGGCCGGCACTGGTGTCCACTTCGACCCACGTTGTTTGACTTGGTGCCATTCTCTGTAAGACACAGGAATCAGCAACTCCACCGGCGTAGCCAGTTCGCTTAGGACCGTAAGTAACAGTGAAGGATTCGCCCTTGTCTGTGGTGGCTTTATTTTGTGAGATCTCTGCCACAGGAGGCTTGGGAACAACATTGTGATTCAAGTACACCCAGTCTCCGTAGAATTTCTTGTTACATTTCGCCCCGCCACCACCAGCCTCAGCATATGGAGTTTCAAAGTTTAGACTAAACAAACCACTTGCTTTTAGAGACTTAAAGTAAGTATGCTCATTAAAAACTTGATAGGTCTGACAGACGTCAATTTTTATGCCGCAACTTGCTCGATAATGCCACGTCCCAAGTGTCGCCGGTGATTGGGCTATGTTTTTTGTGTTACCAGCTCCGGCTTCATCTATCTTTTTCCAATCATTACTGCCTGGAGCCTTACTCTCAAGCTTACAAAAGTCGGCAGCGCCTGCTTTCTTAGGACCATAAGTTACCCTGTATTCTTCATTTCGAAAAGTCCAGTTTACATTATCTGAAATCAACGCCTTCGGAATATACACTCTGACTGTTTCTCCCGACGCTGGTACGGCATAGCCAGCACTTTCACCAAGTGGCGACACTTCGGCCAAATTCAATTCTACTGACTGAAAAGGTTTTTGTTCCGTCCCTGAACCAGCTATTAAAATAGCAACGGCAAAAGTTGCCACGACACCAGTAATTAACGTTAATTTAGATTTTGTCATTACACATTATGATAACTACTTTGTATCACAATTCATAACAACACCTGTGATTAACTTTTCAAACTGGGCGAGTACTCTACTTACTAGTTAACTCCAAATTTTTCTTGATTAGAGATTGAAACTCTGCCAAACCTTGTTTCCAAGCGGCCGGATCATTACCTGGATAGGTGCGACCCCAACTTTCTTCATCTAAATAACTAGCAAACTCGAGTGCTTGTTCAAACTGTGCGCGGGCCTCTTCTCTTCTGCCGGTATTCATAAGTGACAACCCATACATATTGAGCAAGCACT